>Ga0214164_1002006_pt1 | contig 10954 bp, 6 predicted proteins | sample TroBogepilimnion_13_FD_153003 | JGI IMG/M metagenome (GOLD analysis project Ga0214164, IMG submission 153003) | Freshwater microbial communities from Trout Bog Lake, WI - Practice 03JUN2009 epilimnion v4 | ecosystem: Environmental > Aquatic > Freshwater > Lake > Epilimnion/Euphotic zone ...
ATACGACTTTAATGTTTTGTAATCAGTTGGTCCATAATACCAATTCATTTTATAATCCAATTCCCCATTTCTATAGGCTAATGGTAGTGTTGATTTGAATTGTTTTGTGAAAACCGTATCTACTTTTACATCATTTACTAAAGAAGTAGAATAAATTTTAGTAGTTGCAAAGGGTGTGCTTGTCATCAATATAGATGAAAAGAAATGTTGTTTGTAAGCTATGAAACTTGTTTTGGCGGGCGTTTCTTCTTTATCTTTTCCTTGACCAACATAACTGATTTTTCCATCTTCATATTCGTAATAGATTTCCGCATTTTGATTTTCGTAAGTAACACTTTTTTCATTGCGGTACGTTTTCAAATCCCACTCTAAACCAGCTGGTTTTGATGTATTTAATGCTTTGCTCAAGCCTTGGGAACGAATATCAAAATCCACCATATAATCGTTGGGTTTCAATACATATTTGTATTCCAAATATTCATTAGCCCCCGCTTTCAACTTCATGGACAAAACTTGGTTGTCTCCTACCTTAGTTAAAGTAGGTTCAAAGAATAAGTCTTTGGTATTTAAAACACGATTGTCGGCGGTTTGCAAAGCAATACTCAATTCGGAATTGTTATTTTTAACCAATTCAACTAATTGACCTGATCCTTTTTTGAATTTTTCGTATTTCTTTAAAATAGCTTCTGAAATGTATCCTCCTTTATTAGCAATGGTTAATTTTACTAAATCATTTTCAATGGTAGTATAGCTTTCTTTTGCAGAAGGTAACGTAGCTGAATACGCAAAACTTCCTAAAGCACCTTGTAGTTTTTGAAGTTTAACTGTATCACTAACAGTAGTATCCGCTAGGGTAGTAGTTACTTGTTTCGTTTTAGCCTCTACTTCCTTCTTTGCCTTATCAATTTTTTCTTGTTTGGCTTTTAAGGCTTGTTCTTTTTGTGCATCTTTCTGACTGTTAATCATCATCCACACAAAAATCAAAACAATCAATGTTATTCCAATAATTGAATTCTTATCAAATTTCTTTTCTTCCATTACTATTTACAATTTATACATCAGTCGCAATTAAGACTGTTTTGTTTCTTATTTTCAGATTATTCTGAAACTTTATTTTTTATTTTTCACCATTGCGGCCACAAAGCTAACAAAAATTGGCTGTGGATTGGCAACCGTACTTTTATATTCAGGATGGTATTGAACACCAATAAAAAAGGGATGGTTTTTAATTTCCACAATTTCAACCAAACCAGTATCTGGATTGATACCAGAACTGATTAATCCTGCCTTTTCTAATGCTGCAGCATATTTATTATTGTATTCATATCGGTGGCGATGACGCTCCGAAATTTGTGTTTTACCATAAATTTGATGCGCTAAAGTACCTTCTTTAATATCGCATTTCCACGAACCTAAACGCATTGTTCCTCCTTTATCGGTAATGGTTTTCTGATCTTCCATTAAATCAATAACCGGATTTGTTGTATTGGGGTTCATTTCGGTTGAATTGGCATCTGCTAATCCTAAAACAGTTCTTGCATATTCAATAACCGCCATTTGCATTCCCAAACAAATTCCGAAAAAAGGAATATTGTGTTCACGAGCGTAACGAACCGTTTCTATTTTACCTTCTATTCCACGTTCGCCAAATCCTGGAGCAACAAGTATACCGTCTATTCCTTGTAGCATTTTTTCTGCCGATTTGGCATCAATATGTTCCGAATGAATACTGATTACGTTCACTTTAGTTTCATTGGCAGCTCCTGCATGAATGAAGGCTTCCAAAATTGATTTGTAGGAATCTTGTAACTCAACATATTTCCCAACCAAACCAATATTTACAGTATGTTTTGGATTATTTAATCGGTGTAGAAAATCATTCCATTGTGATAAATCGGGCGCTGATTTTTCGGGTAAATTTAATTTCTTTAAAGCGACTACATCCAATCCTTCTTCAAGCATTAAATTAGGTACTTCATAGATTGTTTTGGCGTCAATGGACTGAATTACGGCTTCACGCTTCACATTACAGAATAAAGCTAATTTCTGACGCAATTCATCTGAGATCTCATGTTCTGTTCGGCACACCAAAATATCAGCTTTAATTCCGCTTTCCATCAAGGTTTTAACGGAGTGTTGTGTTGGTTTTGTTTTTAATTCCCCAGCGGCAGCCAAATAAGGAACCAAGGTTAAGTGAATTACAATTCCGTTATTATCGCCCAGTTCCCATACCAATTGACGTACCGATTCAATATAAGGCAAGGATTCAATATCACCGACCGTTCCACCAATTTCGGTAATCACAATATCAAAGTCACCTGATCTGCCAAGCAACTGCATGCGTTCTTTAATTTCATTGGTAATATGAGGCACCACTTGAACTGTTTTTCCTAGAAATTCGCCACGACGTTCTTTTTCAATTACAGAAAGATATACTCTTCCTGTCGTTACATTATTAGCTTGTGATGTTGGAACATTTAAGAATCTTTCGTAATGACCCAAATCTAAATCGGTTTCAGCCCCATCATCTGTAACAAAACATTCTCCGTGTTCATAAGGATTTAGTGTTCCTGGATCCACATTAATGTAGGGATCAAACTTTTGGATTGTAGTTCGGTAACCTCGTGCTTGTAATAATTTTGCTAAAGATGCAGCAATAATTCCTTTTCCTAAAGAAGAAGTCACCCCACCTGTAACAAAAATGTATTTCGTTTGATTCATGAGTTTTTTTTTTGGACAACTCTTGCGTTATCCTTACTGTTGTGTTGTTGTTTGTTGTTGTAAAAAACGATGCAAAAGTACAATTATTAATTGATAATTGACAATTGATAATTGACAATTAGCGTAAATAATTATTGGTTTTTTAGAAAATAATTCATCCAAAACTCCAGCGATCGAATAATTCTATAATTCAATTCTATGGTTTTGGATATTGCCTTTTAATATTTCGAATCAACTCTTCTAGTCCGTTTAATTTGAGTTCATATATGAGTTTGAGTTGTTCACCAAGTTGTCCGTTTGGCAATCGATTGTTGTGGATCCAAACGAGATAATATTCGGGCAAATCAATAAGATACTTCCCTTCGTATTTTCCGAAAGGCATTTTAGTATGCGCAAGTTTAATAAGAAGTTTTTGTTGGTCGTCCATTTTGAGAAGAGAGAAGAGAGAAAGGAGAAAGGAGAAAGGAGAAAGGAGGAAAGAGAAAAGAGAAGAGAGAAAAGAGGAAAGAGGAAAGAATACAGACTAGAAACTAGAGACACTCTTAGAACATCTATTTTCTATGTTCTATATTCTATGTTCTATATTCTATTCTTTATCATTTCCAATTAATAGTAATGACTTTCTCAATTTCGGGATGGAGACTCAGAAAAACGGGGCAATTCATAGCTACTCGTTCCAAGATGATTCGGTTCTTTTCAGATTCGGCAATAGCCATATTCATTACCACTTCCAATCGCCCTACTCTTCTGGGTTCGGCTTGCATTATTTTGGTAACCTCAACGGTTGACCCTTTTAATTCAATTCCCATTTCATTCGCTTTTATTGCCATGATGGTCATCATACAACTTCCTAATGAGTTGGCTAATAAATCGGTTGGAGAAAAAGCTTCTCCTTTCCCATGATTATCAACGGGTGCATCTGACAGAATCTCAGTTCCTGACTGCAAATGAATGGATGAAGTTCTTAAATTGCCTAGGTATGTTATTTTTGAAGTTGGCATTATTGTGCTTGTTTTATCGTTAAATCTTCGTCGTAATATAGAATGTAAATTCCGTTATTGGCATAACCGCCCGAGAGTTTCTTTGCATAATCAAATTTGCTTTCAATTTGTTCGGAAGCATCATCGGTAATGGATTGCTCAAATGATTTGTTTTGCGACAAGCGCAACAGTGTATCAAATGTTAAATCAAATCCTCTAACAGCGTATTGATTTGGAAATATTTTGTTTTTCTTTTTAAAAGTGATGTCAAATTGTGACGCTTCATCAGAGGCAGTATCACGAGTTGTGGAAGGATACGCCATTTTTAATTTGGTTAAGCGTTTTAACTCTATTTCTTCATACTCTAACGATTCGTTAGCTTCTAAAATCACCAATTGTACTTGATAGTCCTTCGTGGCAGCTTGCATCGTGTTGGTAACGGTGAAAATAGTTCCTGTTTTCTCGGAAACTAATACTACGTAATTCATTCGGTCTTTTACAAAATACTTTTTAATGCTATCGGCTACAAATCCGGCTTTGTCTGCTGAACCTACAATCTTTACGCCTTTTTGATAGTCTTGAATGTATTGCTTAATCGCTAATTTCTTTGGGTCAATTACGGCTATGATGTTGCCATTTTTAGTGTGCATGTAATCGAACATAGCTTTTTTAATGGCATCGTTTTGAGGCATTGATTGGTATAAATTCTTATAGGCTTTCCCATCGTCTTTGGATAATGGCGAAATCACAGGGATGTTTTTACTTTCTAATGCGGCTGCCACTTTTTCAACATTTACTTGATAAAATGGTCCTATAACAACATCCGTATTTGCAAAACTCGGGCTTGAAATTACCGATAACGCATTGGTACTACTTTTAGTTTCTTCGGAATCAAAAATCTTAATGTCTACATTCATTCCTAATACTTTTGCAGAATCAATAGCCATTAAAGCTCCGGCATAAAAGTCTAATGTCAGGTTCAAGAATTTGTCTTTTTTCAAACGTTCGGAAACTGAAATAAGGGAATCACTTTGGATTTTAGTGGCATTGAAAGGTAAAAATAGCACCAATTGTTTTTTCTTTTGGGCTGCAATGGATTTAGTTAAATCTCTTACGTTACTTTTGGTTTCTTTGGCAAAGGAAGTATTTGCAGGCACTTTTATTACCATGCCTTCTTTAACTCCGTCTTTAAGTGCTGAATTCAAACCAATTAAAGAAGCTTCTGACAAGTTAAAAAGATGAGTCAAACTGTACACCGTTTGGCCTGACTTCACCGTATATTCTACTAAATCAATGGGCTTGGCATGTGGCTTAACTTCTTCAACAACTGGAGTTGTTCTAGCTCCTATATTAATTTTAAGTTGAAACCCTAATGGCAGATTGTCTTTTATTTCGGGGTTTTGTTTTACTAATTCGTCTACTGAAATGCCGTACTTTTTAGCAATACTGTATTTAGTTTCTCCTGCTATTACTTCGTGTATACTAGTTGAACTGCTTGTTGGTTTTGGTTTAGCCGGAACAACTGCTGTTGGCGTATGTACTATAGTAGTTAATTTGAGTTTGAAACCAAGAGGAAGACTTTCTTTAATTTCGGGGTTTAGTTTTTCTAAATCGGCTACAGTGATACCATATTTTTTAGCGATGCTGTATTTAGTTTCACCAGCCACTACTTCGTGTATCTTTTCTTTGGGTGGTGCTTCAGCACTAGGTTTGGCTGGAACTTGCACACTTTTGGGAATTAAAAGTACTGCGTTTGGTTGAATGCCATTTTTAGCATCCGGATTTAGTTTGTAAATTTCGTAGGGAGTCACTTTGTATTTCTGTGCGATAGTTGGAACCGTTTCGCCTTTAGCAACCGTATGCTTGGTATAACTCTGTGCAAAAATAGCAGTTGTAAAAACGAATACGACAAGGTAAAAAACTCTTTTAAACATACACTTTTGAATTACGAATTATGAGTTATGAATTATAAGTTATGAATTATAAGTTATGAATTTATGAACACTTCTTTATTCCCACTCGATTGTTGCGGGTGGTTTAGAGCTGATGTCATAGACTACTCGGTTCACGCCTTTTACTTTATTGATGATCTCGTTGGAAATTTTCATTAAGAATTCATACGGCAAGTGCACCCAATCGGCTGTCATTCCGTCGGTAGATTCTACGGCACGAAGGGCTACTACTTTTTCATAGGTACGCTCATCGCCCATCACTCCAACACTATTTACGGGAAGTAAGATTGCTCCTGCTTGCCATACTTTGTCATACAATCCGTGGGTTTTTAATCCATTAATGAAGATGGCGTCAACTTCTTGCAAGATACGTACTTTTTCTGGAGTAATATCTCCTAATATTCTAATCGATAATCCTGGACCGGGAAATGGATGACGTCCTAATAATTCGGGGTCTATTCCTAAGGTAGCCCCTACTCTTCTTACCTCATCTTTGAATAGCATTCGGAGTGGTTCTACAATTTTTAATTTCATAAAATCAGGCAAACCACCAACGTTATGATGTGACTTGATGGTGGCTGAAGGTCCCTTTACGGAAACGGATTCGATTACGTCGGGATAGATAGTCCCTTGTGCTAACCAAGTTACGTCTTCTATGATTTTGGATTCGTCATCAAATACTTCGATGAATACTCTTCCGATAATTTTACGTTTGGTTTCTGGGTCGTCAACCCCTGCTAATTCAGATAAAAAACGATGAGAAGCATCTACTCCTTTTACGTTTAATCCCATGTCTTTGTATTGGTGTAAGACATTTTCAAATTCGTTCTTGCGCAATAATCCGTTATTGACAAAGATGCAATATAAATTCTTTCCTATAGCTTTATGCAGTAAAACGGCTGCTACCGTTGAGTCAACACCTCCTGACAGTCCGAGAACTACTTTGTCATTTTGTATTTTATCTTGTAAATCTTTTACGCAATCTCCAACAAAGGCATTTGGCGTAAAGTTTTGAGGCACCTCAGCAATTTTCACTAAGAAATTCTCTAGCAATTGTTTTCCATCGGTAGAATGATATACTTCAGGGTGGAATTGAATAGCATAGGTCGTTTCGCCTTCTATTTTGTAGGCAGCGTTTTCTACATCATGAGTACTGGCAAGTTTGACACCGTTGGTAGGCAAATGCTTGATGGTATCACTATGACTCATCCACACTTGTGAATTGAGATTGATATCTTGAAAGAAAACTTCCTCCTCTTTAATGTAAGACAGATTTGCTCTTCCGTATTCTCTGGTGTTGGAAGCAGCTACCTCACCTCCTGAGAAATGGGCCAAATACTGCGCTCCATAACACACTGCTAGCAAGGGTAGTTTACCACGAATAGCAGACAAATCGATTTGGAGCGCATCTTCAGCGCGCACTGAGTAAGGGCTACCCCCAAGAATGACCGCTTTGTAAGACGATAAATCGGTTGGGAAATTGTTGTAAGGAAAAATTTCGCAGAATATGTTTAATTCGCGAACGCGACGAGCAATTAGTTGTGTGTATTGCGAGCCGAAATCTAAAATAAGTACGTTGTGTTGCATGCGCAAAAGTACTATTCTTGCCGGAATCATACAAATTATTTTGTTTCAAAAAAGAAATAGAATATAGAACGATGAAAATAGATAATGGATAATTGATAATAGTTTTTTTTTAGTCATTGAATAAAATTTTTTAGAAAATTGGTGCTGAATATTGAATACAATTTTTATAGAGTTGTGCTCACTAAAATCAAAAGCAATATCAAATTTAACGAATCTATTTTTTCTCTTATTAGTCGTATCTAGAACCAACTTATAGTTAAGTTAAGTCAAGGTAAATTAATTGTAAATTATTTCGAAAAACAATGTAACTCTTTAATTATTAACAACAAAGAAGAAAACATTTTTTGGGTTTATTAATTTAAAATTAAGAAATAGTGGTTTATTTATTGATATTTTTACGAATTATTTAACAGTCTTAAAAGTGTTTCATTAAATGAAAAAACTGCTCTTTTTATTTGTAGTATTTATGTGTAATACTACTTTATTTGCACAACGTATACAAGTAAACACCACTCAAACGCCAACCCAACTTATTGAAAATGTGTTACTGAATAGTGGTGTCTGTGGCGGGGTTACCAATGTAACTACTTCATCAGGTGTAGCGACAACTGGGGCTAATAGTCCATTTGGTTCTTATCTTCAAAATGGAACCAACAATCTATTTACTCAAGGAATGATTATTTCTACCGGGCATGCTGCCAGTGCAGGAAACACAACAATTGCTGCTACTTTGAGTGACAACCTTGGTACAGCTGGCGATGTTGATTTAGCGAATGCATTTTCCATTGTAGCGCCTGCTGTTTTGAGTGATGCTGCTTATATAGAATTTGACTTTACACCTATTAAAAATAATATTAGCTTCAGATATTTTTTAGCATCTGAAGAATACGAGTACAACAAAAACTATCCTTGTGATTTTAGTGATGCGTTTGCTTTTTTGATAAAAGATGTAACCACCGGTGGTGGGTATCAAAATATTGCCTTAATTCCAGGTACAAATATTCCTGTTGGAATTAGTACAGTACGCCCAGATTTGACTTCGTTAACAGCTGGTTGTCCTGCATCTTACGCTACTTACTTTAATGGATACAATCAAAATCCACCTAATGTAGATGGCACTAATTTTAATGGAAGTACCAAAGCATTTACTGCTTCTTCGACAGTAGTACCAGGTCATACTTATCATATCAAATTAGTCATAGCGGATTATGGTAGTAATGCAGTCAATAGATTGTTTGATTCTGCTGTTTTCTTAGAAGCAGGTTCTTTTGATTTATCTGGTTTTATAACCGACACTAACAATGTAGTTTTATCAGGTTCTACAACTGCTTGTGCTTTGGTTGCTCATTCTCAAATTCTAAATCCGTTGTATCAATGGTATCACAATGGAGTTGCAATTGCTGCGCCACAAGGAACAACAGCAACTTATTCTATTCCTATTGGAGATTCTGGATCTTACTCCGTTATTGTTACTGATTCTGTTACCAGTTGTACTGACAGTATAGCACCAGTAACAGTTCTAGCTTTAAGTGCACCTAATGCTACTTCGCCTCAAACATTATGTGTTGGATCAACACTTGCTAGTCTAGTGGCAACAGGATCCAACTTGAATTGGTATGCTACTGCAACAGGAGACACCCCGCTGGCTAGTACTACTGTATTAACATCGGGTACCTATTATGTTTCTCAAACAGTGAATTTGTGTGAAAGTGTTAGAACAGCTGTCGTCGTCGTTATAGGCAATCCTACTCCTAGTTTTGATGCCGTCACTGCAATTTGTTCTGGAGGTGTATTATCGGCATTGCCTACTACTTCTAATAATGGAATTATGGGGTCATGGTCTCCTGCCTTAAACAATACTACAACAACAACTTATACCTTTACTCCAAACACAGGTCAATGTGGTACATCAACCACATTAACTATAGTGGTAAATCCAAATGTGACACCAACTTTCAATACTGTAACACCAATTTGTGCTGGAGATGTCCTTGTTGATTTGCCAACTACGTCCATAAATGGAATTACTGGTTCCTGGTCACCTGCGTTGAACAATGCAGCCACCACGACCTATACTTTTACACCTGATCCTGGCCAATGTAGTTTGGCTACTACTTTGACAATAAGTGTAAATCCATTAGCTACATTAGCACTATCATCAACGGTATCAACTACTACTCAAAATGTATGTGCTGCAACTCCTATTATACCAATTATTTATACCTATGGAGGTAGTGCCACTTCAGCAACTGTTATAGGGTTACCTCTGGGTGTAACTGTTACTAATTCAGGCAATACAATAACCATCAGCGGGACTCCTACATCAGCCATTGGTTCACCTTTCAATTATTCCATAACTACAAGCGGTGGATTATGTGGTACTCCTTCTTTAAATGGAAGTATTACTGTAAACCCAAATATTGTTCCTACTTTTGACCAAATTCCAGCTTTTTGCTCGGGTAGTACAGCACCAATATTGCCAGGTACTTCCTTAGAAAATATACCTGGAAGTTGGAGTCCAAGTGTTATTGACAATACCACGTCACAACCATATACTTTTACACCGACTGCAACAGGTGGGTGTGTCACCAATTATGTTATGAATATAACCGTTCAAAATAATTTTGATTTTAGTATTACAGGTAGTTGCGTAGGCACTAATTTTGTACTTCAAGTTCAACCTTCCGTTGATTTAAGTCTTGATTCTGCGACAATCAAATGGCAAACAAATGGAAATGCTACTGGAATAATTGGGTCAAGTTTTAATGCAACAGAATATGTTCATGCTGCTACACCGGCAATTATAATGCCTATTACTTTAGATGTTACCATAACTGATAATGCAGGTTGTATGCGATCTCATTCCTTTACTGTAACTGATCTTTATTGCGACATTCAAAAAGGGATTTCGCCAAATGGAGATACTAAAAACGACTTTTTTGATTTGATTAATTTGGATGTAAAACAATTAAGTATCTATAATAGGTATGGTGTTAAAGTTTATTCCAAAGGACAATACACCAATGAGTGGCAGGGCCAAACCGATTCAGGAAGTGAATTACCTGATGGAACTTATTATTACGTCATCGAATTTAATAATCAATCGGAAACTAAAACGGGTTGGATTTATATCAATAGAGAGCATAAATAAAACATAAACTGAATATAATAAAAACTAATTTAAAAACTCATTCATTCATAAACAATGAAAAAAATATATTTGCTTTTAGTTTTATTATTTTTAAATAATCAACTCTTTTCACAGCGTATTACCGTTACTACTACGCAAACTCCTACGCAGTTGATTAAAGATGTTTTATTAAATTCAAATGCTTGTTCCAATGTTACGAATGTTACTACTTCTCCTGGATTAGCTACTACAGGAGCTACTAGTCCTTTTGGTTCTTATGTTCAAAATGGTACTGCGAATTTGTTTACTAAAGGGATGATTATTTCAACCGGATATGCTGTAAATGCAGGAAACGCAGTCAACAATGCCACCTTAAGCAATAGTTTAGGTTCTGCTGGCGATGTTGATTTGGCAACTACTTTTGGTATTGTTGCTCCAGCTCAATTAAGTGACGCGGCTTATATTGCCTTCGATTTTACCCCTGTTAAAAACTCTATTAGTTTTAGATATTTTTTAGCTTCTGAAGAATACGAGTTTAATAAAAATTATCCCTGCCAATTTAGTGATGCGTTTGCTTTTTTAAT
>Ga0214164_1002007_pt1 | contig 10947 bp, 5 predicted proteins | sample TroBogepilimnion_13_FD_153003 | JGI IMG/M metagenome (GOLD analysis project Ga0214164, IMG submission 153003) | Freshwater microbial communities from Trout Bog Lake, WI - Practice 03JUN2009 epilimnion v4 | ecosystem: Environmental > Aquatic > Freshwater > Lake > Epilimnion/Euphotic zone ...
CAACTATGGACTTGCAGGGGATGATTTGCAGTTGCCGCTGCTAGAACACCCCGAACTTGTTTCTACCAATGGTACAGTGGCATTTGAAGCTGCATTATGGTTTTGGATGAAAGCCCAAAAACCAAAACCAAGTTGCCATGAGGTGATTTGTGGGAAATGGATTCCCACACAAAAAGATATCACTTTAAAAAGAATGCCGGGTTTTGGGATGACAATCAACATCATCAATGGGGGGCTTGAGTGTAATACAAAAGAAAAAGAGGTTAGCGAAAACCGCAAAGAACGGATTGGATTTTACAAATCCTTTTGCAAAAAGATGGGGGTTTCGCCAGGAGATGGTTGTGATTGTGTGGTGATGGGTAGTTATAAATAAGTGTTTTTTAGCTCTTTTTTACAAAAATCCTTTTTTGTAAATAGGAAGTTGCTATATTTAATCCGATTAATGACTTGCTTGCTATGAGGTATTTGATAATTTTGATGTTTTGCTTTTCAATAAGTAACCATCTATTTGCACAAACAGAGCAAGAGGTTTATTGCTACATTATTTCGATTGGCATTAAGCATCCTGATATTGTTTTAAAGCAGGCTATTTATGAAACAGGACACTTCAAATCTAATATCTTTAACAAGAGAAACAATCTTTTTGGATTTAGACAGAGAAAATACATTTACTTCGACACGTGGAAGTCTTGTATAGATTATTATAAAGTTTGGCAAGAAAAGCATTACAAAGACGACACAGTGGATTATTACAAATTTTTAACTCGGAATAACTTTAGCGCAAAAAATAGACAACATTACGTTTCGCAATTAAAACAAACAAGAATAAAAGCAAAACCCAACTGTTTAGTGGATGAAAAAAAAGAATAATAAAATAGGTCAACCCCTGATACTCGTAATTTCAACCACGCTACTTTTATTTTTATTGTCGTTTGCAAAACTTCCCATTGGTTTATTAAACAAACTTCATTCAATAGACATACTTTCAGACGTAAGAGAACCCGAGAGAAAACCAGCCTTAGTAAAAGTAGTCCCCAAAGACACAACTCCAATTTCCAAGCACAGCTTATTGCCAACAGATTCAACATTAATCTCCGACTTCGGCTTTGACTCTTCCAACTCACTTGCCCACTTTTATCAAAAACTAGATAGCATAAAACTAAAACACAACAAAATTCGAATCGCTTACTTTGGAGACTCTTTCGTTGAAGGGGATGAAATGACCGACCAGTTACGTCTCCGGTTTCAATCCCTCTTTGGCGGCAATGGCATTGGGTTTGTCCCGATGCAATCTAATGTTGCTACGCTATACACACAAGTTAATATCAAAAGCACGGGATGGAAAGATTACAACTTTAGGGATAATCCATCTAAACTTCCTTTGGGCATATCCGGACATTTATTTTACCCTGTCAATAATGGCGAAGTAGTCTATTCTCCCAAAACAAATAATCCGCCAACAAGTGTAAAGTTATATACAGGAAAACTAGACAAGGATGCTGTTGTGTACATCAACGTCAATGGTACCAATCAGGCAGTAGGTCTCAACATCAATAAGCAAATAAACGAAACGGTTCTGGTGGGCAATACCCCTGTAAAATCTATAAAAATAACAACCAACAATGAGCGTATCCCTTTCTACGGTGTAAGCATGGATGGGGCAAATGGTGTTTATCTAGATAACTATTCTTTCAGAGGCAACACAAGCACCCTTAATCAGCAGATTACCAATGAAGTAATGACACAGTTGAACAATTACTTACAATACGACCTAGTAATTGTGCACTACGGCATTAACGCAGTAGAACATGACCAGCAAGAGTTTGAATGGTTTGAAAGTAGTATGAAATCTTTGATTAAAAACATAAGAAAGGGCTTTGGAAATGTACCCATACTTTTAGTGAGTACCAGCGACATAGGATACAAATATGATGGCAAGTACATGACAGAGAAGGGCGTACCATACATGGTGGCCACCCAAAAAGAAATTGCCCGTAACAACAAAGTTGCCTTCTGGAACTTGTATCAAGCTATGGGTGGCGAAAACACAATGGTAAACTGGGTAGAAGGAGATACCGTTTTTGCCTGCAAAGACTATACACACTTAAACTCGGTTGGAGCCAAAAAAGTGGGCGATCTATTTTTCGATAAACTAATGGCCTCCAAAAAATATTATCAACAACTTACAACAACCAAAAAATAATCGGCTGATATGCAAGGCATAGACATACATAAATTATTGGATACCCTGCTTTACCACGAGAAAGATCCGTTGTTATTCAACAGTTCTTTCTTTCTGTTTTTCTTTGGGTTATTCCTGATGGCTTATGTTATTGCCTATCGTTTCAATACGATTCGGGTTTATTCATTGTCGCTTTTCTCTCTGTATTTCTTTTATAAAACCTGTGGCTGGTATGTAGGATTTATCTTGCTGGCAGCGATTTTCGATTATAACATCAGTCATTCCATCTACAAAAGCACAAAAAAAGCTACCAGGAAGACGCTGCTTGTCTGTAGCATCTTGGTCAACCTGGGGTTATTATTTTATTTCAAATACACCAACTTCTTCATCGGCATTGTCAACGATTTCTCTACACATCAAATCAATTATTTAAAATTGATTCTCCCTGTTGGTATCTCCTTCTACACTTTCGAAAACCTCAGCTATACGGTAGATGTCTATAAAGGACATTTTAAGCCCGTAACTAAATTTATCGATTATCTCTTTTTCCTTTCCTTCTTTCCAAAGTTGATGATGGGTCCCATTGTACGGGCGGCAGACTTTATCCCGCAGATAAACAAAGAGCCATTTGTTACCGACGAGCAGGTTGGTGAGGGTTTATATTTAATAACTGCGGGGATTATAAAGAAGGTAGTTATCAGCGACTTTATCAACGCCAACTACGTAATACATGTTTTTGAGAATCCCTCTTTGCATACGGGCATCGAGTGTTTATTGGCTGTTTATGGTTATGCAATGGTTATTTATTGCGATTTCTCTGGCTACTCAGACATTGCTATTGGCATTGCCAAGTGGATGGGCTTCGATATAAATATCAATTTTCTATCGCCCTATCAGTCGTCTACGCTCACAGAGTTTTGGAAACGTTGGCATATCTCGCTCTCTTCGTGGCTGAGAGATTATGTATATATCCCGCTAGGAGGAAGTAGAAATGGGAAATACAAAACATATAGAAACCTTTTTCTCACCATGCTTATTGGTGGCTTCTGGCATGGGGCAAGCTGGAACTTTATTTTTTGGGGTGCCTTGCATGGTGGGGCGCTTGCATTAGAAAAGCTACGCAATAGTTTTGGGAGAAAACATTTGGTCGTTCTGCCTGGTTCGAGTATTGCAACCAATGCACTTGCTACCATCATCACTTTTCATTTTGTATGTCTTTGCTGGATTTTCTTCCGCTGTGATACCTTTAGTAATAGTGGAATTATGCTACAGCAAATTGCTACCAACTTCCAGCCGAAGCTTTTAAAAGTAATGTTACCAGCCTATTGGCCCGTGTTTGCAATGTTGTTAATTGCTTTTCTGTTGCACGGCATCAGTAACAAGCGAGAGGTTAGTTTCAAACAACTGATTGTGCGTATGCCAATGCCTCTAAAAATTATCTATTTCTTCATTTGCTTATACATCGCTATTCAGTTCAAACAAGCCGATGTGATAAAACCTATCTACTTGCAGTTTTAGGGATATTTGTCAGATATTCTGCTACGGTCAACAACCTTTTGAAGGTTGTTGCTGCATTTAATCATCAGTTATTTTTAAACCCCTCAAGCTTAATGAGTATTCTTTACCCTTTGAATCCTTAATTTTAATATCATCTAAAGTTATATCAAAACCTGCTGTTAACCTGCTGAACACTCTTAGAACCTCATCATCAAAGTAGTTAGACCTTAGTTCCCAGACCCATGTTCCATCAAATATTGCTTTAGGGTCTGTAATTAAAATTACAATATGGGTAATCTGATATGGACCATTTATATTAAATTTCTTTGCTTCTTTTAATATATGCAATGGCACAGTCAGCGCCTTGCAGTCATCATGATAGCTTCCATATCCCTCTATATCTATCTCTGGTTCATTCTGTGTTTTAGAAACATAATCCCACATTGGTTTGGGAACTACATTAAACTCCTTGTAATTCAAAAACGCTAAACGATTGCCGTCCTTACGAAAAACCGAAACAGTAACACTTCCATTTTTCAATCCGCTGAATTTAAAATGACCATTTACTATCCCACTATCCCTGTTTTCAAGTTTACCTTGTGTACTTTTAAAAACAAGTGTACTCATTGGGTCTCTTGAAGCGGTAATAGCAAAGCAATTTACGTAGTTAGAATATAAAGATAACTGGTCATCCCAACCAATCTTGATAGTCTTGTCAACCTCTACTGATTGACAGTTAGCTTTAAGTGCTATTATAAGAAGAAAAAAAATTAGATGCTTCATTGATAATTTTATTTAGGAGGATGTAAACATTACTCACAAATATCTACCTATTTATTAAATATAAAAACATTTCATCCAATTCTGCTACGGTCAACAACCTTCAGAAGGTTGTTGACCGTTTGTTTTGGCTTTTACAAATAGCCAGGTCATTGGAAGATATAGCCAGACGGTTCAGCCACGTGGCCAAGCCGTTGGAAGATATGGCCAGATGACCCAGCCATATAGCCAGGTCGTTGGAAGATGTAGCCAGACGGTTCGGCCACGTGGCCAAGCCGTTGGAAGATTTGGCCAGGTGACCCAGCCACGTAGCCAGGTCGTTGGAAGATGTGGCCAGACGGTTGGGAGAAGCGAAAACACTGGGATTTTCGATTAATTGGATACAAAAAAGCCCCATCAAGAATGATGGGGCTGTATTCATGTTAAAACTAGAAAAGGCTTTTAATATTATTTGATCAGTATCTTTTGTGTATTGTACTTGGCACCAGAACCTTGCAAGGAAACAAAGTAGATATTTCCTTTTGTTGATTGACCAAGATTTACTGCAACCTCATTTTTACCAGTTACTGCATTTATCAATGTGTTGCTTACAATGCGACCAGTAATATCTACGATTGCCAAACGCAATTGTGTAGCAGAAGCACTTGTAAAGCTCACCTTGAAGTTACCATTGTTGGGGTTTGGACTAACACTTACTGTCTTCACTTCCAAAGCTTGTTGGTAAGCAATATCTACCGTACTAAAGGCTGCATTGCTGATGCCCGCTTTGATGCTCAGGCTTTGACCAGTAGTGTTTACCACATTGTAAACCACCGAAGTAATATCAGACGCATCGATAGTTGCTGGCAATGTACCATCGGCAGATTTAAAGCTGCTTAAAGCAATATCATAAGTCTGTCCATCTTGCAAATTGTTGATGGTGTAAGTGTATTGACTATTCCAGTTACCTACACTTTGCTTGGTGATGGTTACTGTCAGGTTCATTCCTTCTGTATTTGTGGATGCAGTGAAATGGAACGATTTGTAAGCGCTCAAATCAACAGCAGCAGCACCACCTTTCAGGTATTTGTAGATAGATAAGTAGCTTGGTGTAGTCACTTGCACTTGTACATCTCTCATCAAAGCATATTCGTTGGCAGCAACTTGTCTGGTGCTGTTGTTGATTACATTAAATTGAGAAACAGTTGTTGCATTGTCGCCACTTGTACCCCAGATACCATCCGCCATGTACAGCATATCTGTTGTGTTGTTGTTGAATACCATGCTGATATTTGCATCATACATATCCCCAACCGGTACAGATACAGTTGTTTTTCCATTTGTACCGATGGTGAAAGGAACTGTCAAAGTAGTACTGGCAGAAGTTGCTTCTGTTGCTCTTTGAGTTAACAAGAAGTAACCAGTTGTGTTTGCAGTCCTATTGTTTACAGTCAAGTTCAAGTTTGTACCTTGTCTGCTAGCGGCAGAAACATACGCACCAGGCAAATCGTTATTGCTGCTCAACTGCGCTACAGGCATTGTTGCTTGCAATTTGCTTAATACTTCTGTTACCATTGTGTTTACATCCACTTTTGTAGAGGCCCACAATTGATAGTTATACATGGTGTCTTCGCTTGCATAATCAGGCATCAACCAATCACTTTGAATAGAGAAAGTACTTCTTCCAGCTTTTTGACCAGCAGAGAAACTAACTGCATATTCAGTGCTTCCATCAGGTTGTTGAATAGTATAGCGGATGAAAGAAATGTTTTCAATCGAAATATTTTCAATGTTCAACAACTGAGCACCTTTCAATCTGTCGCAGATTGGTTTGGTGTGGCTGTAGATGCCGCCAATTGTTTTGGTAGCAAATGCAACTGCCCTAGGTGAGTTGTTTAACGTAAAGTCTATGGTGCGAACATCAACAGCATTAGTGATTGAGGTAAGGTCAGCAACCTCAGCTGTTTTATCGTAAGGAACATACGAAGCACTTACTTTATAAGGCATTGTTGCAGCCAAAGAATGAGAAGCACTCGTACCAAACGTCTGATAACCGCCCTTCTTAGGAGCTAAAATTCTTTCGGCAGCAACATATTTAACCGGACCATTCTTGCTGTTTTTGTAGATATTAAAGTTTCTGGTACCAATTGCAGCACCAAGGCTTTTACTTTCCAATCCACCAGAACCACCAGAACTTACCGGAGTAGTAACGCCGCAAGCAGAAATTGGCTCGGCAGTAACTAAGTCTTGTGCTTGAGGTGTATTCAAAGCAACAGCATGCCATACAGTAGAAACATAAGCTGTCCAATCTATATTCTTGTTCTGTACATCTTTTACCCAAAGTTCTGCTGTATCCAATATAGCTTGATTGGTTGCAGAGTTTGCATTGTAATCGAAATAGAAACCATTAGCTGTTGCATTCTTAACAGAGAAATTGATGTTTGAAACATTGTATTGATCGTGTGTTATTTCCCAAAGAGCCAACTGGAAAGCAGTTGCATGATTATTAGTTGACCAACCAGCATCTGTAGAGTTAGTAGAAACATAGTGTTGGTCTACCAAGTAACGAACCATACCTGCTCTTACGGGCCCAATACCACCATCAGGAATTTGCATACCAGGAGTTCCAGCAACCCCTTGGTCTTCTTTAGCCAAATATTCCAAAGGTTCTACTGTGTAGTTGGTATAATTGGTATTGATATACAAATCTCTAGAAAGATCAGAACAAAAAGCAGGATAGTTAGATAAATTCTGACTTTGCAAGCTTAGGTTACCCGGAGCATATACAGTAAATGAACCTACAGGAGAAGAAGAACCTGGCTCGTACAGATTATTAAATGTAGTTGTATTGTAAGGAGGTACTACCCAGTTTAAATCTGCAATTGGAGAACCAGCAGGGAAAACTGTGTTGTCACATTTACCACCACATAAAACTTCTGCTACAGTTACTTTGGTATCGGTATAGCAACTTGCATCGCTGCCATATACTCTCACAATATAAGTTCCACCAGTATTTGGTACACCTGTTTTTGCAGTTGCAGGCAAAGAACCAATTGATGTTGCAGAACTATAATCAGCTCCATTGTAAGAAGCAGCATTTAGAGAACTAATACCAAACTTAGATGCATAACTACCACTTGCAATGGTAAGTGTACCATTGTAACTAGGATTACCCAAAGAATTACAAGTTGCTGCTGTTTGAGCAACTACAATGTTAGACGGAGAACCAATTGTCAAAACCAAAGTGGCTGCACTGTCACATCCTGCTGCATTAGTCAAATGCACAGTATAAGAACCTGCGGTTGAGTAACTATTTCCATTGAACGTGTATGAACTACCAGAACAGATACTTGCATTGGTTGTAGAGGTGCTCTTAGATTTAACAGTCAAAACCAAAGTGGCTGCACTGTCACATCCTGCAGCATTAGTCAGATGCGCAGTATAAGAACCTGCGGTAGAATAAGAAGTTCCATTGAATGTATATGAACCGCCATCACAAATACTTGCGTTGGTGGTAGAGGCACTCTTAGACTTAACAGTCAAAACCAAGTTAGCTGCACTATCACATCCTGCAGCATTAGTTAAATGTGCAGTATAAGTACCTGCCGTTGAATATGAAGTTCCATTGAAGGTATATGAACTGCCATCACAAATACTTGCATTGGTTGTTGAGGTACTTTTGAATTTCTTAGTCAAAACCAAGGTAGCTGCACTATCACATCCTGCTGCATTAGCCAGATGTGCAGTATAAGTACCTGCCGTTGTATAAGAAGTTCCATTGAAGGTATATGAACTGCCATCACAGAAACTTGCGTTGGTGGTAGAGGCACTCTTAGATTTAACAGTCAAAACCAAAGTAGCTGCACTATCACATCCTGCTGCATTGGCTAAATGTGCAGTATAAGAACCTGCAGTTGAATAAGAAGTTCCATTGAAGGTATATGAACTGCCATCACAAATACTTGCATTGGTTGTTGATGCGCTTTTGAAATTCTTAGTCAAAACCAAGGTAGCTGCACTATCACATCCTGCTGCATTAGTCAGATGTGCTGTATAAGTACCTGCCGTTGTATAAGAAGTTCCATTGAAGGTATATGAACTGCCATCACAGAAACTTGCGTTGGTTGTTGATGTGCTAACGGATTTGATAGTTAAATTCAAAGTAGTTAAGCTATCGCAACCACCTTTATTTAAACTATCAAAAGTATGAACCCCACTTGTTGTATAGGTTGTACCGTGCCATGTGTATGAATTACAAGTTGATACATTTAGTGTGGCAGCGGTTGGTGTACAAGTAACCGCACAACCAGAAACAGATGGTGTAAATGGATAATAATGTAGTTCACCACCACTTTGTACAAAAGACTGACCAATTACCTGCCCTTCAATGTTAGATTGATTGACAGTTTTTGTAATGTCAGCACTTGGCGCAAAAACAGTTCCTTCAATGGTACTGTTACCTGCGATGCTTAAAGAAGTGGTATTATAAAAGTTGTAAATGATATAAGGCGCATTTGTACCGCCAATTCCAGCTTGGTTCCAAACATTCCATGTGAAGCTACCTGCAGCATTTACATTAATAACCAACACATGATTTGCATCTGGCTGATTGGTAAAAGTGATGCCATTGGTTACACTATTCAAATCACTGCCAGAGATGTTCAACACATTTGTACCAGTTGCAAGCGTAATTTTTACTTGACCACCTGTGTTCACATCCCCACAGTTTGAACTATACTTATCTTGATTTGGATTTGACAAAAGATTAGCTGTACCTGTGCAAGCTGCCAAACTAGCAGCACTTGCTTTCATACTTGTAAAAGCTGATGCAAAGCTTATCTCTGAAGCTGTATTTGCATCGCAAACAGGATTGTTAGAAGCAGAAACTTCTGTACCCCATGCAAAAGCATTTGAATTGATATTGATATTTGGAGTAGAAGCATAAGAAGCAGCACTACCAGTAATGTAGATGTTGGAAGCGGCATTGTTATTATCGCGATACCATGTTTTGATATTTGAAGAAGCACAATTGCCAATCTTCACATATCTGCCGCTATTAACTTGTAATGAGCCAGAAGATAAGTTCACCTTGCCTCCAACAAATAAGCCAATGGGTACACTACTTACAGCGAATGTTCCATTGTTATGGATATTCACCTGGTAGTTACCATTAACGGTTAGATCTCCACCGATAGCAATTGGCCCTTCGGACTCATTTGTTACCAAGGTTGCATTTTGCTGCAGAAACGCGCTAAACCCCAATGCAGGCGTAGTTGGACTCTGTGCAAAGGAGTAATTGGATAACAGTAACACTGTTATCAACGAAAGGAATTGTGTTAAAACTTTTTTCATTTTGTTCATGTTTTTTTTAAATTATCGGTAAATGGTTTATCCCCAAATACGCCACAAAAATGTAGTAGTATGATTACGTGGTAAATCCCTTAAACAAGGGGGTGAGAACAAAAACTGAAGAGAATATTATATCTGATGCCTAATTTTTAGTGCTGTTGGGTCAACACAGAAAGCATATTCTATGTAGTAATCTGTATTAGTTGTTGATTTTGAAAAACGAAGAAAGGGTCTAGCCACTTTCGTGAATAGACCCTTTAAAAATTATAAATTAATTGTTTGAACGAAGCTTTAAAACCAGGTTTTAGTAAGTAGAATAGGCAGGACAATTGTATCCTTCTTGCAAATTGAATGAGATACCTACTTGAAATGTTGCATAGGAATCATTTCTGCCATTACCTCTTTGGCGACCTTTTATTCCAATTGGTGTAGTAATATTCGGGATAGTATATACATTACTCCTATCTTGTAGTTGATAAGCAATACTACCTGCATCAAAACTAGCAGCACCTGCATAAGTACTATTTACATCATCCAGATAACCAGTACCCGTAAAACGATAGGTTAGTTCGGAGAAAATATTAATCCTGTCAGTAACATTATATTTTACACCAAATCCTATTGGCACCACCCAAGAAACTAAACTATAGGGGCTTGCTTGTCCTTCAGTTTTCAATGGATTTAAATCATATCGTTGTCCCCCCAGATAAGTATATGGATTAAAATAAATAGCTCCTAATCCTGCACTTAGGTAAGGTGTAAAGCGATATTGAGGAATAAGTGGGAAGAATTTAAAGAAGTTGAAGTTACCGGTTACACTCAGCTCATACACATCTGTATTAAAACTAAGGTTTCTTATTTTTTGAACAATATTGTCACTGTACGAATCTGAATAGCCAAGGAATGTATAATCAGCATTTACTTTGATACCTACATAATTATTCAATTGTCTTAAATAGAAAATTCCAGCGGCAAATTTGGGATGACCAATTGAAGCATTGGGGTTTAAGTCACCAAAATAATGACCTGTACCAACAGAAAAACCGTATTCCCCCCTGTGAGAGAATGTCTCTTCTAGTTGTGCATTAACAGAACCGGAAACTATTAAGAATAAAATAAAGACAACAATTTTAAAACGCATAATGTAGATGTAATACAAC
>Ga0214164_1002009_pt1 | contig 10942 bp, 9 predicted proteins | sample TroBogepilimnion_13_FD_153003 | JGI IMG/M metagenome (GOLD analysis project Ga0214164, IMG submission 153003) | Freshwater microbial communities from Trout Bog Lake, WI - Practice 03JUN2009 epilimnion v4 | ecosystem: Environmental > Aquatic > Freshwater > Lake > Epilimnion/Euphotic zone ...
AATTTTATGAAAACTGTAAAATATCTTGCCATTACTGCTATCGCGATTATAATATCGGGTGCAATGATGATGACAAGTTGTAACGGTGGTTCAGGAACCGGCTCTAAGTCGGATACTACTGACAATACCATCCTGGGCGCCGGGGCTACTTTCCCGAATCCTTTGTATTCAAAGATGTTCTCTGAATATAATAAAATCAACGGACTGAAAGTAAATTATCAGTCTATAGGTTCTGGAGGAGGTATTCAGCAGCTGACTGCTAAAACTGTTGATTTCGGAGCATCTGATGCACCATTGAACGGCAAGCAGGATTCAGCGTTATCAGCGCCTGTACTTCATATTCCCGCTACAGCCGGCGCAGTTGTATTAAGTTATAACCTGCCCGATGTTAAGGATACTTTGAATTTCACGCCTGATGTTATTGCCGGAATCTTTCTGGGAGATATCAAGAAATGGGATGATCCAAAGATCGCAGCAATCAATAAAGGGGTTAAGCTTCCTTCGCTTGATATCCAGGTTTCACATCGTTCAGATGGCAGTGGTACTACCAACATCTTTACTACCTATCTCTGCAAAGTAAGCAAGGATTGGGAAACAAAAGTAGGTAAGGGATCTTCTGTAAACTGGCCTATAGGACTTGGAGGAAAAGGCAACGAAGGTGTTGCAGGTGGCATCAAGCAAACTCCCGGTGGCATTGGTTATGTAGAGCTGGCTTATGCTATACAAAGCAATATGGCGTATGGTAAATTGCAGAACAAAGCAGGTAATTTTATCACACCTAGTATCTCAAGCGTAACTGCCGCGGCAAATATTGATATCCCTGCCGATGGTAAAGTATCGCTGACAAATACTGATGCTCCTGATGGTTACCCTATATCCGGCCTGTCATGGATACTGGTTTACAAAGAGCAGAAGTACAATGAACGCAGCCTTGATAAGGTTACCAAAATGATGAAACTGATACAGTGGATGATACACGACGGACAGCAGTATAGCGGAGCGCTTAATTATGCTCCTCTTTCCCAGAAAGCAGTTGCTGTGGGAGATGCTATCCTGAAATCAGTTACCTATGATGGTAAGCCTGTATTGCAATAACCTGCTATTTTATAATAATGGAATCTACTGTTGATAACAACCTGATTACCCGTCCCGAGAATATCCTGGGACGGGTAATTACTTCTGCCAAAATCCGTGATGCTGTGAAGGGTATTAAGAGAATCAAGCGTTCGCATCGCCAGATAAAGGCCGAGAATGTTTTCAGAAAAACCATAATCATAATAGCGCTTGCTACTGTGGTTCTGGTGCTGGGTATAATGCTTACGCTTATTATGCAGTCTGTATTATCTATAAAAGCTACTGGCATAGGTTATCTGTGGGGTAAAACCTGGGACCCTGTAAGAGATATTTTCGGAGCCTATCCCTTTATTCTGGGCACAATTTTTACCTCCTTCCTGGCTCTGTTTATTTCCATTCCTTTTTCATTTGCAGTAGCTATTTTCCTTGGCGAATACTATCCTAAAGGCTGGTTGCCAAATCTGCTTAAAAACACGGTAGAGCTGATTGCTGCGGTGCCTTCGGTTATATATGGTTTCTGGGGCCTTGCAGTACTGGTGCCTATAGTAAGAAGTCTGGAAACCAAGATCGGTGTTCAGCCTGTTGGCCTGGGTATTTTTACATCTTCATTGATACTGGCAGTAATGATCATTCCCTATGCAGCGTCGCTCGGACAATCTATGATAAAAATGGTTCCGTCAAATCTTAAAGAGGCGGCGTATTCCCTCGGGGCTACCCGCTGGGAGGTAATACGCAGTGTTATTTTGCCCTATACCAAATCAGGCCTTTTTGCCGGTATTCTCCTATCATTAGGCAGGGCGTTGGGCGAAACTATGGCGGTAACTATGGTTATTGGCAACACCAGCCTTATTCCCAAAAGTATATTCGCTCCGGGCAATACAATGGCCAGCGTTATTGCCAATGAATTTACCGAGGCCGACCATCCGGTTTATCTTTCTGCACTTATAGAACTGGGCCTTGTGCTTTTCCTGGTTACAGTGGTGATAAACATGGTAGGTAAAAGATTAACCAAGCAGTTTACAAATTAATATTTATGAAGGCGCAATCGAATGTGAAGTATAGGATTGGGAAGAGTACCGGATTCCAGGTATTGACCATTACGCTTGCTTTTGCCTGTGTTGTGCCACTTATCTTCATTCTCATTTACATACTGCAGGCAGGTATTACCAAGATCAACTGGCATTTTATTACCAACCTGCCAAAACCGGTTGGAGAAGTTGGTGGTGGTATTGCCAATGCCCTGCTGGGAAGTATGATCATTATTGGTTGCGCCTCTGTTATTGCCATTCCTTTCGGTATTCTTTGCGGTATTTACCTGAGCGAAAATAAGACCAGCAAGCTGGCTTACTGGAGCCGTTTGTGTGTTGATATACTTCAGGGCGTACCATCTATAGTTATTGGTATCGTGGCCTACTTCTGGCTGGTTAAGCCTCTGGGTGGGTTCTCTGCCTTGTCGGGAAGCGCTGCGCTTGCAATAATGATGTTGCCCATTATCATCCGTTCCACCGAGGAAACACTGCTGATGCTGCCCGATTCATTACGTGAGGCTGCTTATGCCCTGGGTATGCCTTTTCACAGGGTTATACTTAAAGTTATTATCCCGTGCGGTATCAGCGGAATACTCTCGGGTGTTATGCTGTCTGTGGCGAGGATTGCAGGCGAAACAGCACCGTTGCTTTTTACTGCTTTTGGTAATCCCTACCTGTCAGGCAACATTTTCAAACCGATGCAGAGCCTTCCATTACTTATTTTTAACTACGCCACCAGCCCTTACAACGACTGGCACGACCTGGCATGGGGTGCATCGTGCATCCTTCTTATATTTGTATTATTACTGAACATATTTACAAAGCTGATAACCAGAAAATGGAAAGTACAATTGTAAAGTCAATTGATTACAATGCTTACTTCGGAGACAACCATGTTGTAAAGAATGTAAACATTGAAATACCCCGCAATAGTGTAGTTGCAGTAATGGGTCCTTCGGGTTGCGGGAAAACCACTTTCCTCAGGGGTATCAACCGTATGCATGAGTTGATTCCGGGCGCTACCGCAAAAGGTAAAATTATGCTCAATGGCGAAGATGTGATGGAAATGCACCCCATCTTTGTACGGCTGAAAATTGGCATGGTATTTCAGCGCCCCAATCCTTTCCCAAACCTCAGCATTTACGATAACGTAATAGCTGGCTACAAACTCAATGGTATCAAGCTGCCTAAGGCAGAGAAAGATAAAATTGTGGAGCTTTCACTCAGTAGGGTGGCATTATGGAATGAGGTAAAGGATTCGCTAACTAAAAAAGGATCATTCCTTTCAGGTGGACAGCAACAGCGCCTTTGTATAGCACGTGCTGTAGCCATGGAGCCGGAGGTACTGTTGTTCGATGAGCCAACTTCAGCGCTTGATCCTATTTCTACTTCAACTGTTGAAGAGTTGTTTCATGAGCTGAAGAAGAATTATACCCTTATTATCGTGACTCATAATATGCAGCAGGCAGCAAGGGTAAGCGATAAAACAGCTTTTTTCTATGTAGGTGAACTGGTAGAGTTTGATGATACCAAGCAGATGTTTACTAACCCTACTGATATCAGAACACAGAATTATATTACAGGGAGGTTTAGTTAGAACCCGACTCACCCCTGTCCCCTGAAGGGGAACCAGCGATTGAGCTTAGGTTCAGTACCTCAACTTTAAGATAAGTATTTTTCATTTTATTAGATCGAGGTTGAAAAAAAAATTAGGTTAAGCATAATTTCAGAATTATATGACACAACTGGAAAATGAATTGCAGGCGCTAAAGGTGGAACTCATCAGTATGTGGAACCTTGTGGAATCGCAACTCAAGAAATCAAGAAATGCACTGGTGAATTTTGACCGGGACCTGGCAAGGGAAGTGGTACTTAAGGAGCGCCGCGTAAATGCGTTTGAATTGAAGCTGGACAGGGATTGTGAAGATATATTCGCACTGTACTGCCCTGTTGCAATAGACCTGAGGTTTCTGCTTGCCGTACTGAAGATAAATACCAATCTGGAACGTATCGGTGACTATGCCGAAGGCATCAGTAAATACATTATTGAAATGGATACAGTTTTTCACCAGGGAGTGCTCAATACATCCAACCTGGTAACCATGTTCGATGATGCTATAAAAATACTTGCAGATACCCGGCAGGCTTTTGAGAATGATAACACCACACTGGCACGCAGCATCTTTAAGCGCGATGAGGCACTTGATATTATAAATGCCAATGCCATGACCAGTGTGAGTGAATGCATCAGGCAGGATATCAATGTACTGAGCGATTCACTGTACATACTTTCTATTATCCGCAAACTGGAACGCGTCGGCGACCAGTCGAAGAATATTGCAGAAGAGATTATATTTTATATTGAGGCCAAAGTGCTCAAGCATGATGAAAAGTCATTGCCAAAAGTGTAATTGCTTAAAAGGTTATTAAGTGTCGGGTATTTAGTGTGTATCCCGGCATTTTTTAAAGACTCCGGTTCTCCGGAGTTTTTTTGTGCCGCAATAAAAAGCAATAGTTTAAATTTACTGCTTTTATTTAACAAATTGCTAAGGAGATGCAGATCATCAACAATAAGAAACTTTTCAGGTTCGAAATAGAAATGCCGGATGGCGAATATGCCACACTTCAGTACCGCTGGCTTAAGGGCAGTATGGTGCTCATGCATACCATTGTGCCTGCTTCGGCACGCGGCAAGGGTGTGGGTGGAGAACTGGTAAAGTTTGTTTTGGAGTATATCAGGCAGCAGGGGTTAAAGATGATTGTTTACTGCCCGTTTGTAGCTGCATGGCTGAAGACCCATCCCGGTTATGATGATCTGGTTAATACTGCAGGCATAAAGTAAGAAGCCTCCTTATTGTCTGCCTCATAGCCAATACCCTTAGTTGGTATCATAAAGTAGCTTATACTCTATAGTTGTAAAGTTGCCCAGTTTATCCTTAAGCACCACATGTGTTTCTGTTACTTTGCTCTGTGCATCTATATCATAATTCACAAAGGTAGTATCATAAGCAGTACTGATCTGCTTCACCAGGTGTTCATTCTGATAGATGTTTACACCATAAGTTTTAAAGGATTCCAGTTGCAGGTAATCGCCTATCCGGTTAAACAGGTAATCATAGATCTGGAAGAATTTAGTACTGTTCAACCCGGCAGGAAAATATACCGGCCGCACATATATTCCATTCCCATCAGTTGCACTAACTTCAGCGGTGTATTCGCTGTACCCGCTAAGCACATCGGAATAGCCGTCTGCAGTATGATAGGCATATGTGGAATCAACAGTTATTGCTGTTGGCACTGCTGAAGTCCAGGTAACATTTAATGGCAATGAAAGTACGGTATCCCTTGTAGTATCAGCTGGTGAGATATCGGGCCGTATACCGGAATCAGGAAAACTTGCAGTAAGCTTACCATTGAAATACTGAGTCAGCAGATCATGGTTATCGGAGGTATAATAAGTAGTGGCAGAAACAGTAGTGCCGGAATCTCTGTAAACGTCAGTCTCGCCATTTAAGAGTACACCATTGTACAAATAAGAATGCGTTTCAAACGGAAAATTAGAACTGACCAGCTGGTTGTTGCCATTCAGCTGAAAAGTATCCAGTTCCGCAACATTTACCGAACTCAGGTTATTCACCGTTTTGTATACAGTATTGCCCACATAGTTGTAAGTCATCCGCAGATTAAGCAGCCCCAGGCCCTTTAGCGAGGAGTCGTTGCTGCTGTACAATACCTGCGACAACCTGTTATTGCCATCATAGGCAAATGAATAAGTTTCGGTTACCACCGGTTTTAAAGCAAATGGTACAATTAGGTTATGAGTGGTTATTTTGGTATACCCCAGCAGCCTGAAGTTGGATGGGGTAGGCAATGTGGAATGGTATATTTTCTTGCATGATGGGTACATGAAAATGCAGACAGCACAAAGCAAACATATCAGCAATGAAAAAATCTTTTTCATACAGGTAATTTTAATATCAGAAGTTCAAAAATAGCAAATAGTATTCAATATGCAATAGCATTCAACGCTCATTGCAGTAATTATTTCTTAATTGAGCTCACGGGCAAAGGTAATCAGTAGTTTTTCAACGCCATCAAGGTTATTTGCCGTGATTTCTTTGGCTTTGTCATAAATATCATGATAGTAACCTTTCCCGCCATTCGAATAGATAAAGAAGGCAGGTACACCAGCCTTGGCAAAATAATAATGATCGCTGTTGGCCGCTGGTCCGCGGCTGCGCAATTCAGGTACAAATTTTTCCTTGTCGTTTATCTTTTTAAGCAATCCGTATTCCTCCTGGTTTTCGGTTGCATTTACCACCGTAAGCGCATTGCTGGCATCACCCATCACGTCCATGTTTATCAGGAACCGTATATTTTTCAACGGAAACATCGGGTTTTTTACAAAAAACTCAGACCCCATCAGCGAGGCCTCTTCACCCGAGAAAGCAATAAAAACAATGGTATAATGTGGCGGGTGCTTTATGTAAAAAGAAGCCAGGTTCAGCATCATAGCTACACCGCTTGCATTATCGCTGGCACCTGGGAACATTGTGGTATCTCCCATCATCCCAAGATGATCGTAGTGCGCGCTGAATACAATGTAAGAATCCTTTACTGCGCCGGGCACACAACCTACTATATTCACATTCCGGGCACGTGGAATAAATTCTGAAACAACTTCGGCTGATAAGCTTTTCAGGTTTTTGGGTAAAACATCCGGGTGCACACAAAATACGGTTGCGGCAATGGTATCGCGGCTTACCCCCCACTGCAGTATCCCGGTCTGTGGTATGAGGTAAACACCTGCGGGCAATGAGGCTAAAAATACATTCCGTTTCACAAAAAGTATTTTGCTGCAAAACAGGTCAACATTCTGTAGCAGATAAGCATGGCTGCCATCAAACTGCGACAATATATATTTCCAGGCAAGGCGGTCAGCAATATCATTCAGATTGATCGTTTTTACCGGCAACTTTGAACCGGTAAATGAGGGGCTTGCTGGGTCTATAACATATTCAATGCCAGGCTTGAGCTGATCGCCGTTTAATGATAGTTTCATTTTACCGGGAAAAGTATTTACCGGAAATGCAAAACCTTGAGTAAAGGCCCCGTTTGCACCTACAGGTTTCAGTTTGAATTCTTTGTATTTCTTCATTATGAAGATGGCTGCAGAATCCACTCCGCCTTTCACATATCCCCGGCCACGCATATTTCGTGCACTGAGCACACCGATCTGCTTTTTCATCCAGATTTTATCGGTTTCAGCCTGTAGTGCTGCGATCTTCAGAAGGTCAGCACTTTCCCTCTTTTTCTGGGCCTTATCCAGCGAATCCATATTGTATAAATGCTGGATAGTATCTACCATTGCAGTGGATTGCAGAATGGTGGTATCCGACTGATTTGAACTGTTATCAGGTGCATTATTTTCAACCTGGGCAAATGCTGAATTTGTCAGCAGCAACAGTAATGCAGTAAAGTATAATAAGCAGTGCCTGGTCATTTGGAAAACTTTTTTTTGATACCTGCGCAAATATAGCACACACTGAATTGCAAAATAATTATTTTAAGATTATAAAATAAAAATCAGCGCCCCGCTCTTCATAATCGCCTGATTGCGAAGAATTCACATTCAGCAACCTGAAATCGATGAAAAATAGGGTACGCGATGTGATTCTTGTATCTTGCTTAGTAGTAACTTTATTACTTCAACTCACTCTAAATAATAAATCATGACAAGAAAAATCATCGTTTTCTGTGTGCTGGCAGTTATGGCAATGCAGTTCAGTTCGTGTATTGTTGAAGATGGTCATCGCCACTGGCACCATCATCACCACCACTACCATCACGGATAATCTTCACTAAGGAACGTTGACAAAATAACAACCACCATATAGCGAATTTATATTTTGTTTTATGAGGCGTAAAATCCGCGAATAATGAATTATTTAAGGACTTTTATAACGAAATAAAAATGGAATAGAACTAGAAAGATGGCGATTGTTATTTTGTCATCGTTCCTAAGGAAGTTTAAACATTTCAGGAACAAATCCCTTAAGCGGGATTTGTTTTTTTATAACTGTAAAATGGGAATAAGGAATTGGTCGTGAACTGCAACTATTTATTGCACAACAATTGTTGTAATAATTCAGGGAAGGAGGTATAATTAATAAGTTTTGTGCCGGATTTAAAAATAAACGGAAGAATCCGGTATCAGATACTTCCGTTTTATTCATTTTATATACTTCCAGGTATAAATCCTGATACCTGTTCAGACTAATAAATCGTTGCCCCAAACTCAACCAGCTTGGCATGTATCGCGGTCCGATTGGTAGCCAGGTCGGGTTTCAAAGCCCAGATCTGGGTATATATATTCTGCTGATTCATCATAATTGTCTGAAATGATGACTTGGCAGCTGGTGTGGTAGCGCTGAAGATGCTGTACTTAGTGGTTGCCAGCAGGTTCATCATCATACTGTGCACCTGCAGCCATGTGGTATTGGCATTGGTCATATCTCCAGATCCTATATAAGAATCCATAAGGTTTATTTTGGCTGTAAAATCAGCCAATGTCACTGTAGGAGGCACTGACTGTGCGCTGGCCACCGGAACAAACGATACAGAACAGGTTGCAGTGAGTAAAAAACAAGCTAAAAGAATGCGTTTCATTTTTTAATTTTTATAAAGTTAATAAAGTTTTTCCGGAATTACCGTTATTCACTATCTAAGACAGATGCACCCCCCCCATATAGTTGGGTACGATACTGCAAAGATGGCGAAATAATTTTTTCACCCAGTCCAAGGGCGCTCCATTTTTCATCAACAGAGGCTATGGTTTTATCATCTGCTGCTATAATATTGGGCCAAGGCCGGTCAAAGTTATCTAATTTTTTTGATTTGCGTGTGCCATCCAGCCCCAATATATTTTTTTCTTTACCTCCATAAAAATGATCTCTCCTCGGGTCCAGGTTATTGCAGAAGCGCCAGAGCACATCGGGTATATTACCGGCATTTACGGTATGTTCCACATACAGCACCATTTTTATGCCATCCATACCCGGCATACCGCACAGCTGTTCATGCAGTTCGCTTACATGGTTTGGCCGGTCTTTATGCACAGCCACAAACAGGATTCCTATACCCCATTCCCTAGCCAGTTGATCATTAACTCCCGTTATTTCCTTGAATCGCATCAACACATCCTTTGCCGAAAACTGCTCGCTGATTTTAAAGGTTGGTAATGGGGCAGTAATCTCTTCCTCCATCTTCTTAGTGCCATCTATACACATCTTCCCCCCGAAACCCAGCTTCGAGCAGCTATGGTCCAGCACATCCATCGGCCCCTGGCTGAAGTAAACATCAGTTGCCGGGTTCAGGTTGTTGAACACATATCGCGCAAGGTTGCCATAGTCATCAATCTTAATTCCGCTGTCTGCAGCGGCATCGCTCAGCACCAGTATTTTGTTAAACATCATCTGCCCTGCACCCCACATGGCATTCATTACCTTCTGCCCCTGCCCGGCATATTCTTTGTGTATGGTGGTAATAACCAGGTTATGAAACACCCCTTCCACCGGCATATTCATATCGGCTATCTCCGGCACCATGGTCATCTTTATCGGCGTCAGGAAGATGCGCTCTGTAGCCTTGCCTATCCATGCATCTTCCTGGGGTGGTATGCCCACAATGGTTGCCGGATAAACTGCATCCTTGCGGTGCGTTATTGCCGTAACATGAAACCTCGGGTACCAGTCGGGCAACGAATAATAACCTGTATGGTCGCCGAAAGGCCCTTCCCATATCAGTTCTTCATTGGGGTCTACATAGCCTTCTATTATAAAATCGGCATCTGCCGGCACTTCTATGTCAGGCTGTGTGATGCACTTCACCAGTTCCACCTTTTTCTTGCGCAGAAAGCCCGCCAGCATGTATTCATCTACATTCTCGGGCAATGGGGCAGTAGCTGCATAGGTATAAACCGGGTCGCCGCCCAGTGCCACGCATACCGGCATTATCTTACCCAGTTTTTTATACTCATTAAAGTGCCGCGCACTTACTTTGTGCTTATGCCAGTGCATACCGGTCATGGTGGGAGTAAACACCTGCATCCGGTACATGCCTATATTGCGTATGCCATTGTTGGGGTCTTTGGTATGTATGGCAGGGAGGGTGATAAACGGGCCGCCATCCTGCGGCCAGCATTTCAGCACAGGCAGTTTGCTCAGATCTGGCTTATCCATCACTACTTCCTGGCACGCTCCCCTCCCGCTCACTACTTTGGGCATATACGATGCAAACTTACTCAGCTGCGGCAGCATGGCCAGCTTCTCCAGCAGTCCGTTCTTGGGGGTCGACATCTTTTTCAGCAAAGCCTCAATGTCATTCATGGCATCATCCAGGTGGTTAATACCAAGTGCCAGGCACATCCGCTTATCGCTGCCCATAGAGTTGATAAGCAGCGGGAAACTGGTACCCGTATTTTCAAACAGTAAAGCCTTATTCCTGTCTGGTGTTTTCGATACCCTGTCGGTGATCTCTGCTATCTCCAGCATGGGGTCCGCAAATGTTTTGATCCTTACCAGTTCTCCCGCCTGCTCAAGCGTATCAATAAATGCCTTCAGCGATTTGTATGCCATGGCCGCAAAGGTAGCAGTATGTATTTATATGGTACTCTATAGGCAGATGGAAATTAATTATCCCGAGCATCTGTCTCTTGCTTTGTTAAAGTTTTTTCTGATGGGTTTTATCCCAGATTTTGCAGTAGACCTATCCGGTAAGACTTAATGGCAGTTTGGTGTTTTCAATAAAACTGAATAAGCTATCATACCATTGTCGTCGTT
>Ga0214164_1002010_pt1 | contig 10940 bp, 8 predicted proteins | sample TroBogepilimnion_13_FD_153003 | JGI IMG/M metagenome (GOLD analysis project Ga0214164, IMG submission 153003) | Freshwater microbial communities from Trout Bog Lake, WI - Practice 03JUN2009 epilimnion v4 | ecosystem: Environmental > Aquatic > Freshwater > Lake > Epilimnion/Euphotic zone ...
GGGCAAAAAAGCGGGTTCATTATCATGAATCCCCTCTTCTCTTAACCACGCCGGTGGTATATCAGGGGCATCGGTTTCAATCACAATCGCACTAATGGGTAAATCACTCACTAAGCGACGAATTTGTAAGGCCCGTGGATAAGTCGCTGCACCCCCAAAGCCCAACTTAAAGCCTAGATCCAAAAACTGTTCAGCCTGCTGAAAACTACCATTAAAGGCATGGGCAATACCACCAGTAATTTTTCTTTGACGTAGTGCTTTCAAAATCGCGTCTTGTGAGCGTCGCACATGCATGATCACAGGTAGATTTAATTGCTGCGCTAAATCAAGTTGCGCCTCAAAGAAAAAAACTTGGCGCTGGGGATCAAGCCCTTCGACAAAATAATCCAAGCCAATTTCACCAATCCCCACAAAACGCGGGTCATCCAGTGCTTTTTCTACAGCAGTTGCTAATACTTTGAGATCGGTATCTTTTGCGCGTCCTATATATAAGGGGTGGATGCCTAAGGTATAGGCGAGTCTAGGAATAACTTCTGCGAACTGATGGGCTAAATCACGCACGATCGCAAAATCAGCTACCTCCACTGCAGGAACAAGAATGGCACTGACTAAATTTTTGGCTGCCGCCTCAACTACTAAAGGCAGGCGCGCTGCAAACTCAGGTGCGTCTAAATGACAATGACTATCGAGCCACATAGGGCTGCAAAATACCGTGATCTAAACGCAAAATACGATCGCACCGTTTAGCGCGAAGTGGATCATGGGTAACGATGACAAAAGCGGTATTTTGCTCACGCGCGACATCAAGCATTAGGTCAAATACAGCGTCAGCTGTTTCGGTATCTAAATTACCAGTCGGTTCATCAGCTAAAACACAAGCGGGGTTACCAACTAAAGCGCGAGCTACCGCAACGCGTTGGCGCTCACCACCGGATAATTCACCTGGGGTATGACGCTCGCGGGCCTTTAAACCGACTGCTTGTAAGAGTGCGCGGGCCCGATCAAGCGACTCTTCTTTAGAAAGGCCGCGAATCCGTAATGGCAAAGCAACGTTTTCAAGGGCGGTAAATTCATCCAGCAGATGATGAAATTGATAAATAAAACCTAAACTGCGATTACGTAGCCGATCTAATTTTTCTGTTGAGAGATGATTGATATTCTCGCCCACTAGATTTACTTCCCCTGCACTAGGCGTATCTAAGCCGCCTAATAAATGGAGTAAGGTACTTTTACCCGAACCAGAAGAACCCACAATCGCCACTTTCTCAGCGGCATTAACGGCCAAATCAACGTCCTTTAATACCTCAACTGCAGTTGGGCCCTTGCCATAGGTTTTAGCTAGGCCCTTTGCAGTAATGATCTTATTCATAGCGCAATGCCTCGGCGGGTTGCACTTTAGCTGCGCGTCGACTGGGGTAAAGGGTTGCCAAAATCGATAAACCAAAGGACATTAAACCGACAGTTAAGACATCACTTAAACGCACATCCGAAGGTAGCTCGCTAATGAAATACACATCACGCGGTAAGAAACGCACCCGAAAGACGGCTTCAATGGCCGGCACGATCACATCGATATTAAGCGCAATTAATAAGCCTAAGCCCACTCCCGCTAAAGAGCCCATTAAACCAATTGCTAAGCCTTGAATTAGAAAAATACGCTGAATTAAGCCAGGGCTTGCGCCCATGGTACGCATGATGGCAATATCAGCCTGCTTTTGATTAACCGTCATCACTAATGTAGAAACTAAATTAAAGGTGGCTACGGCAATAATCAAAGTGAGAATAATGAACATCATTTTCTTTTCAGTTTGCACTGCGGCAAACCAATTGCGATTGGAGCGAGACCAATCTGTAACCCAGAGTGCCTGAGGCAAGAGCGCAGAGAGTTGTTGAGCAATTTCGGGAGCCCGTTGCATGTCATCGACCTTCACGCGTAGCCCCGAGGGATTATTTAAACGCAGTAAAGCTGCGGCGTCTTGCCAGTGCAAAAGCGCTAAGGAACTATCGTATTCATAATGGCCGCTATCAACAATGCCCACCACTTGTAAAGAGCGCATGCGCGGCATGACTCCAGCAGGGGTTAAGTCGCCTTCGGGCACAATTAAATTCACCCGGTCACCCATGCGAGCACCAAGCATATTTGCTAGCTCAGCTCCAAGCACCACACCAAAAGAGCCTGCCTGTAAGTTATTAATGTTGCCGGCAACAAATTGCTTGGGGATATCGCTTACTTGACCCTCTTCAGCAGGTAAGACCCCGCGTAAGGCTACACCGCGCATTGTGCCGCCACGACTCAGTAAACCTTGGGATGTCACCATTGGTGCCACTCCAACCACATGGGCTTGGGTCGCAACTTTTTTAGCCAAGGACTGCCAGTCACCCATACTGTCAGCAGTCGTAATTTCAATATGGGATAAGACCGAAAGCATGCGATCGCGCACGTCTTTTTGAAAACCATTCATCACCGATAAAACCACAATCAGCGAAGCCACCCCTAAAGCAATCCCCGCAGTAGAAATTGCCGAAATAAACGATAAAAAACCATCTTGCTTACCCACGGCCTTGCGGCGCTTGGAACGGGTATACCGTAAGCCAATTTCTAGCTCAATGGGAAGTGTCTTCATAACCTCAGTTTAGTGAATTCAGGCTAAGACCATGCAGGAATTACTAAATGCCCCATAAAATCAAGGGAATGATCCAATTACCAGCCACAGCGAAGCCACTGTTAGTAAGCCCTTGAGCCCCTCTTTAGAAACCCCCTTGCGGCGCTTTACCCTCATGCTAGCAGGGGAAGATGCGGTATCTGAGACAGCTTTACCGCCTCTTGGCTTACCGCACGAGCGTTTTTTACTAGCTTATCAGCATCCTAATCAAGCATTGCCACTCGCCCCAATTCTGATGTTAGGTCTTGGTGTGCCATTAGAACAAGTAAAAAATGGGGTCTTTGCTTGCCTACAAGCAATCCATTTGCACGCGACCCGCGATCATTTAATTCTCACTAACCCAGCCCTATTAGCGCTAAGTCCGGCCGATGCTACGGCATTATTTACTGCCGCTAAACCCTTGTTAGAGGAAGATTTTGGTACTACGCCATTTATTCCGCACCATGCCTATTGGTTTGTAAAGCTGGGCTTAGCTGCAGCAGATTTTGCAACACTTAATACCCATAGTACCGATCAGGCTCATGGCCGCAATATTGACTGGTGGTCGCCGCGCGATACTACTTCTGAAGGTGTAGCTAAGCGTTGGCGCAAACTGCAAAATGAAATTCAAATGCTCTGGCATATTGATTCCACCAACGATGCGCGTGAAGAACAAGGTTTGCCTCGGGTCAATTCTATTTGGCTCAGTGGCATTGGCGCCTTAGCCAATGTTCACGCGCCGCTAGAAATTGAAGGGGCAACCACACTCATTGGTGATCATCTTCTACTCGCAGGTTTGGCGCAGTATTTAAATAAATCATATATGCATGAGATTGATAACTTAGCGCGTGATTTTGCAAAGCCCAATAATGCACTTATTGGGGCGTTTGCTTGGCTTAATAGACCCGCTGACATTTGGCCCAAGTTATGTGCAGCTTTACTTGCCGGGCACTTAGACGAAATCGCCATTATCGATTTTCCAACTGCTAAGCTACGCAAGCGCCTCTTTACCCGTAATGAATTACTGCCTAACAAGGGGCTTATGGCACTGTTGCAGCCCCTTTTATTTTGGCGCTCGCCAGCCTTGCCGAGTTGGGAAGACTTTATGGAGAAAAACCCCTAATGCGTTTTATCCCCCGCCCTTTTTCTGAGCGAGCCGCTAATTGGTTGGCGCAAAGTGGTGTGCATCCGCTACTCGCAAAACTCTATGCAGCGCGCGGTATTGAAAATCCGCATCTACTGTCACTCGATTTAAAAGAATTGATTGCGCCAAAGGAATTAAAGAATTGCTTGAGTACTGCTTCCATATTGGCCGATATCCTGTTACAAAAGCGCCCTATTCTCGTTGTTGCTGATTACGATTGCGATGGTGCTACGGCTTGTGCAGTTGCTCTACGCGGTTTGAAAATGTTAAGTCCCGCATCACCGGTGAGTTTTTTAGTTCCCAATCGTTTTACGATGGGTTATGGACTAACCCCAGAAGTAGTGGAACTGGCTGCCCAACAAATTCCGCGTCCCGAGTTTTTAATTACAGTCGATAACGGTATTGCTAGTGAAGCTGGCGTTAATCGCGCGCGTGAGCTAGGAATGGAAGTCATCATTACCGATCACCATTTACCCGCCGCACAAGTACCTAAAGCCTTGGCAATTGTGAATCCGAATCAAACTGGCTGTCCTTTCCCCAGTAAGGCTCTTGCTGGGGTAGGTGTGATGTTTTATCTGTTAATTGCGCTTCGTGCTGAACTACGTGCACGCGATCACTTTACCCAAGCCAATCAACCCAAAATTGAGAACCTCCTCGATTTAGTTGCCCTAGGCACAGTAGCAGATGTCGCCCAACTCGATCGTAACAACCGCATCTTAGTAGCCAATGGTTTACGTCGGATGCAAAATGGCAATTGCCAACTGGGTATCATTGCTCTTTTTAATGCCGCAGCGCGCGATCCCATGAAAGCGAGTGCTTTTGATTTAGGCTTTGCACTTGGCCCCAGACTCAATGCTGCTGGTCGCTTAGCCGATATGACGCTAGGAATTCGTCTCTTACTCACCGATGATCCCTTAGAAGCTCAAACGATTGCCAATGAACTAGACCGCATTAACCGCGAGCGCCGCGTGATTGAAAGTGGCATGCAAGAAACTGCTCTTGCCCATTTAGCCAAGCAAGAACTGCAACAAGACTTTGCCGCTCGTTCAAGTATTTGTTTATGGAATGCTGCTTGGCATCAAGGTGTTGTGGGCATTGTCGCTTCCCGCCTTAAAGAACGTTTTAATCGGCCGGCAATTGTGTTTGCGCCTGCTGAAAATGACGAGTTACGCGGCTCAGGAAGATCGCTAAGCGGTTTTCATTTACGCGATGCCCTCGATTTAGTTTCCAAGCGAGAGCCTGGCTTAATTCTAAAATTTGGCGGCCATGCTATGGCTGCTGGCCTCACAATTAAAAGTGCAGATTTTGCGCTCTTTGACCAAACGTTTCAAACAGTCGCTGGCGAATTACTTTCTGCTGATTTATTAGAAAAGCGCTGTATGCATGATGGCGCGCTTTTAAGTGCTGAATTAACTCCCGAAATTGGTGATTTATTGGCTAGTGAAATTTGGGGGCAAGGCTTTCCTCAGCCGATCTTTTATGGCGAATTTGAGGTATTACAACAAAGCCTCATGAAAGAAAAGCATCTGCGCTTACAGTTACGCGCTGTTGAGAGTGGATCAGGTACGCAAACAAGCAAACCCGTTACAGGAGTTTGGTTTAATCAAACCCAAACCCTACCCGCTAAGGTTAAGCTAGCTTATCGACTCGTAACGGATCGCTATCAAGGGCATGCAAGGGTGCAACTGATGATCGAGGCCTGCGACCTTAGTGCCTAAGCTCCTAAGCTTCTCGGTGAGTTTTGCCACAGCCCTTATAATTAAGCTATGGAAGCTGAACAACTCAATCTGATTAGTAATACCCTCAACGATTTGCTGGCTCGCGAGCAAGCGCTTCGGGGGTATCTTTGACTTCGACGTCAAATCACGTCGCCTAACCGAAGTTAATCAAATTCTTGAAGATCCCAAAATTTGGGATGATCAAAAGCAAGCCCAAGCACTGGGTAAAGAAAAGAAAATGCTCGAAGGGGTAGTGCTCACCCTAACCCAACTCAATCACAATATTATTGGCGCGCAAGAATTATTTGAATTGGCCCGCGATGAAAATGAAGATGAAACCTTAATTGCGCTTGAGCAGGATATTAAAGCCTACGGCACGATCATTGCCGATCTTGAATTTCGCCGGATGTTTCATAATGAAATGGATCCGTGCAGTTGCTTTATTGATATTCAAGCTGGTGCAGGCGGTACGGAAGCCTGCGACTGGGCCAGCATGCTCTACCGCCAATACTTAAAATATTGCGAACGCAAAGGCTATAAAACTGAAATTTTGGAAGAATCTGATGGGGATGTCGCTGGTATTAAAAGCGCCACCATTAAAGTTGATGGTGAATATGCCTATGGGCACTTACGTTCTGAAACTGGTGTGCATCGTTTAGTGCGTAAATCCCCTTTTGATTCATCTAATGGTCGCCACACCTCTTTCGCGAGTATTTATGTGTATCCCGAAATTGATGACTCAATTGAAATTGATATTAACCCCGCAGATATTCGTACCGATACCTATCGGGCCTCGGGGGCTGGTGGTCAGCATATTAATAAAACCGATTCGGCTGTGCGTCTCACGCACATGCCAACCGGAATCGTGGTGCAGTGCCAAAATGACCGCAGCCAACACCGCAACCGGGCTGAGGCCATGAGCATGCTCAAATCTAGACTGTACGAACATGAAATGCAAAAACGCCGGGTCGAGCAAGATAAACTAGAGGCTACTAAAACTGATGTGGGCTGGGGTCATCAAATACGCTCTTATGTACTAGACCAAAGCCGCATTAAAGACCTACGTACCAATGTTGAAATTTCCAATACACAAAAGGTATTAGATGGAGACCTCGATGCCTTTATTGAAGCAAGCCTGAAGCAAGGTGTCTAATTTAATTACTCTGCTCTTATGAACGAAAAAGCCCCAAATAATAGCTCTACCCCAGCAGCTCCTGAAGCGGTGGATGAAAATCACATCATCGCCGAGCGCCGGGAAAAATTAAGTAAGCTACGCGAAGCTGGCGTTGCCTTTCCTAATGATTTTGTACCAACCCATTTATCAGCCGACCTACATCAACAATACGATGGCCTAAGCAAGGATGATTTAGCTACCCAAGTAATTTCCGTCAAAGTCGCTGGCCGTATGGTGTTAAAGCGCGTCATGGGTAAAGCGAGTTTTGCGACGATTCAAGATCGTAGCGGGCAAATTCAGTTTTATATTACCGATGATCACGTTGGTGCGGATAAACATAACGCCTTTAAACACTGGGATTTAGGCGACTTTATCGCTGCTGAAGGCGTTCTCTTTAAAACCAATAAAGGTGAGCTTTCCGTCGAGTGTAAAAATTTGCGGCTCCTCACTAAATCTTTACGCCCCCTACCCGATAAATTTCATGGGCTTGTAGATCAAGAGCTGAAGTACCGTCAACGTTATGTCGACTTAATTGTGACCCCTGAAAGTCGAAGTACTTTTTTAGCGCGCAGTAAAGTGATTGCTTCAATTCGTCAGCAGATGATTGATGCAAGCTTTATGGAAGTAGAAACTCCCATGTTGCACTCCATTCCTGGCGGCGCCACGGCAAAACCATTTATAACGCACCACAATGCGCTTGATATGCAAATGTTTTTGCGCATTGCGCCTGAGCTCTACTTAAAGCGCTTAGTGGTTGGTGGCTTTGAACGGGTTTTCGAAATTAATCGTAATTTTCGTAACGAAGGAGTAAGCCCGCGCCATAACCCTGAATTTACGATGATGGAATTCTACGCAGCGTATACCGACTATCTGTGGCTCATGGATTTCACTGAAAACCTGATTCGATCTGCTGCGATCCACGCACAGGGAACTGCAGTACTTAGCCACCAAGGCCGTGAACTCGATTTAAGTAAGCCATTTCAACGCCTCAGCATTACTGCGGCAATCTTAAAATACGCCCCCTTATCGAATAAAAATTATGCTGCTAGTCAACTAGAAGATGCTAACTTTATTCGTGCTGAACTCAAAAAAGGTGGCATCGATCCCAACGGTCCTGCCCTACAAAATGCTGGTTTAGGCGGCTTGCAATTAGCCTTATTTGAACTCGTAGCAGAAGAGCATCTCTGGGAGCCCACCTACATCATCGACTACCCAATTGAGGTTAGCCCACTCGCCAGAGAATCCGATACCCGCCCTGGCATTACCGAACGCTTTGAGTTATTTATTACGGGCCGTGAAATTGCTAATGGCTTCTCAGAGCTAAATGATGCCGAAGATCAAGCTGAGCGTTTTCGTAAACAAGTCGCAGAAAAAGAAGCTGGCAATGAAGAGGCCATGTACTTTGACCACGACTTCATTCGCGCCCTTGAGTATGGAATGCCCCCCACTGGTGGTTGCGGGATTGGGATCGATCGTTTAGTGATGCTACTGACCGACTCACCCAATATTCGTGACGTGATTCTCTTTCCCCATTTACGGCGAGAAGATAATCCCCTAGATTAGCTTATCTGATCTCTTATGTCATCTTTTTCTAATTTCATCAATACACTGTCGCAAGATTTGCGTGAATTAGGCTTCACCGATTATGAGGCTCGTGTTTATATTTCCTTAATACAGCAATCGCCTGTTACCGCTTATGAAATTAGTAAAAATAACGCTTTGCCAAGGCCAAACGTTTATACCGCACTCGAAAATCTCGAAAGAAAGCATGCTGTTCAAAAAGTAAGTCTTGATCCTGTTCGCTATATACCAATTTCACCCACTATTTTATTAAATAGAATTGCCAGAACGATTAATGAACAATGCTCGAGTTTGCAATCTCGACTTGAAAAAATTCAACCCGAAGATCGTACCCATTATGTTTGGATTATTAATGGCGCCGATGAAGCAAGCGCAAAAATAAGTGAATTAATTTCAAATGCTAAAACGCATATCTGGATTAAGGCCCATTTCTCTGAGCTAAAGGCTCACGAGGAAGAGTTACGCAAAGCCCTAAATCGAGGTGTCTCTATTTTGCTGATTCTATTTGGTAGCAAAGCTGAAACAGACTATTTTCAATTTTCAAAAAAATGTACTGTTTTTGCTCACGAAAATGATGGCACTGTAGTCGGATTCGGGCGCTATTTAATTACGCTGTCTATTGATTTTAAAGAAGCGCTAATTGTCAATATGGAAAGGCAGACTGGTGCATTTACCCAAAGTGAACCAGTAGTTAATCTTGCAGATAGCCTTATCCGTCATGAGATATATTTGGCTGAAATTTTTAAGCGCTTTGGAAATGTTCTTGAAAAAGAATTTGGTCCGGCGCTTTTTAATCTCAGGAAAAAGTATTTGCCAGCTGATCAAGCTGCCGAACTGGCGCAACGAATTAAATCATCAAAATTAGTTAAAAAATAAGTTAAAGGGTTATCTTTAGTTTATTTTTTTGTTACTGCTTTACCTGCAGAATCACCGGCTATTTTTCCAAAAACCGATCCTGAAGTTAATCCTGTCCCACCCGGATAATTGTAGTAAAACAAACCACCAACAATTTCGCCAGCTGCGTATAGGCCTGGAATGGGTTTGCCAGAAGTATTTTCTACTTCGCCATGATTATTAATTTTAATGCCGCCAAATGTAAAAGTAACGCCACAGGTAACAGCATAGGCCTCAAATGGGCCGGTATCAATTGCATTAGCCCAATTTGACTTGGGAATGCTTAAATTTTTGGTCCCTCTGCCATCCTTAATAGCTAGATTTAAGGGTACTTGATCCATAACTGCGGCATTAAATTCGTGCACAGTTTTTAAAAAAGCCGCAGCGTCCACGCCCTCCAACTGCGTAGCCAGCTCTTCTAGAGTATTCGCCTGCACCTTAGTCACTTGGCGAATTCGATATTCATCCCTTAACTTGGGACTAATCTTTGCATCAAATACCTGCCAAGCAAACATATTTGGCTGTTCTAAGACAATTTTTCCATATTTAGCATAGGTATAGTTGCGAATGTCAGCACCTTCATCAACAAATCGTTCACCACGTGCATTAATCATGATGCCAAATGGATAACTATGCTTTTGATAGCTATCACCAACTACCAAATCGCCAAATGGCGGTGCATTTAAATCCCAGGAAACCGAATGGCATCCAGACCATTGGCCATATGCCATCGCCCCTACGTTTAATGCCATGTTAAGGCCACCGCCAGTATTAAAACGGGTGCCTCGCACCTTTGCTAAATCCCAATTTGGACCCAGGTATTTCGCCCGCATTTCCGCATTACTTTCAAAGCCGCCACAGGCCAAAATAACTGCTTTCGCATAAATATCTATTTTTTTGTTGCCAACACGAACCTTTACTCCTCCAATGCCTTCATCCGTTTCAATTAACTCTATTGCAGGCGTGTCATAAAAAATTTGCACACCCGCTTTCATTGCCGCCTTATGCTCAAGGTCAACTAAGCCCTCACCACCGCCCCAAGTTTCGCAAGCTAAACCACCAAAAAATTTAAATTTACCATCAACTTTGTGAGCTTGTCTGCCGAAGCTAGCTTGAAATTTAACGCCTTTTTTTTGCATCCAAATCAAAGTATCCAAACTTCTAGTAATCAATATTTCAGCCAAATCAGGATCAGTGCGATATTCTGTGAGACGCCCCATATCATCATAAAATTGATCGGTAGTGTAAGAACCAAAATCAGCTCCTGCAATTTCCGCTTCAGTCAGATCGGGAATAATTTTCTTTAAATCTTCAGGTCCATTAAATACGACCCGCATAGCGCCTGCTGTGTAACGACTATTTCCGCCTGCCTCCTCCTTGGGAGCGGCCTCGATCATAATTACGCTAGCACCCTGCTCGCGCGCTGCTAAAGCAGCACAAGCAGCTGCATTACCAGCGCCGATTACGATGACATCCGGATTTCCAAATGGGTTTTCACTAGAACTTGGCATTAACTTCTAAGCCTCCTCGAGAACCGGGAGCTCGTCCTGAGCCTTTAGCCCAGAAAGAATATCCTTAACTGAAGCTTGTTTTTCTAAATTCATTAAAACTTCAGAAAGGGCTGGTCCAATATTTGAAGAGGCGCGCACCATCTTAACTAAGCCAATAAATTTATCAGACAACTCATTTTCAGTAAGCGGGTTTGCAGGCTCGCCCTTAGGCTCTTGTTGCTCGCGGCGTAATACTTTGCCGTTTTTAAGCGTTAATTCAACAGCCGCTTGGCGCCC
>Ga0214164_1002012_pt1 | contig 10936 bp, 12 predicted proteins | sample TroBogepilimnion_13_FD_153003 | JGI IMG/M metagenome (GOLD analysis project Ga0214164, IMG submission 153003) | Freshwater microbial communities from Trout Bog Lake, WI - Practice 03JUN2009 epilimnion v4 | ecosystem: Environmental > Aquatic > Freshwater > Lake > Epilimnion/Euphotic zone ...
TTTTCAGTAGCATATTTTCCATCAAAATCTTCTGGTTCTTTTTGCTCTTCTGGTTCTTTTTGTTTACGTTTTTTATCATTATGTTTGTTAATTTTATCCGTAATAAAAGGTTGAGCAACAATTGCAGCTGGTGTTAAAAGATTAAGAGCTTCAGCAGCAGATGCTTCTTTAGCATATGGCTTATCGCTAGCAGTTTTAGAAGCATTAATAACCATATCTCTTTTATTGCATCTTCTATTTCTGCATACAGAGCCTTCACCATGCTCTTGCATTTTACCTCCGCAGCCTTCGCATTTAGGGCCACCTTCAGTTAGTGGAGTATCATTATCTACAACACGAAAGTGTTCTTCTTGCCCCCATGGTTTAACAGAACCTAAATAATGTGTATATTCTATCCTGGCACAAGTTTTTCCACCACAAGTAGGTTTCTTGTTAAATCCATATCCTACAGCTGGTCTTCCACAAGTGGTTCTTCCACCAGTGGCTGCAGCAGATTCGTATGATACTCCATTGGGAGACATACACTTTTCACCTTCATCAGCATCTGCTGTACGGAAATTTAGGCTATTGTATTGTTCTTCAGCTCTTGAGATTTTACGCATTATTTTGTTCCTTTTCTCACTTGCTTATGCTGTTTACGGATTGTATTAATAGACTTTATATGATGTTTTTGTTCTAAGGTCTGGGTTGCGCCCTCGCCAGTTGCCTGGTGGGTCTCTTCTACCATGTCTAGATGCTTACAAAAATCACAGTCTGGGCCCACGCATGGGCCACTTTTTAGGTATTCAATGCCACTAGGGCCTACTGCAGCGGTTCTTGGACCCATACCCGTACGATAACGGTTAAGTTCTATCTGTTTCTTAAGAACTTCAGCAGTTGTAGTAGCATCATCAAATGCAATGTGGCGACCTCTTGTTACTCCATAGTGGTCGGCCAAAGATTCTAGGCTACGGCTACGGAATAAAGGATCTTCCCTTTTTCTACCGGCGCTTTCTGGGTCTACAGCATCTTCGTGTTGTTGAACATCAATCTGAAGCATTTTCTTTGGATCAAAACCACTTGTTTCCAATGGTAGCTTGGTGTACTTTTTATAGACACTACCTAGCATAGGGATATCATAACCTTGGAATTTGTTACGTGGACCAGCAACATGGTTAGCACCTATCATAACAAACCCTTGCTTTTGCAAATGTGCAAGAGTTTGAGCTGCTCTATTAGCACCTGCCATAGGGTCCATTGCTGGATCCATTTCATTACCATATTTATCTTTAGGACGCGTGCCATTTACACGACTGCTTTCTAAAGCTTCGTTTGACCATCCATGAGTTTCAAATGCTTTTTGTTCTACACGTGTTTCTGGAGATACAAGGAAGTGGTGGCTCTCATGCGGTACAAGCAAACCATTTCTATAAACAGCAATACCATACGACACTGGTTCATCGTTACGTGTATCTAAACCTGTTGTTTCCAAGTCAAACGATACAAACTTATCTGGTAGATGAAAATGTTTACGGTCTTTTGGATTTATAAGGAACTCGTTACCCTCAAAAGATTGGTTAGCTGTTTTAGAATTAAACATCATTCTTCCTCGTACTTATCTTGCCTGTAAGCACTTGGGTAGCGATGGCTACTAGCAATGTTTGCTACAGCGTCTATCTTCCTGCTGTTTATAGCAAACTCTTCAGGAGTGGTAGCATAAAGATTCTTTAAACGTAGATGTTCCATTAATTTATTACAATATTTAGCATGATCATCAGCAGATAGAAGACGTTTAACATCAAACTTATCGTTAGGATCATTAACATAATCTTTGAATTCTGGTTGAAGTTTTGCGCATTCGCTTAATAAGAACTCATGTGCTCTACGCTTGGAAGGAGACGACATGATAGGATGAAGTTTCATTGAAAGATGGTGACCAAACAATTCTCTTACAATACCATTGTAAATGTGATCCGGCATTAATTGTGCATTTTGTTCAAGTGTGTCAGTGTTGTCACGAACCCAATCTTTATTTTCATTGATTGCATCATTGTAAAAATTAGTTTTATATGACAATGCTTTATCAACAGCTTTAAGGTGGCTTGGTTCATTTAACCTAGCAGCTTCATAGTCTTCAATAAAAGCTCCACTTTGCATAGCATCTTTTATTTCTTGGTGAGTAGCACCCATAGAACGTAAACGTTTGTGTGTAGCTTTATCAAAAGTATCTGGATCTATATCAAGACCTTTGATTTCTGCATGCTCTTCTGGACTAATCTCTATATCATTAGAATTGAATGACATTGGATTAACTTCTTGTAGAGCTGATCTCTTCCTTAATGCATTCAATGTATCTTCATGTGATAACATAGTATCACCTGATTTTTTTGCATTAGCGTAATCATGAAAATCTGTTACGCCATTATTCCAGGCATCTTTCAATTCATCATGGGTAGCGCCCAAACCTCTGCTTCTCGCATAACCATGAAGATGTCGGTCAACAGGAACATTAGTTATTGGAACGTTTCTCCAAGTACCAGTTTCTGGATTCTTACGAGGTCTATCGCCATATATATTTGATGGACCCCACTGTGTAATGAAAGACTTGGCACCAGTACCTTTATTCCAACTGTGTGCATCTAGAATTTCTTCACGAGTAGCACCAGATTGTTTAGCATAAGTAAAATCAGATGGCCCAATACCCGCAGCGTTTATAGCTGCCGTATCTTCATCGGATATACCAACAGTTGGTTCATCCTCATATGAAGAATAGCGTGTATTGAATATTGCAGCCATATAAATTACATACCTGGTAGAATTAACTTATTGCTCATGCCCAATGACTTACGCTTTTGTTCGTAGTAAAGGTCAGCAACGCCAGCACCAGTTTCATAACGATTTTGTTCTGGGTTAAATACTGAGCCATCTACACGGCCTACGATAGTAATAGTTGGAGGAGAAGGTTCCGTCATAATACCAGGCATTACCCAGTCAACGACTACTTGAAAACCTAGAGCATGGAACTTCTCGTCTGCTTCACTACGTAGTGATGTTAGGTTGGCAAAGCTACCCTTACGGTTACCGTACTTGTATTGTAGTTCTTGAAGTAGTTGCCATACTCCCATAAGTTCAGACTCCATTAATTCAATGGGTTCTTCCTTACCGAGTGCTTCTTCTTCTGCCTTTTGCTGTGCAAGATAAGCATTGACCTGAGCAATTTGTTCAGGTGTTTGCTTTACATCTTCTGGTCTAATACCTTGCAGATCATTAGGGTTAGTGGTCATGGTCTTCTTTCTTTTATTTATTAATCGTCGTAAGCAGAACTAGCGGACTGTTCTCTTCTACGATCATCACGGTTCTTTTTACATTCTGTTTCATCTGTGCATTTCTTCCCACACTTTTCACAGACTTTTTTATTAGAAGCTAGCATCTCAATTTGAGCCTTAGCATCCCTAATCTGTTTCATTGATTTCATCATATCATATTGGTCATTGACATGCTGTTTAATTTCTTTGCGATCATTTAACTTAGTTTTTAGATCTCTTACCTTGTCTTGTGCGACAGAAAGACCCATGAGACCAAGCTGCTTAGCGTTGTCTGTAACCTCTTGTTTAATAACATCCCTATTCTTCAAAACATCCTTACCAAACTGGATAGTTTTGGTAACAGCTCTACCAACTTCAGTGATTGGATCTGGAGCCCCACTCAATGGGTCATCATTCTTAGCGGCAAGGTGTGACTTATCTTCTAGAATACCTGAGTCTTGGATGCTTTTCCATGATTCATGGTTAGCTCTCTCTTCATCAGAACGACTATCAGTGTTATTAGCCCAGTCTTTGTACTTGTTAAGTAGATGCCTACCTACAAGACCACTACCAATGCCTTCAGCCAATAACTTTACAGTGGCAGTGCCTTTAGCACCTTGATCAACGTTCTGACGAGCATCGTTAAATTGATGTACAAGACCACGTACAACGTGTTCTGCCACCGCAGGGATAACTGATGGGTCAAAAGTTGCTTCTTTTTTGTTGTTTGAATTAAACATAATTGTTTCCTTGCTTGCTTGGATCTTTCGATTCTTGGGGTCGAGACTTCTAATTCTTTCTTCTTCTAGTTTATTTACATGGAGAGCGTGATCTCTTTTTAGAGCATCAAGCTGAGCATCTCTGCCCGTAGCCCATGGATATGCTATTTGTAGAGCACTACCCAAAGATTCATCATAAGATTCATCTTTCCATTTTTTATACTGCTTAGATCCTCTAACATCTGGCATAATACCAGTTTGTTGGAATAACCATCTTTCATGACGAGGCAATTCAGTTACAGGACCAACACGGAGAGCTGGATCTTTTATTTCTGGTGCCTGACCAGTATTAACAGGGTTATCGTAAAGTTTTGAACGAACGTCTTCACCTGGTGTACGTATTTGTTCTGCACGTGGGCTACGTTCACGCATATAATACCCACCAGAATTATATGGTTTATAAAGAGCATCTAGCTTAGGTCTTGATGGGTAACCTACGAAGTCAGCACCTGGTGCTCTAAATACTGTAGGCGCTTCAGGTTCAGCGATTGATCTAAGACTCGTTGACGTTGATGGAGGTTCATCGCCATAGTATCTTTTACTTGCATCACCGCCAAAATCTTGTACAGTCATGCCTCTTGGTGCTTCAAGCTCTTGTCGTGGTGTTGGTTCTTGAATATCCCAACCACCTTTAAACCTATCAGGGACTGGACGTTTAAATATAAGACCGGAACTTTCGCCGCGCTTCTTTGCTTCTTCAGCTATCCTATTTATTTCTGCTTCACCATTGCCTTCAGATCTTAATAGTTCTTCTAGGCGATCTTCAGTAAGGTCATTCCTTTTTTTGTTACCTTTTTCATAAACGTAAGGATTCGGTGGAGTTTCGTTCTTTTTTAAACCCCATCCACTAGGAAGATTTTGAACAACTGATTTGTAAAAGTTTCTAATAAACCCTTTGCTGGTTTCATCATTTCGTACAGGTACTTTACCTCTTCCAAAATCAAAGAGTGATTCACCATGTTCGCTAGATAAGTGTTTGTTCCAATTACCTATTGCATCATGAGCCATAGCCAAAGATTCACTGCCCCTGGCCTTCTCAAGATTACCATTAGCATGGTTTTCTATAGTGTCAGAAAGTATTTCTTCTGATGACTTACCGAGATCTTCTGGCTTTGTACCAGTTGTCATCATTGCAATGTTTTCTGTCTCATTCTTGTGCTTAGAAATATGTGCTTTGATAGAGCTTAAATACTGCTTACAAACACCACAATCGTCGTTATCATATGTTGGTGGCACAGCAGCAGCAGCCTGAGCCTGTTGTGCAATGCCTTGCGTTGTTTTAAACTTAGCGCCTAAGCTACCTGACGGGATACCCATGATTTCTTCAGGAGTGTGACCTGAGTTGTAAATGTGCATGGCAAGGTGATTAGTAAATTCAGTTTTTGGATCATCAAGCGGTTCTGTTCTTCTTAGCTTGCTAATTTTTTCTGTTACGTTTGTTAATCTTTGTGCATCGTCTGGTTCACCAATTAAATCAAGAAGCTTTTGAGTAACATTATGGTGGAATGCTTGACGACCACCCTCAGTTGGCACACCAAGAACATCGGCGCAATTGCATGCTTCCGGCGATGCTAATTCAGTTTCATTTGGCGTACGCTTATCATTGTGAAAAAACTTTGCGTCAGTCAATGTTGATGAGAATGGGTTTACTTCAACGGTTGCGTCAGATTGAGCACCTTGCTTTTTTCTGGAGAATACTTCACTAAGTTTCATTAAGCAACACTCGTATCTTTCCCATGGTCATCGCCCATGTAATCACGGTGAATAGAGCCACCTTGTCTATTGCTGTTGTCATAATCAGCCTGTAGAGAACTTGTAAATTTATTTGCTATAGAACGAAGAGATGTAGCCAATTGAGCGTGCTCGCCTCTATCATTTTTATAGTTGACATCACCAGCAGAGACACGATCATTACCTCTAGAGTCAAGGTGGCAAGCCCAGCTATTTAGCGTAGTGATAAGATTCTTTACATGTAGGTTGCGCATACCGTTACCTATCATTTTATCTGGGCTAAGAATTCCTCTTAATGATTCCAATGCAAGTTCTTGATGCTTCTTACATGGATCGCAGCTAAAACATTCGTCATTTGCGCAGTGTTGTAGGCTATCTTCGTTTATTCTTGGGATTCTCATTGCTTCGTAACCTTGTCGAGGTTGCTTACGTTGCAAAAATTGAGTATCTGTTTCTTTTGTTGGATCATATCTAAGAGAGAAACAATCTGGTGGTGATAGAACTTGTCCTTGGCGATCAATCTGTTGATGAGAAACTAAATTAACAAGCTCAGGCAAAGATTTATTAAAGTGTCTAGAGAATTCTGGAGAATGACTAAAATGATGCAATTCACCATCATAATTATGATCTAACACAGGGTATCCACCGGCACCCATGTCTTTTACTTTTTCTGCGTTCTTCAATAAGTTCTTATAGAGAAAAGACATGTTCCATGAAGACGTGTTCCTAGCAAAAGAAGAAGAAACACTTTCATGCATATCACGGTATTTCTTCTCAAGCTTACCTATCTCATTTTGGCTTGACATTATTTCTTCGCGCCTCTTCTTTTAGCACCGTAAGGTTCACCAGATGGATTCATGTCATCACATGACCCACTCAAGCATACAAATGCAATGCCTGGATGATATGGATCGATTTCTCTTAGTTTTTTTAATCTTTTACCTGTAATTGATATTTCACGAACAGTTTTAGGTGCCACCGATTGGCCACACCTGTCGCATTGTACTTGGCGTATTATACCAGGGTTTATCGCGCTTGTTATACTCCAAACGGTTGGATGCCCAGTTGATTTTTTGTCAAGACGTTCTGAAGAGCTACTCAAGCCAACAACTGCTTCACCAGCGGATTGATTTCTTGATCTACTTTCTTCATCTCTAGCATTTTCACTAGAAGGTATCATTTTACTTTGAATATCAGGATTTTTGCTATCTGGTGCTTCCATCTTAGCAATAGGGTCTATAGAACCGTATATATATGGCCTACCAAAGGTGGACTTTTTAGGTACTACTGTTAGTTCCAGGTCTTCTGGTGTATCATTAGCCATAAATGCCCCTATAAGTTACAGTATCTGTAGCGTTTTAAAGCATTTTTTACATTAAAACATAGATTTTTGGGTAGTTTATGCACATACCCAGGTGCGATTCTGTGTCTACGGGACGATCAGATTTCTAGACTGTGTTGACAGTTATTACAACGGTGTCCGCCAAGGTCACGGATAGCATTACCACCAAGAACCTGTAGCTTTTCCAGTTGATTAGAACCTTCAATGCCATCAGCATGCTGGAAGCTAGTGATTAGGTTAACAATGTCGTAGTAAGAGTCATTGGTTAGGCTAGAAGCGGCCTCCATGATGCTACTTTCAAGCTTAGAGTTGATACCATTTTCCTTGGCAAGACGGTGAATCAACTGTTCAGGATTAGTACTCTTGATAGTAGTCATCTTCTTCCAGTTGTTTAAGTAATCAGGGATAGTACTGTCAAGTGCTAGGTTGGTCAAAAGCTTCATGTTTTCAATAATTTCGCTATTGCTTTGTCCAGTTACGCGCACCTTGTCATACTCACTTAGAGCAACCATACCGTTAGAACATACTAGACGCTCCATGTATACACTGACCGTGGGTACTTCACCAAAGAGTGAACTAACGTACACGCCGCCTTGAGTTCTATCCCCTGGTCGTGCATCTACGTATAGTTCTGGTGTGTGAATGAAGGCTTGAAAACCATTTACTAAAGAAAACTTGCTAACGTTATCGGTAGGCTTGAACACAGTACTAATCATCTCTGCAACTTTGTTCTGCATAATCAATGGCTTATTAGAGTTATGGATACCAAGCATAATGTTATTGTTAAGAGTAATGTTTACTTCCTTGTTACTCTCTTGCTCAAGGAAGTGATTGATTAGATCTTCACGCATTTTCGGCGGTAGTTTCATAGCTAACTTAGATGGTACACCTAAGTGCTTTGATAGATTATCAAATCCATCTGTTGCAGTTCCTACATCATAACTGTAGCCATTGTGTTTATCTGTGAGCAGTTGCCCACCTGCTTCACTGTATGTAAAATCAGCTAGAACTACTGAATCGTATGAGTTCTTGTACCTCATTGTCTCATCGATCATTTCTTGCACTGTAAACATTATGTCCTCTCTTAAAAATCTTCTTCTAAATCTTCATCAATGTAGTCTATATCATCTTCTGCGCCAGGCAGTGCTGCTGTTGCAGGTTTCTTCTTTTTATCAACAGATTGATACTCTTCAATCCTACGAAACAATGCTTCCTTCATGTCAGCTGGTAGCACTTCACGGATAGCAGTCAAGATCATGTCAAGTTGATTAATAAGCTCTTCTGGACGATACTCTTCGTTGGCTTGTTTCTCTAGGCTTCGTAGCATTTCCATAGCAGCCATAGTTTGTGTTAACGTTGGCCTGTTATAACCACTGGCTAGGTCTTCCCAACCTTTAGCAACAATAACTTCGTAAAACGCTTCAGCGGTTAGTAATCTTTCGCTAGTGTCAAGAATGCTAAGGTTCTTTTCTTTAGCACGACGTTCAACAATATCACGAACGATAGCTTTTTCAAAAGGCAAGTGTCTCTTTTGGTGATTGCGAATATTCTCATAATTAATACGATCGTCACCCTCAACACCTAGCTTATCTTGGATAGGTTGAATGGCTTGAAGTACTTCTTTATATGGCTTTGGGAACAAAAGCAATGAATCAATGATGTTTTTTAAATCATCACTAGTGTTACAAATTTTGCATTGTGGTGAATATTTATACAGGTATAATTCACCATCAATTTCTTCACTTAACAACTCCTGAGTAGTCGGAGTCATCTTTACTAGTTCTTTATATTCTTTAGTTCTTCTGTCCATCATCACCCTTAGGTTTACGGTCTTCTGGTTTTATGTGGTTTTCACCGGTTTGAAGAGTATTCTTATCGATATGAACACGACGGAATACACCTTGTCTTGGTGGTAAATCATCCCATCCACCAATTAACTTGCTTTGTACTTCTCTTCTTCTACGACGTTCTAGTTGATACTCGCTGAGGAATCCCCAGTCTCTAGTAGCATCACGCCCAGCTTCTTCACGAAGATCTAGTAGAATACGATGACCAAACCAATCAAGCCTTGCACCCATATTCATTTCATCCCAATTCTGTGGGAGTCGTTCTTTATATTGTTCTTCTAGGATAGCGTATTGTTCGTAAGAAGACTTTAGTCTATCTCCGATTTCCACACTGTCTCGCATAATGTCTTCAGAGCTTTCCTCTTGTACATCCCCACTTGACTGCTCCACTTCGTGAAGCCCATTATCCTCGCTACTTCTACTTCTTTTCGATTTTCCAAACATGATAGTACGACAGCTTGCTTCTGGCGAGGAGGCAAGCGATCTATTCCTTTCAAAATATCATAGATGTTAACGGTAACTCCGTTATCAAGTTGTAATTCTGGGTTACCACTTGCTCTGTATACTTCGTACCATTCCCAATAGTTATTCAAAAGTCGTTCAAGAATTTGCCATGTCATCTTTCCTCTGATGACTTCTTGTTTACGACTTTTTCTTGGGGCAGTATTGTCAGTCACTTTATCCTCTTCGATAAATTTGATTTTGGATGTGACGCTGTGTAGCTTTGAGACTTTGTACCTTGTCGTTGATAATACGCCAAGCAGCATATTGAACAAAATAAAAATAACGATCATCTCTCGTCTCTAAACGAGCACGAGCAGTAAGATCATTTGTTGTACCACTCACTGGCTTGCGATAAGCATCCCAGTATTTATCATCTAACATATAATAGCTAAACTGAGCTTTAAGATATCTGCGAGTAACTTCTTCTTCAATTGCTACAATAGCGCTCTGAAGATTTAAAAATAAACGATCTGCTTCTGCATCATTCAAATATGCATCAGTATTAAATCTAGCAATAATGACTTCTGCAGGATGAATATATTCATGAAGGAACTGCTCTACAATAAGTTCTATACTGTCTAGCATATCTTTTTCGTCTGGCTTGCCTTCCCAATTAAAAGCACGGACAGCGAATTCATGTAGCTCATTGAACTTGTCATCATGGTTCATACCAAGCTCTGGCTCAGTAAGACCACTCAAACCTTTGCGTAGTGGTTTATTGGTACTCATCTACGCAAATTTATCACTAAAATACCTTATTTGTAAAGGTTAATCAATGATTATTTTGATAAAAAGAATAAAGATCTATCCATTGTTCTAACGTCATAACAACATATGCTTCTTTAGCACTCTTGTTACGTCGTTTAATGATGCTAATACCAAATCGTTTCTTAGCATTCTTTTGTTCAACCAATGCTTCATCCATAATTGAGGCTAGGGTGATCTTTGCTACATTTTTGCATTCAACGGCTGTATCTTTAACACCATTGATATCACCTTTGTCAAGGGTGGCTCCAGCACCATAACGTCGTTCCACTTCTAGGTAGCCACGTTCGTTAAAGTATTTAGCTACATCTCTTTCCCATTGAGAGCCTTTAGCCTTCTGTGGCGAAGTCATCAGCCACGCAACTTAAAAGCTTCAGCCTTATAATCATGTACTAATCGAATACCACAGTCAGGGCAAAAGATATTCTTATAAGGTTCTTCTTTAGCTTCACCATCAAGGTTGGTAAATTTATTAATGTGTTTACATTCAATCATTATTTATTCCAATAGCTACATATCTTACGTGCGGGACAACCGAGAAAAGTCTCATCAGTGGGACCATTGCAACAATGCTTAAGTCCAGAGTTATCATTCTTACCGATAGCAACTCTCACTCTATCCCATTTATCATATAGTTTGTCAAGCTCATCTTGATCTTTCATCACTTCAATCGTTTTGATTTTA
>Ga0214164_1002015_pt1 | contig 10929 bp, 8 predicted proteins | sample TroBogepilimnion_13_FD_153003 | JGI IMG/M metagenome (GOLD analysis project Ga0214164, IMG submission 153003) | Freshwater microbial communities from Trout Bog Lake, WI - Practice 03JUN2009 epilimnion v4 | ecosystem: Environmental > Aquatic > Freshwater > Lake > Epilimnion/Euphotic zone ...
CAAATCTTACAGGTAAAGGACCTGGTACTTATGGTGTAACAGTAACAGATGCTCATGGTTGCACAGGTACAGCTTCTTTTACAATCACACAGCCTGCTGCTTTGAGTATTTCTGCAGTAGTTACCAATGTAAGTTGCAATACCGGATCTAATGGTAGCATCAATACCACAGCTACAGGCGGTACAGGTGCATATACTTACCTGTGGAGCAATGCATTGACTATGGCTGATCCAACAGGCTTAACAGCTGGCACTTATTCAGTAACATGTACTGATGCAAATAGTTGTTCAACTACCGGTTCATGGTCAGTTACTCAGCCTGCAGCGCTTAGTCTGAGCGCAGTTCTGACTAACCCGACTTGTAACGGATCAACAAATGGTAACATTAATTCTACTGTTACCGGTGGTACTACAGCTTATACCTACAGCTGGAGTAATGGTTCTACACTTGCTGATCCGGTTAGTCTGGGTGCTGGTACTTATTCAGTAACTGTTACTGATGCACACAGTTGTACAACTACTGGTTCTTACACGCTTACCCAGCCAGCCGCAATTACAGTTACACCAACCATTACCAATATCAATTGTTATGGTGCGAGCACTGGTTCAATCTCAGTAGCTGTATCTGGTGGAACATCAGGTTATACTTACTCTTGGTCTGGTACTGGTTGCGGAACTGGTTCTTCATCCAGCATCACTGGCAAGGCTGCAGGTACTTATACACTTACTGTAACAGATGCTCATGGTTGCACATCAGTAAATGCTTACACCATTACGCAGCCATCATCAGCTATATCTGCATCAGCAACAATTACCAATGTTACCTGCTATGGATTAACCAATGGTGCAATTACTGCTACAGTTTCCGGCGGTACACCAGGTTACACTTACTCATGGAGCGGCGGTGGTACTACAAATGCTATATCAGCAAAAGCAGCGGGTACTTATACACTGACAGTTACAGATGCACATAGTTGCACAAGTACTTCAGCCTTTATCATCACACAGCCTGCAGCATTATCTCTGACTGCTGTAGTTACTAACGTATCGTGCTATGGAGCAGGTAATGGTAATATTAATACAACGGTTACCGGCGGAACAACTTCATACAGCTATGCATGGAGTAACGGATCAACAGTAGCAGATCCGACTAGTTTAATACCAGGTACCTACTCAGTAACTGTTACTGACGCCCATGGTTGCACAACCTCTGGTTCATGGTCTATAACTCAGCCTACTTCACCAATCAGTGGTGGTGGTTCATGTACTCCGGTTCATTGCCACGGTGGCAGCGATGGCGGTTGTTCTTCAAGCTGGTCTGGTGGTTGGGGTGGTTACAGCTATTCATGGAGCTGTGGTGAAACAACTTCAGGTTGTTCAAGCAAATGTGCTGGCACCTATACTTGTACAGCAACTGACTCTCACGGTTGTACATGCAGTCATACTTATACCGTAACACAACCTTCAACTGCACTCAGTGTTTGTGCTACAGTAACTAATCCATCATCTGGTTGCAGTTATGATGGCGACATCACTACTAGTTGCTCAGGTGGTACTGGTAGCTACCACTGGTCATGGAGCAATGGTTGCAGCAGTTATCATAACCCAAGCCTGTGCGAAGCTACCTATTGCCTCACAGCAAGTGATGATAATGGTTGTACATGCAGCGGTTCCTGGACATTAACTCACGAAGGTTGCGGTGGTGGATGGAGAACTACCAATACAGAAACTGATTCAAACCAGAATGATCTGAAGAATAAGATTATACAGGTTGCTTCTGTAAAGGTATATCCTAACCCAACTGTCGGAACATTTACTGTTGAGGTGCCAGCTAATTTTACTACTTCTCATATCAGCGTTACTGATTTAAAGGGTAATGAAGTGGCCAGCAGGGAATTGTTCTTACTCACAGGTAATACGGCGGATTTCAATCTGAGTAATGAGGCTGCAGGGACATACATTGTTAATGTAACTTCCGGTACTAACAAGTACTCTGTTAAGGTGGTACTAAATTAGTATAGTTGGTTATCAACAAATAAAGAGGCTGCCTTAATCGGGCAGCCTCTTTTAATTTATGGCATAATTGTAACAGGGTTATTATTCAAGTCCATTGTTTCCTTTAATGATAAAGAATTTGGAAAGTGCTCTCGCAGCTAATTTTATAGCTATCGGGACAACAAACAGAAACTGTTTATCAGAATGCCTTATGATTTTAAAAAATTACATCACACATTAGGTTCTTCTGAACATTTGTTGTAGGTCCAGTGGCGCAAAGTGCTTTTGATAATGTTGATTGAATTAGACTGCATTTGTGGATTTGTAAACTTATGGCTTATTGGAAGATAATATCTTTATAGTCGGAATGGTTTTATTGATAGTGTTGGCTCTATAAACAACACTATATAAATTCGAAAATGGGAAAATCTCCAATGCAGAAAGTACTAATTGCCGGAAAAAAAATGAGGGTTATAAATTTTATCTAAAGGAATAAAGAAGCCCTGGCAATATTAGAAAACCGCCCGTTGCAGAATAGGTTGGAAAGCAGAAAGCTCAAGCCAGGAAGGGTAGTACCTAAATGAATGACACAACTGAAGATACCCGAATATAGCCTATGCAATATTTAAATCATATTGGGCTAAATTGAAAAAGAAATACTGGATTCTTTACTGCATAGTAAATCAGGTAATTATTTGGCTCCTTCTTTGTGCCAATAACTGATTACCTGTTCAGCCACTTTATTCATATCCAGATCGTTCATGCATTTAAAATGACCTTTAGGGCATTTGCTGTAGCCTATCTTACTGCAAGGATGGCAACTTAGGCCCTTTGTTTCCATTATAGTTAACTGCGGCGCAATCCGCTCTTTAAGGTTGTTATTACCATAATATGGAAACATACCCATGTCGGGTGAGTTATTACCCCAAATTGAGATTATGGGCTTTTTAAATGCAGCTGAGATATGCATCAGCCCTGTATCATTTGTAACAATTACCCTGGCATATTTCACTAATTCAGCCGACTCATTAATGTTGAATTTGCCGCATGAGTTGTATATTTTAATATTGTCTGTTGATGAGATTTCTATTCCGGCATTCAGCTCTTCAGGGCCACCCAACAGCACAATAGGATATGGCACCAGGGCGCATAATTTCTTCCATTGTTCGACAGGTAGTCTGCGGGTAAAACAAGATCCGCCAATCACAAAACCAACATAGCCGCCCCAATGGCTCATTGGAAGATCGTCATTAGTTATTTTTTTATCTGGTGGCAAAAAATAGTCCAGACCCTTTCCATCATTCTGAACGTTTAGTGGCTTGGCTGTTTCCAGATATCTTTCCACTATACTTTCATCAGGCATTATGTTTATCTTGAAATTAGTCAGCAGCCATTTTTCTTTGTTCAGTTTATTGAATGCATAACTCTTTGCTCCAAGTGCCAATTTTACGCGGAGTGTGCGCAAATTATTATGAAGGTCTATGACTATATCAAATTTTTCTTTTTTAAGTTCCTGAATTACCTCGCTTAGGTTATCGTGCAGATAGTGTATCTTATCTATAAACGGATTGTAGGCAAGCAGGGGGGCGAAAGTGATTTTTGTGAGATAATGTACCTCAAATTCAGGATGCTGCAGTTTGATACACCGCACTACTGGGGTAGTAAGAACTATATCGCCTATGGATGAAAAACGGATGACCAATACCTTCATATACAGAAGAGTTGAAAAATTGCAAGGTTCATGTTGATAAATTTATTAGCTGAATTGTTGCAATTAAGCAGAACTAAGAAAATTAATCAAAAGTTGATCAGTTATCTGAAATTTGCTTACTAATTATTACTGTTTTATTAGTTAGGGGAGTAGGAGAGTTCGCACCATGCTTTATTATCTGAAACACCGAGCGCATCTTTTGCCGACTCGCTTATACCAATTATAGAGTTGGAAAATTGTTTGGTCTCAGGAATCGGCCCAAGTACACGGGCAAAAATGTATTTGCCGTTCCCAGGATTATTTACTTTAATTATAGTACCGCGCCTTGCAGTATTGTGAAATGCCAGGTAAATGCCTCCTTTTGCTGCTTTCTCAAAAAATACTGCAGTTCCCTTCTCTGTAAGAACATTCTGCCCGTTCATTGTTTGCCGGGCATAAACTGTATCTAATCCGCCGGTAACAGGAGCTTTTACTGAATCAGCAACTGGTTTTTTCTTGTGAGAAGGGTAAGCCATCATTGTTGCCGGATTTGAAGTATCTCTGGGAATCATTTTTACCCAGCCGATAAAAAGAACCTGATCTGGATGCAAAGTATTACCCTTCAGGCTGTTCCAGCTTCTCATCTGGGTTTTAGTTACACCTGAGTAGGTGCTTAGAATACCTATATCATCTTTTTCAGCAACTTTATAATACAACTCACTAAGGTTGCCCAATGGTTGTTTAACTGTAAAATAATTTTCAGGTTGAATTGGGATGGTAATTACTGATCCGGGCCCTATTGTCCTGATTTTTTCAGGTTCATTTGCATTGATAATGGCATTCTCTGAAAGTGAAAAACGGAGCGCAAGCATCCTAATAAATTCACCGGGTTTTACTACATATTGTATTGCCCAGTTACCATCTTTACGAACAGCTCTTATGCTGTCCTGTTCCTGAGCAATACAACTTAAACAGAATAAAGAAAATAATACTATAAAAATTGATCTCGTCATGCAGCTTTCTTTTCGTTACGAAAAATACAATATTTAAGGACAAATATAAGAATTGACTGCAACTTTAAGTCATTCCCGCTCTATTATTCCGATATACTTAACAGTAAATGCTCCAGCTGTGGCTTTATTTTAATCCAGATCAGAAATTTCCATTCTTATCCGCCAATGTTTAGGCAGATAATTATTGATACGGTTACCCAGCGATTTTATCCAGCCCAGTCCCAAACCATTATACCTTACCACCATCCATCCTTTATCGATTGTTCCAATCCCCGGATCTTCTCTCCTGAGAAAATGTAATGCTTGTTCTCTTGTTACATTAATCCCCGGCAAACTGGCAGCGGCATCAATACTCAAAGCCACATCATGTGCAGGCAACCAGTCTTTTCCGGCAGGCTGCCCGAGCCTCAATCCTGTTTTACGGAAGTATACGAGTTTCTGAAGCAGTTGCCAGTCTTGTTCATGATCTGGTAATAATGCACAATATTCCTCCTTCCCGGTTTGCATAAAAAGTACATTATTATTTGCAAGAAGATATCCTGCCTGCAGCTGTATTTTCGGATTATGTCCGCTTTTAAATTTTGGATAATACTCTTGTCCGCTGGAATCCTTTTTGCGTACAGCGGCAATAAAAAAACCTTCCCCGTTTACTTTATCAGGGAAAAAACGGTATCCTGTCAAACCTTTGTTTGATTTCACTTCAACAATTCGCCATTCTGCAGGTATATCAACGTTGATTGCCTCTGCTTCAAATTGGCTAGCCAGCCAATCCAATATATCTTCATCTTCCTTCCTTGAGTAAGAGCAGGTAGCGTAGATTAAAATACCATCTTGCTTTATAGCGGGCCAGATATCAGCTAAAATGCGTTGCTGCCGCTCACTGCACAATTGAACATTTGCATTGCTCCATTCTTCCAGCGCCCTTTTATCCTTTCTGAACAAACCGGAACCGCTGCAGGGTGCATCTGCCACAACTACATCAAAGTAGCCATGCAGCCTGCCAAAGTCGCGAGGGTCATTTGCGGTTACCCATGTATTCATATGACCCCAACGGGTCATGTTTTCATCAAGTATGGTGGCTCTTGCCCTGATAACTTCATTAGAGATCAGCAAGCTATCTTTATCCAGCAGCGAAGCTATATGGGTGCTTTTTCCCCCGGGTGCGGCACAAAGGTCGAGCACTCTGAGTTTTTTCCGGTCATAAATTATCTGCTGCAGTAAATAACCGGTAAACATGGATGATGCTTCCTGCACATAATAGGCTCCGGCATGATAGGCAGGATCGAGTGTAAAAACCGGGCGCTCATCCAGATACCGGCCTTCGCCGATCCACAGTACTTTTTTTTGTTCTGTGTATAAGCCGGATTTTTTATCCGGATTCAGTCTTATGGTTATATCTGGGGCGTGTTGATGCGATTCAATAAATGCTTTATTATCATACCCATGGATATATTGTAGTTCGGTTAATAGTGCTTCTGGTAAATTGATCAAAATACTGGCTTAATTATTACAAAAGTAAGATCATCGGCGGGCAATCAAATTTATTTTTATTCTTGTTTCAAATTAGTGAAGCTTTCAAGATAATTACTTTCCATGAAAGTGTTAGCGTAAGAAGATTTTTTGTAAAAATTAGTCTATCCTAATAAAATAAATTTTGTAAACCTAATAAAATAGTTACTTTTGCCCTAATTGTATACTGGAATGTGACCAAGTTATACTCAAAAACTCATTTATAAATAATATCCGACAATTGCCATTATGATTTTACTCAGTTACCTTTGCGCGCCAATTCGATCCATGCTTAATAAAAAAATATTCAAAAAGGTCCGTTATTTTGTTTTAATCCTGGTTATTAATACAACATCGTCCTGCTTTGTCGCTGCCCAAACACCGGATGGCGGCAAGGATATTTCTGTATCAGACTCTACACATACCAGCAGGGTAAACCTTCATTTTCAGACCACTTATATTTATCAGTACCAGCCAGCTTTTTCGGCTGCCTATTCGGGCCAGAACAGTATGAAAAATGTGGTTGATAAGGAAAACTCAATAACAGCAACCCTTAATTTAGGCATCAAGTTATGGAAGGGAGCTGAGTTCTATATTAATCCCGAAATAGCCGGTGGCAGCGGTCTGAGCGGGGCATACGGACTTGCTGCATCTACCAATGGCGAAACATTCAGGGTAGGGGACCCATCACCAACCCTTTACCTTGCAAGGGCGATGATGGTACAAACAATTCAACTGGGTGCAAAGGGTGATACGTTTATAGCTGAAGCTGCTAATGAAACCGGTGGTATGAAACCCAGGAATTATCTCAAATTTTATTTGGGCAAGATGTCGCTCGGTGATCTGTTTGATGTGAATTCTTATTCCAATAATCCCCGGTCACAGTTTATGAACTGGTGCCTTATGTATAACGGCGCGTGGGATTATGCAGCCAACCTGCGTGGGTATACTTATGCTTTTGCAACAGTTTTGCAGGAAGGTAACATGGGTTACAAACTGGCGCTTGCAACATTGCCAGTGGTGGCCAATGGTGCGGATCTGAATACCAACCTGAATCAGGAATACAGCCTGAACGGGCAGGTAGAACGAGCATATAAATTGGTCAACAAACCCGGAATGTGGCGGTTGCTGGGTTATTATAACTATGGCGACATGGGAAATTATACTCAGGCCATCAAAAATATCCTGCCGGGCGATGTGCCCGATTTGATCAGTACCCGTGAGCAGGGCAGAACTAAGATTGGGTTCGGGCTGAATGCTGAGCAGCAGATCAATGATTATATTGGCCTTTTTGCGCGGTTGGGCTGGAATGATGGTAAGAATGAAACCTGGTGTTTTACGGAGGCTGACCAGTCTATTTCAGCCGGCATTTCCATTAATGGAAATAAATGGAAACGGAAAGACGATGTGATAGGTTTTGCAGTTGATGTAAATGGCCTCTCAGCCAGCCACAGGCAATATCTGGCCGACGGCGGATTGGGTTTTCAGCTGGGAGACGGAAGATTGAGTTATGCCAATGAATCGGCTGCAGAATTGTATTATAATTATAAACTTACTACAAAAAACCTTTGGCTGTCAGGCGATTACCAATTGGTAGTGAATCCGGGCTACAACAGCGACCGAGGCCCTGTGAATGTTTTCTCTTTCAGGTTGCATGTAGAACTATGATATAATAAGGTAATGCCTTGTTAAAAATGTGGAAACTATGTGCATAGATTATGCACTCATTCAGCTATTCTATTTTATCAGCACTGTTTATTGGATTAACTTTGTGTTTCTTTTTAAAAAACAAGATTTAAAATTATAAAAATGGCAGCGACATACACTGATTCAAATTTCGACACTGAAGTATTGAAAGCCGATAAGCTTTCTGTAGTAGATTTCTGGGCTCCATGGTGCGGACCATGTCTTGCTCTGGGCCCTACAATAGATGCCCTTTCGAAGGAATATCATGGCAAAATTAATGTTGGGAAAGTTAACGTAGATGAAAATCCCAACCTGTCTGTAAACTATGGAGTAACAAGCATTCCGTGCGTGCTGTTCATTAAAAATGGCCAGGTTGTCGATAAACAGATAGGCGCAGCGCCTAAAAGCGCTTTCGATAAAAAGATAGTAAAACTTCTGGCATCCTAAGATATCCTAATAAATAATCGGATAATAATTGTATAGCCAACCATTGATATATTTCAGTGGTTGGTTTTTTCTTTTCTGACTGAAACCCTTAAAATAGTTTCATTAATGAAAAAGGTTTTTTCTGTACATGTATCAATAATTTGCTAACTTTATCGTTTGTTACTTAAAATCTCTTTTGTATATGAAAAGTACATTTAGAATAGTTGTCTTCCTTTTATTAGGTTTTTCTATGGTGGGCTGTGTACCGAAAGCCAATATCCATCAGATTACTTCCGGCGATTACCTGATAATTGGACATCCCGGAGGTTTTGTGAACACACCACTAATTACTTATTATTATCTGAACAGCACACAACTTACAAAGGACACTACAGTGCCCTATGCAGCAGTTCCTGTTGATAACAGTAAATTTAATTTTAGCGCAACTGGTACATCTCTTCAACATACTGTTGTTGCCACTATGCTTACCGGTATTCCAGCCGAACTTTTGGGAAAGAACAATCAGGATATTGGCAATGCTGTACCTGATATGGGATATATTGATATAAGGGCAAGTATAAAAGGTGTTACCTACAAATGGAGTTTTGAAAGTGATCAAACCAGCAGCAGCCAGGCGGTAAAGGACTTCGTTACTCAGGCCAGAACATTATTTAATTAATCAAGCTTCAATTCTGATTTAAGAATATTTGATTATCCGGTTTATCGATCTACGATCGAGTTTAAATTTCAGGATTAAAAAAGCTTAATAAACTCATTTCCTGATTTTTAATAAAAAGCTAAAATACTTTCATGATGTAATAATATGAAGTTAATATAATATATTAATATTAATTCGTAATCTGTTGAAAATATTGTCATTGCTATATTATCCTGGTATTATATTTTCATAAAAACCCAACAATATCGGTCAATTTGGTGTCTTATAAGTAGAGTAGCCTAAAACCACTATTTCTACTTTTTATATGAGTAAATCCAGATTGCTCCGCTTATCAATATCTTTCTCTGTTTTCCTTATAATCGGCCTGGCCAAATCATTAGCCCAGAACCTGGTGTATGATGGCGATTTCAACGAATCAGGGCTGGGATGGACCACCTCCTGCGTTTCTGTTGAAGCCTGGGGATTTGAAACTACTTATGGTGGCACTGATCCCACAAACCATGTAGCCGAGATTGATGACGAGGCATGTATGCACCAGGATGTTTGTGTGCTGCCCGGTTACAGCTATATCTATAATATGGAAGCATCCCGCCGCACCGCCGGTGGGCCTAACCCATGTACCACCCATATTGCTATTTACGGTCTGGATGCATCCGGCACGGTTGTTGCCACCTATGTAAGTATGGATTTTACGCGTACCAATACAGTTTTTGGTTTTACTCCTGTCACAGGCATTCCAATAGTCAATGTCCCATCATGCTCCGGTGTAGTAAGGCTTAGAATTGAACTCACTGACAATACATCGGGATATTCAACCCTTGGAATGATTGTAGATAATATAAGCCTTGTTTATGCCGGTCCACCTTCAATCAGCGGCCCGTCGGTAACCTGCATCAATTCTCCCAACTCCTATATTGTACCTGCCGCGCCTGCCTGCCTTACTTATTTTTGGGCATTAGGCTCCGGAGCTATTCCTTCTTCATCTGTGGCTCCGGCGCCCATTGTAGAATGGAGTACTCCGGGATCCAAAACAATTGTACTTGCCTTGAGCAACGGCGTATGTGCTGATACACTTACCTATCCGGTTACAGTAAACGGAATGGCTTTCGGCACAGTTACAGCCGCTACCTGTGGCCAGCCCTACACATTCGCAGGGCATGTGTATACTGTTTCCGGCGTTTATACCGATACACTCGTTGCCACTGGTGGCTGTGATTCAGTATTAACACTCAATTTAACAGTGGGCAGCAAACCAGCGCCACCAGTGCCGGTGCCCGCCACTTACTGCCAATATGCCCCTGCCGCGCCTCTTTCTGCAACAGGAATTTCCTTAACCTGGTTTGGCCCCGGATTTACATCCGGAACTTCTATTCCACCTGCTCCAAACACCTCGGTAACCGGTAATGATTCTTTTTATGTTACACAAACTGTATTGGGTTGTGTGAGCGACAGCGCCCTGGATGTAGTAACTATAAATCCAACACCTGCACCACCTACAGCCAGGGATACAGGTTATTGTCAGAATCAGCCAGCAGTGCAGCTTTCTGCCAGTGGAATTGGTATACAATGGTTCAATAACCCCACAGGGGGAACAGCTCTTTCAGCCGCGCCGGTTCCTTCAACTATTGGCCAGGGTGTATTTAAATGGTACATTAGCCAGACAATTAATGGGTGCACCAGCAACCGTATACCGGTTCAGGTGACAGTGGCACCGCTTCCTTTTTTCACCATAGCAGCCAATAAAGTAAATATATGCCTCAATGATACTGCTGAGCTTTATTATTCAGGGCAGACTACCATCTCTCAATATGCATGGACACTGGCAACAGGTGATTATGTCTTATCCGGAAATCTGGCGGCTTCTGGCATATCAGTACTCTGCACTGCATTAGGCAAGCAATATATATACCTTAAAGTAACAGACAGTGGCGG
>Ga0214164_1002016_pt1 | contig 10928 bp, 4 predicted proteins | sample TroBogepilimnion_13_FD_153003 | JGI IMG/M metagenome (GOLD analysis project Ga0214164, IMG submission 153003) | Freshwater microbial communities from Trout Bog Lake, WI - Practice 03JUN2009 epilimnion v4 | ecosystem: Environmental > Aquatic > Freshwater > Lake > Epilimnion/Euphotic zone ...
TAACTGATGTGCTTCCAACAGATGAAGTCGCCAACAAAGCACCTGTACCATAACTTAATGTCACACTGCCTATCGTCTCACCATTCTTTAATGATCCTGTAGTAATCGTATATGCCGATGAACCCGATACTGGTGTACTCTGGGCTGTACCATAAGTATTGGATTGTGCATTTGCCGTAATCGTAATCGCAGCCTTGTTCACGGTCAACGTTGTACTTGTATTGTTTGGTGCTGCATTCAAACTTGCATCACCAGCATAGGCATAAGTAATGGTATAAGCTGTAGCCGAGTATGGAATTGTATTTGTAGTGTAAGTGATAGAGAATGAGCCAACACCTCCAGTAGTTGTGGTCGTTTGTGCAACCCCATTTATGGTTACAGTCACTGTTTCTCCATTTGCTGGATAAACTGGTCCCGAAGCACTTATAGTACCCGACAATGTAACAGAGGCAGTACCGTAAGTAATTGACTGACTTGTGGTTAACCCACTGAAAGATGGAGTCACTTTTGCAAATACCCCTCCTACGAAGAGCAACATAACTGCAGTTAATAAAAATGTTTTCCGAAATACCGGCACAAAAAAGCCATTGATTCCTGATGTAATTGAACGTGGGGTCGAATTAAATTTATTCATAACTTTTTTAAAAAATATTTCTACCGTGACAATGCCACGAATATTTGAAAACCATTAAAGCAATCGGCGAATCGGTCTCATAACAAAAGAAGGCTCAAGGGTCATTTGCTTCTTTCGCCTTATGAAACTCAAAAATTTCCAAGACTTTATCTCTTACAAACCCTTCCAAACCTATGTACGCACACTATCGGAAATTAACCTCGCAAATGTGTAGTGTTTCATTTACACAATCCCCCCCAAATTAGGGAGTAGTAGTAATGAAAAAACTACTTCGGATACAAAAAATTATTTTTTAATAATATATAAACAGTTGATAATGAATATGTTTTATCAAATCATGCCACTAATTCTTCCTATTTAAAAAAATTTTAATGAGCAATAATAATCAAAAAAAACTATGTTTTGAATATTATGTTGTAATGATAAACGATTTTATTTATTGAAAAGTATTTTTTTGTTTTAAAACTCGCCGATTTTGTTTAATTTAAAGTCAGGTATTCCACTTAAAGATTAAATAATTGTAGATGATGTACTACAAAAACATAAAAAAACAAAAAATAATTACTGAAAGAACAATGATTTCCCTGCAAAAACTTTTTTGATACCCCCAATAAAATAAAAAACAAAAAGCCCCCAACAACTTCACAGTCATCAGGGGCTTTTTTATGTATTGCCCTTTTTGGGATTAGGGGTTTAAGGTATTGTTGTCACAATCACGGTGCTATATGGCCCTTCCTGGCCACTCGCATTTACATAGCAAGATGCCATTGCTACTGGCAAACCCGCTTCCTCTATGGTGAGGGGTAAAACAATTGGTTGTTTGCTATAATCCCTGAAATTGGGGAATTTGGCTGGGTCTACAGGTGCCGCTGTACCCACAAAATACCGTACACGAATGATGGATACCCCTTCTGGCTTTGCTGCCTTGCCCGAATCGTCTAATACTTTGCAATCAAAACCGTGGTTTACATTGGGTCTTGCTGCAAAAGTAGCTTTAATGGTAGGCACGCCGCCGTGACTGGTACGGGTGGTTGAATGCGGCTTTAATCCCAAACTGGTGATGATGGTAGCCGTGCAGGGGGGCATATTATCGTACAACCATTTCTTCACAAAAAGCCTCAAAAAATCGGTCAATGCCGCCTTTTTCTCATCGCGGGTAATCCTGTTTGTAGGGGTAGCGCCGCTCTTTACCTTAGTAATTTCATAAATAGCGTTCCAAGGTGTAAGCAATCCCAGATATTCAGTAAAAGTGCCAGTAGGTATGCCCAATGCTGGTGCGCCAACTGCCGTAAGTGTGTTGTAAATAAGGTTTGCGAGTATATTAAAAAGTATATCGCTTATATCAAATTGATCTTTTACCATTTTATATTTTTTGCATCTCCTGAATGATTATTCAAAAGATAATTGATTAATTTATTGATGATTTTATCTTCTCCAAACCAAGCAATTACTACGGCATTGTAAGCCTTTCACCATAATTACAGCACAAAATCACGCTTTCCCAGATTGTAGAAAACATTTCCTTTGCCCTAGAAAACTTTTCCATAACCCTGGAAACTATTTCCATAGACCGGGAAATGTTTTCCATAACCCTAAGAAATATTTCCATTGCCCTAGGAAACTTTTCCATAACCCTAGGAAAGTTTTCCAGGTGCCTAGAAACATTTTCCATAGGCCGGGAAAACATTTCCATAACCCTAGAAAAAATTTCCCGCCTAATAGGCAAAATCTTTTTAACAATTGAAAGCCTGAAAAATGCCCTTTGAATGAAGGAAAATGAAGCAGAAATTAAAGTATATAGGATTGAGGACGAACTAGAATAATAGTGGGTGGTGCTCTTTGTGCGGGCAACTATGGCGTTGCTATGTTGCAAATGGAGGTTTGTAAATCATGAGAAACAAATATAGATATTAGTTATTAGATAGTAGATATTATTTTAAACAATATGAGTCGATTCATCACGTTCAACTCATATCTACTATCTAATAACTACTATCTAATTCGTCAGCCCCTTTACTTCAAATATTTTGGGCCAGTATTTTCCGGTGATGAAGAGGCGTTTGGTGGTGCTGTCGTAAGCAATGCCATTCAACACTTCGGCTTTGTCGAGCGATTCGGGGAAGTATTTTTCTTTGGTGCCACTAAAATCTGCCTTACCTATCACCTTCCCACTTTCGGGGTCTATCTTGATAATCACATCCGATTGCCAGATGTTTGCCAGTATATATCCGTTGATATATTCCAGTTCGTTCACGTTGGCAACAGGGCCATTGTTATCGGTAACGCCTACAATGCTCAATACTTTAAAGGTTTCTGGATCACGGAAAGTGAGGTTATTGCTGCCATCACTCATAATTATTTGCTTGCCATTATTGGTCATTCCCCATCCTTCGCCATCATAAGCAAAGGTCTTTAGCTTAGCAAACGTCTTTGCATCATACACAAAACAAGTCTTTTCTTTCCAGGTCATCTGATAAATCTTGTTGTTGAGAATCGTAATTCCCTCACCAAAATATTTCTTGTCCAATGGGATTTTCTTAATGTCTTTCCCTGTGTTCAAATCAACTGCTACCAGCTTACTCGATCCGTATTGTCCGCCACTTTCATAAAGGGTGTGGTTGTAAAACTCCAACCCTTCGGTGTAAGTAGAGGTGTCGTGCGGGTATTGGTTGGTAATAGTGAAGGTAAGCGCAGCAGGTTCGTTGCTAGGAGTGGTGGTATTGGTTTGCGTATTTTGCTTTATATCATGGTCGCCACATGCCATCAAAAACAGAAAGGGCAGAACGAATGCTATTTTATTAATCATATTTTTTATTTTTTATCGCCTCAAAGACGCTAAGGCTCAAAGTGCACTAAGTAGAAAAAGAATACAAGTATAAATGCTTTGCGCTTCCTTTTCTTTCATTTCTTCTTTGTGCATCTTTCTGACTTTGCGCCTTTGTGGCAAAAGAAACCTTGTGGCAAAGGAAAGAGAAAAACAGTTTATATCTCCATCAACAAAGAATATTGTTAAATAATTTGCATTTTTCATACTAATATTATGTATCCACCGTTTTGTTTTGTAAGCAAATTTTCCTTATTCAGTTCAATAAGCTATGTTTGTCCCCACTTAGTATAAAAAAGTAACGAAATGAAATTTAGTAAGGTTAACAACATCACAGGTTGGATAGTGTGTGCGATTGCTTGCACCGTCTATATCATGACCGCAGAATTTGGTGGTAGCTTTTGGGATTGTGGCGAGTTTGTAAGTAGCTGCTACAAAGTGCAGATACCTCACCCTCCGGGAGCGCCTTTATTTATTTTGCTGGGACGTATCTTCATCATTCTCTTCGGCAATAACCCGCTTACGGCTGCAAAAGCAGTTAATACCTTGAGTGCTTTGGGTAGCGGTTTTAGTATTTTGTTCTTATTCTGGAGCATTACACACTTTGCCCGCAGAATTTTGAAAGTTGGAATCAACGACACCATCAGTGGTTACCAGATATGGAGCATCATGGGTGCTGGCGTTGTGGGTGCATTGGCCTACACTTTCAGCGATGCCTTCTGGTATAGTGCTGTAGAAGGTGAGGTTTATGCCATGAGTTCTTTCTTTACTGCTATTGCCTTTTGGGCCATCCTTAAATGGGAACAACATGCTGACGAACCTGGTGCCGACAGATGGATTGTGGCTACTTTCTTTCTGATTGGGCTTTCAATAGGTGTTCACTTGTTGAGTTTGTTGACCATCCCTGCTGTGGTAATGGTTTATTTTTACAAAAGAAGAGACACTTTCGATTATAAAATAGTTCGTAAATGGTTCTTGAGAATCATTATTGGAGGTGGTGTATTGGCTTTTATAATGGCATTGATTGGTGCCAATAGCGAAGCAAATGATGCGCACCTTCCTTCTGCAGATACTACTGTTGCTGGCTTGATGATTCTGGGAACCATCATGGCTGTTGGTGCTTTGTATCTGATAGAATCTATCAACAAAGAAAAGAAAGAATACTACGGTGGTAGCTATATTTTCTTTTTGATTGGATGTGTATTGGTAGGCGTTGTACAGATTGGTGTAATCCAATACACTATTGGCTTCGCTGGTTATGTAGATAGACAATTTGTTAATCTCTTGGGGCTTCCATTCTTTACAGGTTTCACCTTTGCTTTCTTGTTGATGGCAGTTGGTATCTGGTTTGGATTGCGTTATGCCAACAAGAAAAACCTTGCTTATCTGCGTTTGGGTTTATGGAGCTTTGCCTTCATGCTGATTGGATACAGCTCGTATCTTACTACCATGATTCGTAGTAATGCAGACCCTGCAATTGATATGTACAACGTGGACAATCCATTGAGTTTGGTGGGTTATCTGGGTCGTGACCAATATGGTGATTTCCCATTGTTATATGGTCAAAAGTTCACTGCACAGCCTATTGCCTACAGTAGTGGAAATATGAAGTACCAAAAAGGAAAAACCAAGTATGTAGAAGTTGGTAAAGATGGTCATTATATATATAACCCAGAAGACAAGATGGTTTTGCCGCGTGTTTGGGATGCAAGCAACGATCAGAACCATGCTGATTACTATGCTTATATGCTGGACATCAACAAAAACAAGGATGGCAGTTATGACAGGACTCCTACGCAGGGAGATAACATCAAATTCTTTGTGCAGTATCAGGTTTACTGGATGTATCTGCGTTATTTCTTCTGGAATTTTGTGGGTAAACAGAATGATATTGAAGGTATGTTTATTGGCAATGTACGTGATGGTAACTGGATTTCGGGTATTCCATTCGTAGATAATATGTTCTTCGGCGATCAGTCTGCTATGCCGGATAGCATGAAAACAAATAAGTCGCACAATACCCTCTTTGGTCTTCCATTTATATTGGGATTATTAGGGTTATATTATCAGTTTAAAAGAAGGGGCGATGATGGATTTGTAAACTTCCTGTTCTTCTTCTTTACAGGCCTCGCTATTATTCTTTACCTCAATCAGGCAGGCTATCAGCCTCGTGAGCGTGACTATGCCTTTGCGGGAAGCTTCTATGTATATGCCATCTGGATTGGTTTGGGCGTATTGCAGGTAAGCGACTGGATTTCGAAACTAAAAGTCTCGCAAACAGTAGCAGCCTCACTTGCAACATTGAGTTGTTTGTTGGCTGTGCCAGTAATTATGGGGCAACAAGAGTGGGACGACCACGACCGTAGCAAGAAAACATTGTCTAGGGATCTGGCAAAAGACTATCTGGAAAGCTGTGCACCAAATGCTATCCTGTTCACTTTTGGTGATAATGATACTTATCCATTGTGGTATGCACAGGAAGTAGAGGGTATTCGTCCAGACATCCGGGTAATTAATAATAGTTTATTGGGTATTGATTGGTACATCAATCAGCTTCGTTATAAAATTAACCAGAGCGATTCTATAGATGTTATTTATAATTCAGATCAGATAGAAGGCCGCAAGAGGGATTATATTCCTTTTCAGGCAAATGCTTCTTATCCAGACACCCGTTACTACGACCTGGATTCTATCATGAGAAACTATGTGGGTAGTGATGATGCAGATAAGGTTCAAAACCGCAACGAAGGAGAATTTATCAATACCTTCCCTGTACACAAAATCTCTGTTCCTGTAAACAAGGATGTAGTTCGTGCCAATGGTACAGTTACTGCAAAGGACAGTGTGGTTAGTGCATTGCAATTTGATATTCCAAAGAATAGCATCTTCAAAAATGATGTTGCTGTGCTGAACATTATTGCAGCCAATCATTGGAAACGCCCAATCTATTTCACGTCCAATTTTGGCGAATTAGGTTTCGGTAAATACCTACGTAAAGATGGTCTTAGCTGGCGTTTGGTACCTGTGGAAGGTGACGAATGGAATGCAGACTGGGCACTTGATAAGATGATGAACAAGTTTGGATTTGGTAATGCAGACCTTCCAGGTGTGTATTATGATGAAGAAAACCGCCGTCACTTGTTAACAATCCGTGGTGCTTATGCCGAGTTTGCCAGTTATCTTTCTGTAAGAAACAGAAAAGAAGATGCCCGCAAGCTGTTGGAAAAAGCAGATAAGGGTATGAGTCAGGAAAACTTCCCTTATGGTTTGGTTAGTCGTGGCAATATGCACAACAGAACAAGTTTAATGTTCTTGGAAGCTTGTTACAGGGCCGACGATAAAGAATTGGCTGCCAAAGTATATGCGTCTGTAAAGAAAGATTTGGAACAACAAATTAAGTATTACAACACGTTGGATGGCTGGAAGGCAGACAACCAAGGAGAAGAAAGAAGGATGGCTGAAAACTATCTAAAGACGATGGACGAAATGCAAAAGAGCTTTAATGTTACAAAAGTATCAAGTCCTGAAGCTGGCAAAGTGATAGACAGCAATGCCAAGAAATAACATTTAAAGGTTTTTATACTGATTAATAAACAGGCGGCTCCCAATTGGAGGCCGCCTGTTTTGTTTTAGTTGGATAATGCCCTGGGCTTCACGCCAAGTTGCTCATATATAAATGAATAAATGAATGCATCCATTTCATTTCCCCCCAAAAAGTGTCCTGCACTTTTTTGGGTTATCAGCAATATTGGGTTATTTCCTTTGTTCTTTTCTTGCAAACTAGCTACAAACTTGTAAGAATGCATGGGTACAACCCTATCGTCATGGTCACCAATTACAACTAATGTTGCGGGATAATTTGTCTCTTTTATATTATGCAATGGAGAATATTTGTAGATATATTCAAATTGTTCTTTGTTTCTGGCACTTCCATACTCACTCTCCCATGTACTCCCTATCGTGTAGAGATGATAACGAAGCATGTCAAAAACACCCGATTTTGATACTGCAACTTGGCATAAATCTGGTCTTTGTGTTATTACCGCACCAACCAACAATCCCCCGTTCGAGCTTCCCATAATTGCTAGTTTTTCTTTTTTGGTGTAACCGCTATCTATCAAATACTCCGCAGCAGCTATAAAATCATCAAACGTGTTTTGTTTATTTAGTAGCCTCCCTTTATCATGCCATTCTTCGCCATATTCACCTCCACCGCGCAAACAAGGTAAAGCAACAATACCCCCGTTAAGTACGTGATTGATGAATCCAATATTAAAATCCGATGTATAGCTATTTCCAAAACCCCCATAACCATAGAGGATTGTCGGTGTATTTTTGTCTCGTTTCAGTCCTTTTTTCAACGCAATAATCATCGGTATTAACTCTCCATCTTTCGAGGTATAAAACACTTTTTTCATCTCCACAGAGTGCGCATCATATTCCACCAAAGTTTCCTGCAATAGGGTTGTTTTTAACTTATTTACGTCATATTCATAAGCCACAAAAGGATGCAAAGAAGATTGATAACTTATAAGGGTAGTATTACTTTTGGTATCTCCCTGCAAGCCTTCTACGGAACAACCAGAAGGGAACTTCATTACATGCACAATTTGCCCAATACTATCAAATGTCACACAACTCCAATCTAAATCCATCTGATACAAGCATACAACCTTATTACCAACTATGCTCGCCCTTCTCAGTACATTTTTATATTGTTTCACAAATTCAGTTGTAGAATCAGGCACTTTCGGATCAATCAAAACAATCTTACCCCTAGCTGCGTCGTCAATCGTGTTCGCCAAAAATTTATTCTTGTACACACCCAATATATTATACCATCTCTTTGGCGTCATAAATGCAATCGGTACTTTTGTAGTGGCGTCTTTTAAATCTAGATAATAAATATTTTTCGCACCATAAATAATCAAGTATCGTTCATCACCCACTACATCTACTCTAATTACGGTCCTAGAGTTCATCGGTTCGCTGTAAATAGATAAGTCTTCGCTTTGCTTTGTGCCAAGTTGATGATAATAAACCGCCTGTCCATATAATGCTTCTGTCAGCTCTTTTTCGGAACTTGTTGCTGGATACCTACAATAATAAAAACCATTTCCCGCCCATTTGATGCTACTAAATTTTACCCATTTTATAATATCTTTTTCGGTTTTAAACGATGATAAGGACTTCACCCGTATCTCTCTCCAATCACTCCCATTATGCGATAAGCTAAAAGCCAGATACTCATTATCTCCAGACACCTCAAATTCATCTATTCCCACAATATCCTTTTCGTCCTGTTTAAAATCAGATGCATGTACAATCTCTTCGGGTGTATCTCTCAGCCTCTTTTTTACATATAGGTTCGAGGTATTACTACCTTCCTCCCTGAAACGATTAAAGTAATATTTGCCAGATCTCAGAATAGTACCATAGCTAAAATGACTATTATTATCCAACTGCATCTCCACTGGATACTTCCTTTTTAGCTTCTCCAGATAACTTCTCGAAAGCTCATTTTCAGCGGTGGCCCAATCTTTCACTTCCTCCGATTGTGTTTTTTCCATCCACTGATAAGGATCACTTACCATTGTACCAAAATAGTAGTTGCTGACTGAATCTTTTTTTGCCTCAGGATAAGAAAAGGGCTGGGAAAAAGAAAGGTTGTGGTAAATAAGAAACAAGGTTAATATGGTTAAAATACGGTGTTTCATCGTGGTTTATTTTTTGCTTGATGTCAAATATAATGAACGGCCATGGCAAAAATAAATCTATAAGCCATTATGTATGTAAATCCCCATAAAAATGTATCAATTTCTTTGCGGGGTAGGCTCTTTTATTTTAGTCATCGACTCAATAAAAAATCAATGGTATCATCATCCCATACATCCGCTAAAAACATTTATGCACACCCTTTCATTTCTATAATTCATAAAATACCTTTTCAGTATCTTGCAAGCCTGTTATGGATAATAAATTTATTGTTTCTGCCCGCAAGTACCGCCCCCAGAATTTTAATACTGTTGTGGGGCAAAGTCACATTACAATCACACTAAAAAATGCGATTAAAAACAATCAATTGGCACATGCCTTTTTGTTTTGTGGTCCTCGTGGAGTAGGAAAAACAACTTGCGCCCGGATATTGGCAAAAACAATAAACTGCCTGAACCAAACCCCCGAAGGTGAAGCCTGTAACACCTGTAGCAGTTGTGTTTCATTTGATGCCGGTGCCAGTATGAACATCCATGAACTGGATGCTGCCAGCAACAACTCGGTTGATGATATCCGTAGTTTGGTTGAACAGGTTCGCTTTGCACCTCAAGCTGGAAAATATAAAGTTTATATTGTGGATGAGGTACACATGCTGAGTGCCAGTGCCTTTAATGCCTTTTTGAAAACCTTGGAGGAACCACCACCCTATGCTATTTTTATATTGGCAACTACGGAGAAACACAAAATATTGCCAACGATATTGAGTCGTTGTCAGATATTCGATTTCAAAAGGATTACTACGAATGATACAGTTGAACATCTGGAAGAAATCATTGGAAAAGAAGGTATCAAGGCTGATAAGGCATCACTACAAGTGATTGCCCAAAAGAGTGAAGGTTGTATGCGGGATGCGCTGAGTATCCTCGATAAGATAGTAAGCTTTACCAGTGGGGAAGTAAACTATCAGAATACTTTGGAGCACCTGAATATCCTTGATCACGACTATTATTTCAAACTGTTAGATTCTTTGCTGGCACAAGATATGGCTGGTGCGATTCTTTTATATGATGAGATAAACCGCAAAGGATTTGAAGGGGATATGGTATTGAATGGTTTTGCTGAATTTATCCGGAACATATTGGTTTGTAAAGATGCCCGTGCTATTCATTTGTTGGATGTGGTAGAAGGGATGCAAGAAAAATATAGAAGTGTTGCAGCCAGCGCTAGTGCCGGCTATTTGGTGAGTGCTTTGAATATCTTGAATGAGGCAGAAGTAAACTTCAAGATGGCGCGCAATAAACGCCTGCATGTTGAACTAGTTATTATTAAATTGAATTTCCTGCAACAAGCCATAGAATTATCTACCCAAGATGGCAATATTGTAAAAAAAAAACGAATTGATGGCCCGGTAGCCATAAACTACAGACCTGTTTCTCCTGTACAGATTGTGACTACTTCAAATACAGTGGTTACGCCTGCTGGTAAGCTATATGTAGAAGAAAAGAAGCCTGTTATTGCACCTCAAACTTCAAAGCCAGCACCTTTGGAGCCTGCAACAAGAGTACAGCAAACACCTATTGTTCAGGAAACACAGCCCGTTTTGGCTAACGCTTTTCAGCCTATAACATCTGTTGCAGACACTGCTAGTGCAGGTGGTGCTAAAAGAAATATCCTAGATGCCTTGAGAAATAAATACGGCGACAGATACACGGTTGAAGCGGTGAAAGATCCAATACCCGTTACGCTGGAATCACT
>Ga0214164_1002020_pt1 | contig 10918 bp, 11 predicted proteins | sample TroBogepilimnion_13_FD_153003 | JGI IMG/M metagenome (GOLD analysis project Ga0214164, IMG submission 153003) | Freshwater microbial communities from Trout Bog Lake, WI - Practice 03JUN2009 epilimnion v4 | ecosystem: Environmental > Aquatic > Freshwater > Lake > Epilimnion/Euphotic zone ...
TTCTTTGACCCAGATATTTTGGATCAGTTACGTGCTGAGAAAAAGGCGGCTATTGCCAAGATATCTTTGGGTGATCCCACTGTACCCTACGCACCCTTGAGCCGCTATGGTGATTACGTTGTGATCGCTAAGTCTGCTGAATACCAAGCCTACGAAGATATGCTGAGTGGCGAACGTGGTATGGCTACTGGTAACAACGATATCGTTGGGGATGCCAACAGAGCTCGCATTTGGATGGATGAGAATCAATCCAACTCAACTCACTACATTGTCCAGTTTGCTGAGACTTTAGGCGAAGCCAATAAGATTGCTCAAGACCTTGGCGCTACTGGCCTATACGATAACGTTCAGTCAGGTGAAAAAGAAACCCAAGCTAGTTATGCTGGCGGTAGCGATATCCATTTGGCTGTTGCTAGACTGCGTAACTTATTCAAGCGTTCCACTGAAAACAAGAATACTCCTGAAGCCAAGGCATTGGACAAGATGATTGGCGACTTGTACTTGTTGGCTACTGCTGAGAACAGTGCTCGTAAGTCTGAGATTGAACGCAAAAAGATTTCGGGCTTTGATAAGAACATGATGCGCAACCTAGCCACAAGTGGTAAGGCAAATGCTCATTTCTTGGCTAGCATGGAACACAATGACGCAATCAATGAAGCCATCGATGAGATGCGCCAACAGGCTAAAGCCAATCGTGCTGAAGCCATGCCTTACTTCAATGAGCTGATGGAGCGCAATGCGGCTTCCATGAACTATAAGAGCCCAAGCATCATCGCCAAGTCTTTGAATCAGGCTAACCATATCTATTCTTTGACATTCAGTCCTGCGTTCTATCTCCAACAGATGGTGCAGACTGCGGCTATATCTTTGCCGTACCTTGCTGGTCGTTTGGGTTATACCAATGCTGCCAAGCATATTGGTCGTGCATACCAAGATGTGAGCAAAATTAAGAACGCATTAGATTTCAAGAATGTCAATGACCATCTTGATTTCAGCAAAGCTCCTGCTGATGTACGTGCAATGCTTGATCGTTTGGTAGGCATGGGCAAGATTGATATCGGCATGGATTCTGAGTTTAAAGCCAAGGGCTACGATCAGACTTTGTTTGATAAAGTCATGTACAAGATGCAAGGTATTACCAACCGCATCGAAGCTGTCAATCGTTCTGTAGCCGCCATAGCCGCTTATCGTGGTTATCTTGAGCGCTACGGTATGGATAAAGTGGAAGGTGCAACCCAGTACGCTGCAGACGTTGTGTCCGATACTCATGGTTCCTACGATGGATTCAATACTCCTCGTGTACTCCAAAGTACGTTTGGTAAGGTAGCTCTCCAATTTAGACGCTTCCAAATCATCCAATTGTCCATGATGGCAAAGATGATTCATACTGCTTTCATCGAGAACTCAGCTTCCAAGGAAGAAAAACTTGTAGCCAAAAAAACACTTGCGTTCATCTGTGCTCAGATGGCTGTAGTGGCTGGCGGTTTGGGTGTGCCATTTGTTTCTCAGTTGGCATTCTTGATGTTGAAGATGTTCGGTTCACCTGATGAGCCTGATGATGTTGAGTACAAGCTACGCAAATTGATTGGTGACCCAGTTGCGGCTGAGTTGCTATTGCGTGGTGTATCAGGTGCTGTCGGTTGGGAATCTTTCGGCAAGAAGATATCCATGGAAAACGTTGCGTCTCCATTCGGTGGCTATGTAACGCCTGACCTGACAAACCGTAAAGGTGTAGAGAAGACTGCTCTAGCTATTCTTGGCCCTTCCCTCAGCTTGACTGAGAAGCTGGCTGATGCTTTCCAATATACAGCACAAGGCAATTACTACAAAGGACTTGAGGCTGCTTTGCCAAATGGTTTATCAAACTCTCTTAAAGGTGCTCGTTACCTTACAGAAGGTATGACCATGAGGAATGGTGACCTTGTAATGAAACCTGACGATGTTGGTATGCTTGGTGCTGCATCTCAAATGTTTGGACTGCCAACAAATGCGATCACTCATCAGCAATTTGCTCAGAAAGTTAAGGCTGAGTACGACCAAATGTATCAAGAAAGGTTGACTGAAATTAAAGGTGAATATGTAAAATCCTATCGTGCTAACGATTCCAAAGGTATGGCTAATGCTAGAGAGGAATTCAGGCAGATGGAGGAGTCACGTATGGCTAACGGATACAAGCGCCAACCATTATCTGAGTTGTTAAAAGCACCCATGGCGGCAATGAAGCGTGAACGTTCTGTGGTCAATGGGGTAGAATCTACCAAGCAAAATAAACAATTCTTAGCCACGATGGGTGCATAATGGAAGCAGAAATCGAAACAGCACGTGAACTAGCAACTCATGCCGCAGATATCAAACATCTGCAAGATGATATGGATAAATTAATGTCCGATATGGAAGACATTAAGAAGTCCCTTCAGGCGATTAGCACTACTTTATCTGAGGCCAAGGGTGGGTGGAAGATGCTAATGCTTATTGGTGGAGCTAGCGGTACTGTTGGCGCAGTAATTATGCAAATCATTCATAGCATTCCTTCTTGGAAATAAAAAATCCCCCAACACCGTGAAGCGTTGGGGGCAACCCTCTAAGGAAAAACCAACTATGGCAACTAACCGTGTGATGCTACCATAATCTCTTTCACATTGCTAGTTATAGGGCCACTGGTTTTTTCGACAGCGCCTTCCATGGCTGAATAATCCAACACGATGCAAGCACAACTACCTGTTGAGTGAGCTGTACCTCTACCCATATTGAATTTATCTGACCATGGCACGATCCATTTTTGACTCTGCGCATACTCCATTAGAACTTTTGGTTCTGTTCTATTCTTAGAACACCAATCAATAAATTCTTTCTTGGCAATAAATAACTTACCGACATACTTACTATCGGTATACGTATTACTACCTAGAACTCGTCTACCTGCAACGGTTCCCATGGGACGAGAGATTGCATCTTCAGGGCCACGTGCATCGGTTCTTAAATCCCTGTACTCGTACGTCACAATTACTCGCTGAGACAACTCTCGAATCATTCTGCTTATGGCATCGTTCGGGTTGGTCATGTTGTTAGTTGTCACTGTGTTTGTTAGATCAGTCAACATCCTAGCGGTAAAGTTTACCAAGACTTCATAGTTAAAATCCACAATACCTAAGTCGATAAGTATTCTTGCGGCTGATAGCGTACAAGCGGCATGGCTTCTGAAGAATCGATACTCTGACTCGGGCAACATGACTGATAATTTGTTTTCAGTCTTTGCATACAAGTCTGCAACTTCCTTTTGGTGCGTCACGATATAACGCACAAAGATATCACCAGCATTGCCCATGTTTTCACGCATTACATCGATGGCATCTGACACAGTTTTTGATGGATCAATGATAGGTACATTATATTTTGCAAAGTTGATTCCGATCATGCGAACGGCTTCAGCTTGCGTATTGGAGTTATGAGAAGCTAGCTTGGAGTGCATATCTTCGTTGGCTGTTACACCCACAACTGCTTTCCATGAATGCTGTTCAGCAAATCCAACACGACCACCTTGGGATGTCAACCTAGCTCTGTCTGTACCTTGGGATACAGTGTACGCAAACGTAGACAACTCTGCGGCATCCATATCGGTCATCTCGTCAAACACCACTGGAATGTTCTTGTGAACTCCAACGATAGCCCAACGAGCGTTCCTTGTGGCTCCATCCTTACCTGCATAGATCAACTTGTTGGCATCGGCTAGACCATACAATGCGGCTCGCCACACAGATGTTTTACCTTTGCCTGAGTCTCCGCTATTGATAGATACCAAGGCTCCGTTGTAACTGTCTTCGCCAAATGGTGTGAGCAATGATCCGTAGACATTACAGAATACATACTGAGCTGCTTCGCTGTTCTCCCTGTTATAAATAAAATTTACAGCTTTGGAATACTCAGCTAGTGTTCCACGAGGCATCGGATAAGATGCTCTATGATCTGCTGCACCGCCTCCAATGAAGACTTTGCGAACTGATCCATCGGTGTGATAAAGCCTGTCACCTAGGAGAAACCCTGACATATCGTCTCGCCATCCAAATGAGGTTAGCGTATCAGTTTCTCTCTGCTCCGCCATCAACTTATGAACGGAGTCACGTATGTATGCAGTCATGTGCATAGTAGCGTCCTTGTTATTAGTTGGCATTAACTCGTACTTTGAGAGGGCTTTGAGCATATCGCTTGAGCTTGCGAGGCTCGAGGTGTCGACTTCAAAATCCCTAACCCGTTTGTCGGGTAAGTGCATTCTGATGGTAAACGCAAATGACCCATCGCTTTTACGAATCCGCTGTATGGGGTAGAAAAGCGAAAGACTAAAGGAGTATGGTTGGTTGATTCCATCTTTATCCTTAATGTAACGAATCATTCTTGCGTTGTACTCGTAGCCTTCGGGCAATGGAGGAACTGTCGTTTCGACTTCTTCCGCTTCCTCAGTAACCACTTTGACAATTTCTTCTTGTGGCTCAGGTACGATACGACCCAACAGAATTGGAGACTTTACTTTCCCATCGTTAACACAACCTGCACATCCATCAGGATTACATTTCTTAAAGAACTCGCAAGTTGCTGGGCCTGTATCCCATGTCTCATATCTAGTTAAAGTATCAGTTTGTGAATGGCCTGTTGAAGCCCTTTGTGAACTCCACTCAACTGCTGTATCATAGCCTTCAACACAATGTTTAATTATTCCAATTACACCACGCCATGTATCATAATCAACATCTCCTTTGGTGTCTCGCATCTTCCCAACTTGTTGGCAGTGGTTGGCTACTTCGGCGGCAGAGCACTCTATACTCGGCCCTATATGGGCTAGCAGATCATCGTTTAAACCAGACGACTGATAAGAGCTTGGTGAATGTATCGGAGCGCCATATTTCTCGACTAGCTTATTCAGTGCTGTTAGAAAATCTTTCGGATCGACAACATTAGATTCTTTGAGAACCTTGACTTCTTTCTCAGGACGATTAGCTTTTCTGTTAGTACTTCCAACAGGGCGCAAGATAGAAGATAAGTCAGCAGTGCGGGTAGGATCAACCAATAGCCCAGCACTTTGAAAAACCGATTTAAGCACATTAGCCATTTGTCTCCAGCTCTTGGGGCCGATAGACTTAGTGAGAGGCCAATAGCAATGTACACCACCGCCACTATCGACAAGCATGGGTGCAGGAAACTGATTTGCATGACAGAATCGTAGTATGGCTTTAGCGGCATCTGTCTTTGTAAGGTAGCCCTTACCCTCATCATGTTTAGCTTGACCGCAATCAATGTCAGCCCAAAAGGATTTGGCTTTATCCCAATTAGGCTCTCCACGGTATTTGGTTTTTGTATTACCTTCGACCGTTGTTTCGTAGCTTGGTGCTTTGTATGCACAGCAAGCATGGTAGACAGTTAAATTAGGTTGAGCATTGTAGGATGTAATAGCTTTAGCCATTAACTCAAGGGACTCATAAGCTTTGTGGGCTATCCCTGTATGTCCTGCTCTGCTCAACCCAACAAACTTAAAGCCCTCCTCGGGCAATATAGTTTGAAGAAAGGTTAACGTATCCATTACGCTCTCGCAATGATACTCTTTCCAGTTGCATGAGAACCAATCGTGATTGTCTTCTCAATGTGTGCCATACAAACCTTCATCATATCTCCAGCTTGAATGGAAGTGTCGCATGACTCAACGATCACACGGCCTATAAGTTCTGAGAGTCCTAAGATAACTTCTCCATGATTGAATCCTTTATCATTGAGTGCGAAATTCGCTTCGATAACTACACCTGCAACTTTACTTGCATCTATTTGGTATGACATGGTATTCCTTAAAAATGGTGGGGGCCCCATAAAGCAGGGTTGGGGTGGCGACTTATCCTACAGCCCCTCGGAGCTAAACCGATGCAATCCCCCGAAACTAATTAATCATCGAAATTCAAATCGTCAAGATTCAAATCAGGGATGGACACTTCGACTTCCTTTGGCTCAGGCTTGGGCTCAGCTTTTGGCTTTGCTTTGGGCTTATCTGCCACGGCTTTAGGCTTTTCATCCTCAGTCTTCTTTACAGTGACCGCAGGTAGATCAGGCTCATTATCGACAGCTTCGGTGGGTACGAATGCTTGACCGAGAATCTGAGCTACGACATCAGAGTTTACAACTTCTTGGACTTGTTTGTAAGACTCATCGTCCAACAATCCTACAGCCTTAAATGTTAACTTTGGTGTTGCTTCTTCCATGACGAAACCAATTTTGGTAAGAACCATGTTATAAGCCAAACGCTTACCCCCACGCTTTTCTAGGACTTTCCCTAGTTCACCCAATGCACGAATAGATGCAGGAGGAATACGAATCAAGTATGGGTCATTGATACGGTCAGGAGTAGCCACAGCCATGCGAACTGAGTCTTGGCAAGCCTTACCCTTGCTACCTTGCTCACTGATCTTGGAACCCCATTGGTTGTTAGGGCATACAGCACAAGACTTAGATACTGGCTCGTCAACTTGTGCATCGGGCTTGATGCCATCGTTACTGAAACAATCAGGCTTGAGATTCTCTGCGCCCTCTGTATAGCCTTTGGCATACCAAACTTTAGATGTACCCTTGTTCACCTTGAGCATAACAACTTCAATAGAGGTTGCCGCACTGTCAGGGTCTTTGGGATTAGGTAGAACTGTACGCTCGCCATCTCTAACAATCGTAAAGATTTTGCCTTTGATACTAATGACTGGGAAACCACCACCAGCGTGAGCTGTTAAGTCATTGTTTAAGTCTGTCGCTTCTGCTGTTTTTAAATACGCAGGTAAATTTTCGCCATCGAAAGGGATGATATTACTCATCGTTTTTTCTCCAAGAAGGGTTAGTTAAGACGAACGGCGAATGTTTACCACTCGCTCTGATCGCCATGAAATTCCAGGGGGTAAGTCGTCATTTTCCGCTTTGAATTGTTCTACCCCTGTTTTAGAACAACGGATTTCCATCAACTGCCAATCTCCATTTGTTTTCACAAATTGGAAGAAAGCGTCTTTGTCAGCCACAGATGCGGTTGATCTTGTAGAAGTGTATGCAGTACCAAATTCAGTTTTGATCGAGTCCATGCCTGCAGAATCGAAAGTCTGCAATAAACTCGCTTCAATCTTTTCTAGCACTACATCCAACTTCGCAACTTTCGCTTCGTATTCTTTTTTGAATTCCGATTTTTTATCTCTCAACTCAATGTACTTTTGTACAAGTTCCGATAGTTTCATTTTTGTTTTCTCCTAGAGGGGGGATAAGGTTAACAGAAAAATTATATTTGTGCACAGTATTTATACTAATTCTTCGCCCTTCATGATTTCAAGCAAAGAACCTTGTAACTTTTGTTTCTTTTGTAACCGTGAATAAATCTTTCGTTCTATGTCGCTCGCAGCGATATGGACAATCACAGTGGTGCGAGTCTGTCCTGGCCTTCGTACACGAGCACAAGCTTGTTCGTATACATCGTTACTATGTATTGGTGCGTACCATACAATAGTTGTTGCGTTAGTTAGTGTCAGCCCATGGCTCATCGTTGCAGGGTTTGCAATGATAACGTGTGGGTCAATTGTTTCTTGAAAGTTACTAAAAATTTCATCTCTGTTTGATTTGCTTACTCCTCCGTGAATACACGCAACAGTCCACTCCTTGGATAATTCCGTAGCTAAATGCTCAAGTACTCCAGTGAGTGGGACGAATACCAATACCTTACCTTCAGATTCTTCAATGATCTCCCTCAGTACGTCTAGCCTTGGCTTGGATGGAATGTTGATGAACTCTCCACCTTTACCATAGGCAACTCCACAAGCAATTTGTACAAGCTTGTTGGCTTTAACTGCTTCGTTGACTGCAAGGACTTCACCGCCTTCGTATTCCATCATGAGCTTTTCCAACATAGCCTTGTAAGCTGTCTTCTGCTCGGGTGTCATTTGGACATCACGTGATGAAATAATTTGTTCGGGTAAGTCAATACAATCGTCTAATGCAAAACGAACCGATGGTTGCATCATTTGCTTTACCACTTCAACTGCGTTGGGTCTTGGAACCCAAACGAATTGTGTGATTTGTTTCATTACCAAGTCTTTAAATTTGGAAAAATACTTTGGTACGTCAGGATTTGTTGGGTTGACAATTCTGCATTGCGCCCATGCGTCAGTTGGTTGATGTGGTGTAGGAGCTCCAGTAAGTCCCCAGACCCTTCTCGGATGTTGCTTGTTACAGATATCGTTGAGTGTCTTCCAACGGTCTGTACTAGCGTTGCGGAACATTGCAATTTCGTCCACGATAATGAGATCGATATCATCTCTTGCTCTTAAATCTTCTTGGATGGTTTTAATTCCATCGGTGTTGATAATATAAATGTTCACGTCTTGCGCAAGTAGTTTCTTACGGCGCTCTCGTGTTCCATATAGAACCGCACACTCAAGATGAGGAAAAGTCTTCCATACTTCATCAGCCCATGTACGCTCCATGGTAGATAACGGACAAACGATCAGAACCTTCTTGACCATTTTTGCATGACGCATATAGTCATAAGTCCATAGCGATGTCACCGTTTTACCTAAGCCCATAGAGTTAAGGCAGAACGCTCTATCGTGCATCGATAGGAAGTTAGCCGTATCTATCTGAGCTTGGAATGGTTTGAACCGTCCAGTGAATTTATAGTAGTACGACATGGGATCAGGTGCTTCAAGCCCCAAGTTGCGTAACACTTTAACTTCGTCAGGACGATGTGGCACAGCCACGTAGTCTATGCCATTGTGTTTTATCACTTTGGCAGTAGGCATTACAGTAGTTATCCTAGAGGGATTGCGCAGTTTATAGATCAGCGCTTTTTTATCTTGTCGAACGATCATTTTTTAGCGCTTTTGTTGTCGCCCCAAACCTTGCCATGGTCATCTCTCCACCCACGATTTTCTTTGGCAGGTATAGCACGCATATTGCTCACTTTATTTTTACCGCCAACGTCTAGCATCTTGATGTGGTCAATGTCTTTACCATCGCCCTTCTTTGCTTTGCCAGCCTTAATCATTTCTGCTCGGGCTTTGTTTCGCTCCTCACGTTTCTTGATTTGGTCTGGTCTTGACTCGTACGCTTTGTCGTACGCTGCTTTAGTAGGCCCGCCTTTGTTCATCTTTTACTCCTTGTAAAAATGCTCTAACTAATTTTGCATCGTCAACCACGATAACATAGCCACCATGGTCTTTGATTTCCTTGATTACACGATCCTGATTCGGTGTCGTATTGTTGATCTTACTTGGTGCTTTCGTTTCTATGGCAAAAAATTTACCATCGATACAGCATATAAAATCAGGGATACCCACAACACCAAAACCGTTTTGCATCGGGCAAAAATACCATACATTAAATTCTTTAAGAACTTTCTTGACTTCATCTTTGACCTTCCCTTCAGGTGTACGTGCCATTACCGTTTATCCTTGTAGAACTTACAGTCTTTAACTGGACACCATCCGTTGCACAAACCTGATGGGCGCTCAATCCATTTATCTGTCTCGTAGGCTTTTTCTAATTTAGATACACGACCTACAAAGTCACGCCAAATGATTGGTATCTCTTTGCGGTTAAATAGCTTGGTGTCGATCTTCTTTTCTTTAAGCCACACGAACCCTGTTGATACGTACTCCACATCGGGATAAGCGGCAAACGCATATCCTGCGTATAACATGAGTTGCTCCGTTGGTTTACGCTTACCTGTTTTGTAGTCGAGAATTGCAACGCTGTTATTACATTTAACCACCAAATCAGCGATGCCACGACTCCAAGCATTGCTCCAATCAGTAGCTTGAAAGTTTTTGTCCACAGCCATTTTAATTTCTGCATACTTTTCTCCACGTAAGTTCTCAATCTTTGTTGCCATTGGCTCCCATTGATCCATGCCTTCGGGCAATGGTGTCTTTTCTAGGATACGATGCTCAAACGCAGTATGGACTTTCTCGCCCCATATGGTGTGCTCAGTCGGTGGCTCTTTCCAATCCTTCTTGACTCGGACATGGTAGAACTGTTTGGGGCACGTCTCGAACTTATCGAGTTGCGAATAAGTCCATGCAGGTATGGTCATGCTTTCTCCACGATTGGTCTAGCTTGTTTGCTTCTGATACAGTCGTGCACATAGTTAGTCGCTAGCTCAATGTCTTTAACTGTTGATGCTTCGAGTTGAGCATCGTGTAATTCCATAATCAAGTTAATCGCTTTAAGCTCAAGGCCTTTGACGATGAATCGATAGCCAAGTCCAACACCACGTTTAGCACACTCCCACAATGCGTCTTGTGCTTCTTTGATTTCAGCCTTGTACTCCTCACCGATCTTCTGTCTCGCTAACGCTTCGGTAATGTTAAAAGCACTAATCAAAGTGTCGATGTCTTCTTTGGTAGCTTGTCCCAGTCGCAAAGCCTCAAGTGCCAAATGATTTTTCAGTTGGAGAGATATGAGTTTGTCTTTTAAACTGGTCATGGTCAGCATACCCGACATGACATATGCCATGTTGTCAGCACGAACAATTTTTGGTCTGTACTTGGATCGTTTTCTCATCGCTTCATGTTCCTAACAAAAGCCGCAAAGCTTTGTGATGTATCTCCAAAGTTTTTAAGTTTATCGAACTCCAACGCAACTTCATCCAATGTGCGATTGCGAATTACGTTCACAAACCTTTCGTGTTCTTCAACTGATTTTTCATCAGCAACTTGTTCTTCTTCGTTCATTTACACTCCGCATAGTTAATTCCAGACGCAGCTTCACAACTCAGAGGCAAAGTCGAACACCACTTGGGAGTCTTCTTCATCTCAGATAGCATAAAGGTCGTAGCCCATTCCTCTTCGGATTTCGGTACGACACACACAACTTCGTCATGTACTGTCAATGCTACTCTAAATCTTTGATCTGCGCTATC
>Ga0214164_1002022_pt1 | contig 10908 bp, 6 predicted proteins | sample TroBogepilimnion_13_FD_153003 | JGI IMG/M metagenome (GOLD analysis project Ga0214164, IMG submission 153003) | Freshwater microbial communities from Trout Bog Lake, WI - Practice 03JUN2009 epilimnion v4 | ecosystem: Environmental > Aquatic > Freshwater > Lake > Epilimnion/Euphotic zone ...
GGCGTGGCCAAGCCCATCGCGCACGGGCAGGCGACAATCAAAACCCCCGCCGCGATGACAAAGGCTTTTTCCGCGCCGGAATGAATCGCCCAAAAAATCCCGGCGGCAAGCGCGATGCCAATGATTATCGGCACAAAAACATTACTGATGCAGTCGCCGAGGCGATGAATGTCGGCGCGGCTGGTCTGCGCGCGCTGCACGGCGGCGATAATGTGGGCGAGCGCGGTCGCTTCGCCGGTGGTAGTCACGCGCATGACGAGACGGCCATTTAGGTTTACGGTTCCGGCAAAAAGATGGCTGTCGGATTTTTTGTCGGCGGGAACGGATTCGCCAGTGAGCATGGCTTCGTCCACAGCAGATTCGCCCTCAAGCACGACGCCATCAACCGGCACACGGTCGCCGGGACGCAGCGCGATCCGGTCGCCGATTATTAATTCAGCAACGGCAACTTCAACTTCCGTTGTTTGGCTGACGGCGACGGGCTTGAAACTCCTCAGGTCGAAACTTTTTGTCGGGTTCGGTGCGGCGGCTTGAATTCGCCGCGCGGTTTGTGGTGCGAGATTAAGCAATGATTTCAATGCACCGCCGGCCTTGTCGCTCACGCGCGCTTCGACCCAATGGCCTGCGCTGATGAGCGAAATGATGGCGGCGGCTTCCATGAAATAAATGTGTTCACCTGTGCCGCGAAACAAGACCCAGCAGCTAAAACCAAATGCGGTCGTGGAGCCGAGCGCGACCAGCGTGTCCATGTTAGAGCTGCCGATTTTGAGTTGCCGCCATGCGCCGCGATAAAATTGCGCGCCGCAAAAAATCTGGACGATGGCAGCCAGAAAAAATGAAAGCCAGCGGAACCAATCCGCCATCATCAAATGAAAAATCCATTCGCCCATCATCAGCGCGGCGGTGACGCTGAGACCGAGAATCAAATTCCATTGCCAGCGATTATGATCGGGTTCATGGGCAGCCTCGTTGGAAATTTCCTTCGCCTCAAAACCAGCCTTTGAAATCGCGGCAAGAATCGCGGGAACATTTTGGCTAGCACCGGAATTCCAACGCACGGCGGCACGAGAATTTTGTAAGCTGACCGACGCGCTTTGCACACCGGCGACGCCTTGAATGGCATCGGTGACGTGGCGCGCGCAGTTGTTGCAGGTCATCCCGCTGACGCGTAATTCGGTTGTGGCTGGCAATGACATTTCTTCGCATCAACATCCTGCCAGCGCGCGCCGTGTTCGTCGATTTACTTTTGGAAGAGTGCAGGCGCTTCGCGCGCGAGAATGCGGATGAGAAAATTGGCCTGCGCGTCGTCAGGATTAAATTTGAGCGCGAGCGCTGTGAGTTGGGCGGCGGTATTTTGGTCTGCGAGACTGAGCGCGGCAGTGGCTCCGAGCGAAGACCATTCGGCGGCAATGGCGTTGGTTCCGGGCGGTTGCGCGGCGAGCACGGATTCAATCATCGCGATTCCCCTTCGGGTTTGTTCAGGCGTGTTGCCTAGCGCGGAGGCGGCCAGACTTAAAGCGTCGCTGTTGGTTCCGAGCACACGCAGGAGGGAAATGCGCGGCGCGTTGGTGGTCAAGACGCAGGGGGCATCCGCTCCAGCGGGAAGCCGGCGAATAGAGTTGAGCAATTCCGTGTTGACCGAAGAGTATTTGGAAAAGACAGATTGAATTTCCGCCGACGGTAAGGCGCGCTGCAGAGAATTTATTTGCGCCGGTGCGAGGAGTTGTTGCCGCGTGCGCTCATCAAATTTTTCGATCATGTGCGAATTCTCGCCGAGATAAAATGCGTAGGGCGCGGCGTATTCCAGCACGGGAAATAAATCGCTTTGAACCGGGCCGGGGCCGGTGATGGCGAAAGCAGTGCGTTGCGAGGCGAGCTGACGAGCGAAAAGTGCTGCGGGCGAATTTGCGCCGAGTTGGGCAAAGTCGGCGCGCACGCCGGGCAGCGAAAAGTTTTTTGCAAAAATTTCCGGACTGCTTGGCCACGGCTCTGATGAACCAATTAAAATGATGTCGCCATCACACGAATCCCAGATTTCAACATTCGGAAAAACGGAAGTGAACGTCCGCAGCACGAGTTCGACAATGCCGTCGTGCATCTCGTAAAGGTGAAACCATTGCACCATGAGGCCGCCGGGTTTGAGGCGGCTGGCGGCGAGTTGATAAAACTCGCGACTGAAAACGCTGCCGATGCCTGCGGTCCACGGATTCGACGGCTGGGCAATGATGACGTCGTAATTTTGCGGATTTAATTTTAGCACGGTGCGCGCGTCCTCGTGCCAGAGTTTTGTGCGTGGGTCGTCAAGAATTTTGCGGTTCCAATTGGTAAAATACTGTGACGCGCGGATAACTGGATCGCAGTTTTCGGCAATGACGATGTTGGTCACCATCGGATAAGAACGCAACGCGCCAACGGAAATCCCCGAACCGAGTCCAAAGATAAACACGTTCTGCGCGTCTGGGTGCGTTAGCAGCGGCAAATGTGCAATGAGCATTTGCGTGTTGAAGTCAGCGTGCGCCGATGCGTCAGGTTTGCCGTTGACCCGCAAACAACGATCCGCCGAGAAAGCCACGCCGGGAACAAAATCGCCTTGTTCCACGGATACGGTTGCGTCGGCGGCATCTTCGTAAAATAGAAGTTTGGTGTGCAGCTTACGCATTGGTATGGCGGTAGGATTAAATTCTTTTTCACGTGCCCGGAAAATTGCGGAGGTCATCACGTAGCGCCAACTTTCGCCGCCAAACATAAAAAGACTAATGGAGAAAACTGCAATCACTACGGCTAGGCCGCTGCCCATGTGCCAGCGAGAACGTAATGCGATAAGCAGTGCGGCCGAGGTGAGGATTAGCGCGAGCACGACGAAGGCATTGCGCAAGCCGACGAGCGGCATCAGCACAAAACCGGCGATTAAAGTTCCGACCACGGAGCCGAGTGTATTCGCCGTCAGCAGTGCGCCGACGCGCGTGCCGAGGTGAAAATCATTTCCCGCCGCCGCACGAATCGTCAATGGCAACACCGCTCCGGTGCAGGCCGCTGGCAAACCTAAAACGATGAGCGCGGTGACGGTGGTGAACAATTGGTAATACACGTAGCCGATGCTGGAAGCGGCGATGCCGGTGCGCGCAATGCGGTAAAAATCAACCAGCTTTTCCAGATTGAAAATTAAAAGCGTGACCCACGCCGCTGCGAAGCAGAGCAGCAGCACGATTAGTTTTTGGTCGGAAATTTTTCGGCGAGAGGACGCAATCCAAGCGCTGCCCAAGCCAATTCCCAGAATAAATGCCATCAGCACGACGGCGAACGATTGCAGCGATGAGCCAAAAATCATTGCGAGCAAACGGGACGCGAGCACTTCCATCGCCATCGCAACTGCGCCGGTCAACGCCACCACCGCGCACGACAAGCGCCAACTTAAAGTTAAAGTGGATTCGGTAATTTTTTCAGATGAAGTTTTCGACGGATTGAAAGCGGGGGAATTTTGTTTCCGGCTCAACCAGCCAGCGGTCGCACCGATGAGGACGTTGGCGAGGCCGGTCAATTGCAGCGTGGCGAGCAGGCCGAGATGTTGCACCAACCAGAAGCCGGCCAGTCCCGCTCCGGCGACAGCGCCGAGGCTGTTGACGGAATAAAATCGCGCGGCGCGTCGTCCGGCATCGTCAGAATTTCTTTGCAGCCAAGCTGCGAGCAGGGGCAGGGTGCCGCCCATCAACATCGTCGGGCCGAGCAGCAGCAGCACGCTCAAAAATGCTTTCCACGCAAGCAACCAGAGCGTGTGCGCCATGATGGGAGAACCGCCTGCAATAAAAATTTTATCAGCCAATTGGTCGAGCGGGAGAAATAAAAATGCGTAGAGGCCAATGGCAATTTCAAGGTAGCCGTAAATGAGCAGCGGATGTTTTAGTCCGTCAGCCCAACGTCCAAGTATTTTATTACCCAGCGCGAGGCCGCCCATGAACGCGGCCAGCACGACGGTTTGCGCGTAAATCGTGCTGCCGAACATCTGCGAAAGCAGCTTGGACCAAACAACTTCATAAACCAAGGCCGTCGCTCCCGAACAGAAGAACAATCCAAGAATCGCTAAGCCGCCATTGCGAAATTTCATGCGCGGAAATTAGGTGTCGTTGCACACGGCGGCAAGCACAAAGCCGCTTTACACTTTTCGCGGCGCGGCTAGAATCGCGTCATGGCTGGCGAATACGATTCCACTGAATTTATTGATACCGATTTTACGACCCAAAAGTCGCCGTTCGCTGCGCCTACGCGCGAGGATGTGGATCGTCGGGTCGTGGACGCGCAGCAAAAACTCGTCGCGCTTAAACGTGCGCAGGAAGAACTCGAACGTGAACGCGCCGGCCTTGAGGAACTGCGCCGCCGCCAAAATGAATTTCAAACCGGTCGTCAGGAAATTGTCCAGCAACTCACGCGCGGACTCGGCTTGCTCGAAGAAGCGGAATTTGTCGCGCGCCGGGATGCCGAGCAGATGGTAAAAACCGTCGGCGATTTTCGCGCGGCGTTGATGAAAGTGCAGGCCATTCACGATCAGGCGTGGACAAAGGAAAATTTTCAAGTGGAACTCACACGCGCCTTGACGACGATTGAAAATGCACGGATGGAATGGAATTCCGCACGGCTCAAATTGCCGGTGCTCGCGGGTGAAAATAAACCGGCGGCAGCGGTCAGCCAAAATGCTGCGCCTGTTTCCGCTGCGCCGTCGTTGGCGGATTTAAGTTTCGGCCAACTTTGCAAAATCGGTTTGGCGATGACGTGGCCGCTGTTGCTCGTGGCGCTCGGCGCGTTGGGGATTTTCATCGCGATTCTCGCGCGAAAGTAAGACATGGCGTTCTCTAAGAAAAATTCCGATCCGCTTTCCGACAAGGCGCGCGATCTCAACAGCGAGATCGCTGCATTGGAAGCGGAGATAAAAAAACTCACCCCGCAGGTGGCGGCCAAGTCCGAGCCGAAGTTCCGTTCTACGGCGTTGCCATTGGGCGAAACGGTTGCTCGCGCTGCCGAAAAAACTACGCCCGCGCCAAAACCCAAGGCTAGCGAACCGGTTTTTGAAGACGTGAATCGCACTAAGCTCGCGACGCGTGACGAGGGCGAAGCGCCGGAAATTTACAACGAACTCGGCGTGCGCAGATATGATTTGCCGGCATTGTGGAATCGTCTGCGCAATCATTTTCGCGGGCCGACGACCAGTAATCCGCGTCTCGTCAGTTATCTCGCCGCTGGCGGCGTGCAAGGATTGCGTCCGCTGCGCTACGAAAAGCGCGTGGCGCGTAACCGTTTTTTTGTATTGATCACGGTCGTAGCACTCGTGCTGATTGGGTTGCTTCTGATGTTGAAACATTGAAATGAAACGCTCGTTTCTCGAAATTCCAGTGGCTACGCGCGATGGAGTTTTTATCACTCGCTACTCAGAAAAAGGTCTTGCGGAATTAAATTTTCCAAACTCGCGCACATCGGCGCGTGGCGCAAAAAAAGAAGTTGTTCCCGCAAAAATTCGCGGCTGGCATCGCGTGGCGGAGGCGGCGTTGAAAAATATTCTGGCTGGCCGCGCTCCTAAAAAATTTCCGCCGCTGGATTTGGCTGGGACAGATTTTCAAAAATGTGTTTGGAACGCTTTGCAGAAAATTTCGTTCGGCGAAACGAAAAGCTATGGCGAAGTGGCGGCGGCGATTCGCAATCCGAAGGCGGTGCGCGCGGTGGGCGGCGCGTGCGGGGCGAATCCGATTCCGGTTTTGGTGCCGTGTCACCGCATCCTGGCGGCGAACAAAAAAATCGGCGGTTTTTCCGGCGGGTTGGAGTGGAAGCGCGATTTGCTGGCGCGCGAAGGTGTTAAATTTTAACCGGAAATTTCAAGGAATTGCGGCTGCGAAAACGCACAAAAGGCTCAAAATAATTATTCATTTTGCGCCTTGGTGTTTTTAACGACGGAAATTTATCGCGATTAGTTCAGTGCGGCTTTGCGGACGGCTTCGATTTCGGCTTTGGCTTCGGCGGCGGCTTTTTCAAATTCGTCGCTCTTCTTGAGTTGTTTCACGATGGCTTGGGCGAGCACGCGTCCGGCGTAGATGTCGGTCGGATAATGGCGGGCGATTTCGATGCGATGCCAGCCCATCAGTCGCGCGTGCGCGATGATGGCGTCGTGTTGCGCGGGCAGTAAATCGGCAAGGACGAGCGCGAGCACCATGCTTTCTGTTGAATGGCCGCTGGGATAGCTAAAACTTTTTTCGAGTTTTCCATTGGCAAGATTGGTGTCCGTGGTAAACGGCCGCGGGCGATGGAAATAATCTTTGCCGGCGTCAGTCACGGTTTCGGCGTCGAGCTGGACTTTTTGGAAAAATGCGGCGGTCTTGGGGAGATTAGTTTCAACGAAATATGCACCGACTGCCTCGGTGAAATTGAACACAGAGAACTTTTTCTCGTCGTAGGCAGCTTGTTTATCCGCTGCGCTGGCGGCGTGATAAACGGTTTTGACTTCATCCATGTCAGCGGCTTGTTCGGGCGAGTCAATGAGCGGCGGCGGTGCGAGCAGGGTGGTGGCGTCGGGTTTGCCTTCCTTGAGGAAGTTAAGCGTGGATTCCTTGGCAAAGGAGACAACGGTGGCGCTAGTAAAAATAGTTGCGAAAATTATCGCGCGCACGAAAAGAGCGGGCTTGGTAATGTATTTCATCTTAAGAAAATTTAGAGATTAAGGAACGGCGTGACCATCGTAGGACCAGTTGATGTCAGAAAGTCCTGGATCGCCGGGCTTAAGTCCGTTGTTCCCATTTACCGGAGTAATGGCGTAGCTGTATTTATACCAAGCAGCATGGCCGTCCAAAAAAGTGATGTCGGCACCTTCCGCGTGACGGGAAGAGAAGCGGGTGGTATAGCATTGTGGCGTGCAGATAATTTGCTGATAACTGGTTCCCGGCGCGGCATAAGGTGTTTCCGCAACCAAGGTGCGGACTTCGGAAAAGAAAACGAATGAGGACGGGTGTTGCACCATGGAGGTTTTTAAAACGGTGCCTGCGGGAAGTCCGTCTGTGCCTTTGGAATTCATCCCGAAATTGAACGGCACATAGGTGACATTTCCCTGTCGAGTCGGGTCAACCCCTTTGCCATCGGCGGTGGCGCAATGGTAAATGGATTTGGTGTTGTTGAAATTCGCGGGTCCGCCTGTGGTAATGGAATATTTCCATAGCGGCATGCTGGAAATATATGAGGGCAGAGCGTTGAACCAAGCATCGCGACCATAACTTGTGCCGTTCTGATTGTTCATGAATTCAATGCCGGTTAAGTCCGCCCATTTGGGCGTATCTTCGTTGTAACTGCCACCGGTTCCCGGCGTGCCATTGGGAATTTTGGTGGCGGGAAGCACTTCGCTGCTGTCGCTCACATACATATTTTGCGCCAGCCCCCATTGCTTCTCGTTGTTCAAGCAATTGATGCGATAGGCTTTTTCCTTGGCTTTCGCCAGCGCCGGCAACAGCAGTGCCGCCAGAATCGCGATGATGGCAATGACCACCAGCAGTTCAATGAGCGTAAATCCGCCGCGTCCGTTTTGTTTTTTCAAGTTCATAAGCTTTGATTGGTTTGTTGGTTCTTCCATCCGTTGCTTCAAAAATCCGACCACATAATGCAGGCAGCTTGTTACGAACATGTGGGCGTTGTGTGACAATTGAGTTACGAGTGTGATGACTCTGAAATTATTTTTGGTGAAGTCACGAAATCGTCACCTGAACGCCATTTGCTTGTAACCTGCTTCTTATTTAATGCTGCTGAAATTTAGGCGGACCCTTAATCCCGATTTAAAATAAATTAAAAATGAAAAAACTAATCCTCACAAAAAATAAATTAAAAATGAAAAAACTAATCCTCACAATCGCAGCGGTGGCAATGGTTCTGACCAGCCAAGCTCAAACCACAGCCTTCACGCCGGGCCGACTGGCGGTATTGCGTATTGGCAATGGCCAGCCAGCCGGTTACTACGATCCGGCGCAAGATTGGAACTCCAAACAGAACGCGGATTACATTGATGAATTTTTGCCGAATGTTTCGGGTCCCACCGCCCCGACTTTAACCATGGCGTTCCCCACAAATGGAGCGAATGCCTTGTGGAATAACGGCAATGCCGGCAGCGAGGCTGACAGCATGGCGCGTTCGGCAGATAACAGCATTCTGACTTATTCCGCTTACACTGGTGTTATTGGTTCAACTCCGGGAACGCCGTCATCCCTGCCTTTACACCGCATCCTTTCCACGATTGACGCTTTTACCAACGATCAAGCCGTTCTCGTCCGGGACGATTGGTATGGCATCGCCACTGGCAAAACCAATCCGCGTGGCGTGGTGAGCGATGGCACAAACAGTTTCTGGGGTTCCGGCAATAACGGCGGAACATTATTTTACAATCCTGCGCAAAACGACGGCGCGCCGGTTGAAATCCAGAACTTCACGCCGACGCGCGCGGTGAAAATTATCAACAACACCGTTTACACAACCATTACGGGCAAAGATTCCAACAACACTTATCCGTGCGGGATTTTTAACTTTGTTGATTTCTACGGCAATCCCAGTCCGATGCCGACGGCGTTCGCCGGCTTTCATCTGGTGGTTCCGGCGGCGACGAAATACACAAACATTTCCGGCTTCTACATGAATCCGCAGCAAACCATTGCCTACATGGCCGATCAAGTTTGGGGCGTGCAAAAATATGTCAAGTCCGGCGGCACCTGGCAGTATCGTTGTAACTTCAATGTGCAAGGTGGTGAACAGGCCGCCGGTAAAGCCTTCGTCGTTACGAACGATTTGAAAAATAACGTCGGCGGCGCTTGGGATGTAGTGGCGGATTTTAGTGGCACGAACCCGGTGCTTTACGCAGTCACCTGCGATTTCTCCGTTTACTCTGGTAACTTTAATTCCAACCGCATTGTTCGTATTGTGGATACCAACACGGTATTTTCCGCAGTGGACATCACGAATTTCACCGTCATCGCTCAAGCTTACGGCACTAATATTGGATTTCGAGCCATTGACTTTACGCCTGACTTGCGCCCGATGATTGGTTCCGTATCGGCTGATCAGTCGGTGGTTTCCAACACCTCGGTGGCGTTTAGTGTCAGTGCCAATGAAAGTGGGACAGCCGCATCCTATACGTCAATAAGTTATCAGTGGTATAAAAACGGTAGCACAGTTCTTCCTGGTCAAACTGGTTCCACGCTCGCGCTGACGCCAAGTTTGTCCGACAACGGCAATACATATCAGTGTGTCGTCAGCAACAGCTTTGGCACCGTCACCAGCGCGCCGCCGGCAAACTTGACTGTGACCAGTGTGGCGCAATCGCCGGTCGTTTCCAACGGCGGGCAACATATCACCAACGCTATCGGCGACAATGTGGCCATCACAGTCAATGCCACCGGAACCACACCGTTGGCCTATCACTGGTATGTTGGGAATCCAGCGGTCGGCGGCACGCCGCTCTCCGATGTGAGCGAATACAGTGGCACAGCCACGGCTACACTTACCATCGGTAATGCGCAGCTTGGTATTGATGACACGAATTATTATTGTGTGCTGAGCAACGTTGCTGGGTCGGCGACCAATCTGATTGCTACCTTAAAACTGGTTTATACTCCGCCCGTGTTTTCGTCATCGCCGGGATCAATTACGATCTTGTCCAACACGGCGGCTTCATTTAGCTGCACCATTTTTGGAACTTCGCCTTCCTATCAATGGTATACTTCCAACAAAGTCGCCATTGTGGGCGCAACATTGGCCAGCCTGACCATTAATCCCGCCACAACCAATCAGGGTTATTATGTCGTGGCCTCCAATCTCGGCGGGGCAGTTACCAGCGCAGTCGCAACGGTCACGGTGGTTATTCCGCCGCCGCATTCATTCGTCAATTACACCAACGCGGGACAACTCTACGTCCAAAATTTCGATTCATTGCCCGTGGTCACCAATACAACAGTGAATACTGGCAATCCGGTATTGATACTCCAAGTCGGCAGCGCCAGTGGTGTGACCTACGGGCTAGATAACCCGTTTGATTTCGCCTATCCCGTTATCTCTAGCGGCGCGGTCGGCGGTTTGGGTCTGACCAACACTATGAGAGGTTGGTATGGCGCGGGTTCCGTGGCCTCCAAGTTGGGCGCGCATCAGGGCGATCAAAGCACCGGCGGCCTGATTGATTATGGCGTGTTGACCAATGCCATCAGTGGTGAAAGCAATCGCGGCTTGGGACTGCAATCCACCAGCACGACTGGAAACAGTGCCATGGGTTTGAAATTAATTAACTCCGGCACCAATGGTCTGTCCTATGTCACCATCCAGTTTATCGGCGAGTTGTGGCGCAATCAGCCTAACGCTAACACGCTGGAATTCGGTTATTACATTGATACGGACACGAACAATGCATTCACCCCAGCGAATGCTCTGGCCAATTTGGTGCCCAATCTCTTTGTGAGCTTCACGCCAAGTGTCAGCCTCTCAACCGTGGACGGTTCGCAACCAGCCAATCAAATCTCTCTTGCTGTCACTAACCTGAACATTGGATCCTGGCCGACCAATACGGCACTATGGCTGGTCTGGCAGCAAACCAACAGTCTTGGCAGTGCGCAAGGGTTAGCCATTGACAACTTGAGCTTCAGCGCCACAAACGCAGTTGCGTCAACGGTGATCACCCCGCTAAACATAAGCTCAGGTTCGATTCATCTCACTGGTTCTGGGGCTACTGCCGCTGCGCAATTTAACTTTACCAACACACCCGGCTTGAGCTTCTCGGTGTTGGCAACGAATAATATTGCTGCGCCGAAAACTAACTGGCCCGTTATCGGCACGGCGATTGAGACCTCCTCTGGTCACTATCAGTTCACCGATCCGAATCCGGCAACCAACACGACGCGCTTCTACATCCTG
>Ga0214164_1002025_pt1 | contig 10892 bp, 10 predicted proteins | sample TroBogepilimnion_13_FD_153003 | JGI IMG/M metagenome (GOLD analysis project Ga0214164, IMG submission 153003) | Freshwater microbial communities from Trout Bog Lake, WI - Practice 03JUN2009 epilimnion v4 | ecosystem: Environmental > Aquatic > Freshwater > Lake > Epilimnion/Euphotic zone ...
GAAGTCTCCTTCAGCCGCGCGGGACTTACCCGCACCAGTAGTGCCGTAGACGTTAGCTTCGACATCTTCGCCGATAATGATCACACGCTCATCGGCATCCATCGCTTCACGTTGGGCGGCGCCAATTGCACCAAGATAACTCATCATAGTTTTCATGCATACACCTCAAATGGTTCTGTATAGAGATCATCAAAGGCAGTTGATGGATCTGGGAATGGGCTTGATTGGCTAAATTCGAAGGCATCTTCAACTTCTGCTTCAACTGCGGCATGGATAGCATCAAGTTCCGCTTCGGTCGCCACACCTTCGGCTAAGAGATAATTGCGGAAAATAACAATCGGATCCTTCGCCAACCACTCTTCTTTCTCTTTTGCATCACGGTAGTCAACACCAAGGCGTAGTCCCTCAGAGTGTTCATTAAACCGATAGGTAACAACTTCGATGAGTGATGGACCTTCACCACGACGAGCGCGATCGACCGCCTCTTTAACAGCGGTGAAGACATTCATGAAATCTTGGCCGTTCTCAACACGTACCCCAGGAATATTGAATCCGGCTGCTCGATCTGCAATAACACCACTTGTAACAGTGTGGGCTGGCGTCGAAAGTGCGTAGAGATTGTTTTCGCAGAGGAAGATAACGGGAAGATCCCAAATGCCTGCCATGTTCATCGACTCGTAGAGATTTCCTTGGTTTGCTGCACCATCGCCAAAGAAGGCAAGTGAAACTTTGCCATTGTTAAGAACCTTTGAAGATAAGGCGGCTCCAGTAGCGATCGGGATCGAAGATCCCACAATGCCGGATTCACCCAAAGAACCAACACTGAAATCAGCTAAATGAAGTGAGCCGCCTTTACCTTTGCAAATTCCGGTGGCCTTTCCCACGAGCTCCGCCATCAAAGGAGCTAGTGGGGAACCCTTCCCAATAGGGTGGCCATGTGAACGGTGATTACCGGTCATATAGTCTGAATCACCAAGCGCCATGCAAGCACCAACTACCTGAGCCTCTTGCCCGATACTTGTGTGCACGGTTCCGGGAATTTGCCCCCGCTTCACCATCTTCGATGCTCGCTCATCGAAGAGGCGAATTCTGATCATTCTCCGCTGAGCTTCGAGGAGAAACTCTTTACTTAAGTTACTTAGGCCGATTGACATTATTTTGCCTTCTTCTTTAGAAAATTAAATGAGTAGCCGAATTGATTTCGATCTGTTAGAACAGCACCAAGAATCACCGCACCGATAACCACCTGCTGGAGATTTGGATTTACGTGCAAAAGGGCTAGCCCATCGTTAAGTACCCCGATGATGAGTAGGCCGATGAAAGTTTGTCCCATCGACCCCACTCCCCCCGAAAGCGATGCGCCGCCAATCACGACTATCGCAATAACATTTAACAGATAACTAGAACCTGCCGTTGGCTGAGCTGAGTCCAAAAGTGAGATATTGATCCAACCTGCGATCGCAGCTAATGCTCCAGAAATCACATAGACCAAGGTTTTCAATAACTTGACTGGCAGACCTGATAGCCGGGCAACTTCTTCGTTTCCCCCAATTGCGAAGAGAGCACGCCCCGCCGGACGGAAACGGAGCCAGAATCCCAAGGCCACAAAAATAAGAACTAACAAAATTGATTGAACAGGTATGAGATTTGTTGCGCTACCTGTGAGGGCCGCAAACCAAGTTGGAAATGTATTTAGAGTGTTTCCGTTGGTTATGACCAATGCCATTCCTAAGCAAGCCGACATTGTTGCAAGCGTCGCTACAAATGCTTGGACACGGCCATAAGCTGTTAGTAAACCATTTACAAGTCCGATGAGAGCCCCGAGGAGTAGCCCCGCCAGAAGGGCTATGGCAAATGGGAAGTGTTCCATTTTAAAGAGCCATGCGGAAAACATCATGGTTACTACCATCACTGCCGCAACAGAAAGATCTATGCCACCAATTAGGATAACTAGTGCCTCACCAGCTGCCATGATTCCTACGTCTGAAATTTGAACTAATACATTACTAATATTCCGAGTGGTCATGAAGTATTGCGAGGTAATTGTTAATACGACGCAAATAAGGATAAGACCCACGACTGGACCGTTTGCTTTAGCCGCTAGCCATTTCAAAATTCCAGAGTTTAATTTTGCATTAGTCTCGTTGCCTTGACTGTTTGGAACATTTATTCCACTCACTATCTTCTCCTTGGTTTTCATAGATGCATTCCAGCTGGCATAGCTAAGCTCATAACAGTTTCTGCGTTTGCCTCGTCCCTAGAGAGAATTTTTTTCTGCAGTCCGCCAGACATGACGAGTACCCGATTTGAAATTCCTAAGATCTCCTCTAATTCCGAAGAAACCACGACAATCGCAACGCCACGGGCGGCAGTGTCACGAATGATTTGATAAATCGCCATTTTCGCACCAACATCAACTCCACGAGTTGGCTCATCAAGGATGAGAACCTTTGGCTCCCTAATTAACCATTTTGCAAGAAGCACTTTTTGCTGATTTCCACCGGAAAGTCGGACGACCGGTTGGTGGATACCGCCTCTAATATCAAATGATTTGACATTGTCTTCGGCCAACTTGCGTACCCAAGCATTTGTCACAATTTTGGCTCTTCTCAAAATTCTTTCCCATGGGGATGCCATATTCTCGGCGCCAGTACGACCCAGGTTTAATCCCTGGCTCTTCCGGTCTTCAGGGACCATGACAATTCCAGCCTTGATTGCATGTGAAGGTGCCTTGATCTTTATCACTTGCCCGTTTACTAAAACAGATCCATATGTTGAACGATCTACTCCAGCTATTGTACGAACTAATTCACTTCGACCCGCGCCAACAAGTCCGGCGATCCCAAGTACTTCTCCTTTGGCAACAGAGAAATTAATGTTCGCGAATACTCCTTCACGACTTAAATTCTTTACTTCGAGCACGACGTCTTCCGAGGCAGGCGGTGGTGCACTATGAGAGAACTTGAAATCTCTACCAACCATGGCTTTTACAAGTTCGTCGTGAGAGATCTTTCCAGTATCCCACGTTTTTACTACCGATCCATCGCGAAGACAGACTATCTGTGAAGCGATGGATATGACTTCTTCTAAGCGATGAGAGATATAAATAACACCAGCACCAGAATTTCTAAGAACATTGATTTGCTCTAGCACGCGATCCGTCTCATGAGGGGTGAGTGAGGCAGATGGTTCATCAAAAATTACATATCGAGGGTTTCTTGAGATCGCCTTGGCAATTTCAATACTTTGCTGTGTTGCGATAGAAAGGCCACGAATTTTTCGGCGGGGATCAATGCCCACACCTAACTTCTTTAGAACCTCAGCTGAATCAGAGTAGAGCTTTTCGTTATCAACTCTGCCATTTTTCATGGGCAGACGCCCCAAATAGATATTTTCCGCAATGCTAAGTTCCGGAATCATCCTAATCTCTTGATGAATAAGGGCCACCCCAGAGGAGATCGCATCGGCTGGAGAGGCGGGGGAATATGGCTCTCCGTCAATCAAGAGGTGGCCGGAATCTGCTTGGACCACACCTGCAATAATTGATGAGATAGTGGACTTCCCGGCGCCATTCTCGCCAATAAAACCGACGACTTCGCCAGCCGGGATGCTAAAACTCACAGAGTGAAGCACCTGTACACCGGCGTACGATTTGTCTATATTTGTCACTGTTAATGACTTTAATGAGGTCATTCGCGATTCACTCCTTTCTCATTAGTTGTCGGGCTCGACTCTCACCTTGTGCGTGAAGTCGAGCCCGTCAACTTTTCTGGATTACTTACTTAACGTTTGGTCCGTAGAACTGCACTGGGTCTACTGAATTCACATTCGTTGAAGTAACTAGCACAGTTGCTTTGTACTGGATTGCAGGGATCTTCTTTCCTGATAGCACCTTGAGCGCATCAGTAATGGATTGTTGACCCATGACGAATGGCACTTGAGCCTGAGTAGCTTGAGTGAGACCATCCTTAATTCCCTGAACCATAGTTGGGAATCCATCAATGCCAACGGAGATAACCTTACGGTTAGCATCCTTAGCAGCCTTTGCAGCACCTAATCCCATTGCATCTGATTCTCCAAAGATCGCAACGATATTAGGATTGGCTTGAAGCATATTCTGTGCTGCTTTGTAAGCCTGAGTTTCATCCCAGTTCGCAGTTGCTTCAGCATCTACCTTGATTCCAGGTGTACGCTTCAAAGCATTCTGACAACCTTGAGTACGTTGAACTTCCGCAGTTGCGCCAAGAACACCATGGAGGATTCCAATCTCGCCCTTGTTGCCGATCTGATTGAAGAGCCATGTGCAAAGTTGATCTGCAGCTGTTACGGAGTTAGTAGCAATATATGTTGCAAGTTTTCCGTTTCCAGATTCTGGCTTCTCATCGACTGCAATTACTGGAACCTTGGCCTTATTAGCCGCCTTAACGCCAGCCGCTGCAGCTGTAGCATCCTGGGCAATAAAGACCAGCGCATCGATATTTTGTGTGAGTAAGTTATTTACCTGCCCCACCTGCTTATTTGCATCATTGTCTGCTGAAAGGATAATCAGCTTTACGTTATTTGCTGCTGCTGCCTTCTTCATGCCATCGACTGCTGCAATGTAGAAGAGAGACTTCTGGTCGGCAACGGCAACGCCGATAACCTTCTGTTTTGCGGCAGCCTGGCTGCTGGTAGCAACGAGACCGCTTCCGGAGACAAGGGCCAAGATGGCCGCTGAAACCAAGGCAATTCGCTTATTACGCATATTCACTCCTTTTAACTCGCCGCTTTTGCGGTCTGAGGGTTTGCGTGAATAGATATTCAACCATAGAATAACTAATCAAGCAAACGAAAGGTAACTCCTGTTAAAGTCGTGGTCAACTACTTTTTGGCTTTGTTGCCAAATCGTTATAAACGCTCACGACTGACCTGAGTTCCGAGCGCCAGCGATCTCGTAAGGAGGAAGTGATGGCTTCAAGGAAAATGGCCAAACCAGCCAGAGCCACGAGTAGTGGGTCCTTCACCGATGATCTCGAATTTCAGCGGTTAATTTCCAAGGTCGCCTGGATGTACCACGTGAGCAATTTGAGCCAATCTGAAATCGCTGAGAAGTTAGTGATTTCGCAAGCAAGGGTTTCTCGCTTGCTTGAGCAGGCAAAGTTAAACGGGACCGTACGTACCGAGGTAGTTGTCCCTCGAGGTCTATACACAGATTTAGAGAGCCAGCTTGAGTCAACCTATAACTTAAAGGAAGCCCACGTATTCGACGTGAACCATACCGATGACGAGAGCGAACTAATTGACGATTTGGGCCAACTTCTAGCCCTGCGCCTAATCAATAGTGGCATTTCTGCGAATGTCATCGGCTTCACCTCCTGGTCTCGCTCATTGCGATCAACTGTTACCGCGCTTGATAATCTGAAAAATGGCGAAGCACGTTACGTAGTAGAAATGTTGGGTGATGTTGGAGATCCATCTGCTCAACATGAGGCCGCACTCTCGACTCAACGTTTAGCCGAGATTGTCCATGCTCAGCCCATGTTTCTTCGAGTCCCGGGAGTGGTTGAGAGCAAATCTCTTCGTGACTCTCTCATCAAAAACGATCCCCATGTTCATGAGGCGTTGCGACAACTTGATCGCGTTGAATTAGCTTTGGTGGGTATCGGAACGTGCGAAATTGTACCTCCGTTGACTGGGGGCGATAACTTCTTTACGGAGAAACAATTTGCTCAGGCACGAAAAGAAGGGGCAGTTGGCCAAGTGAATCTACGATTCATTGATAAAAATGGAAATGCGATCAAGAGCTCACTTGATGACTTGGTTGTAGGTATTACCCTTCAACAACTTAAGCAGGCGGATGTAATTATCGGCGTTGCTGGAGGACCCTCGAAATTCCAAGCCATTAGAGCAGCAATTCGAGGTGGCTGGGTTAATACTCTCGCTACCGATGTTGACACTGCAAAGTGGCTGCTTGTTAATTCTGAAGTTTAGCAATTGCGAGTTCCTTAGTATTTCGAAGCTTCCTTCACAATATTTTTTAACATCTTCGGGAAGATCAATGTATGGAATGGCGCAACGGCAACCCAGTAAAGCTGACCGCCTAACCCACGAGGCGAGAAGATCGCTTCTTGAATAACGCGAGTCTGACCATTGGCCTCACTCACCTCAAATTGGAGCCAAGCCTTTCCTGGAAGGATCATCTCAGCGTATAGGCGCAATTTCTGACCAGGAATAATCTCTTCTACCCGCCAGAAGTCGAGGGATTCGCCTACGTGAAGATGGTCAGGATCGCGGCGGCCACGACGCAAGCCAACGCCACCAATCATGCGATCCATCAAGCCGCGCAGATACCAGAGGAAATCTGAGCCATACCAACCATGCTCGCCACCGATCTTCTCGATCGCTTCCCACACTGCTTGCTGTGAGACTCGAGTCATGCGAACGCGACTATCGACGAAGGTCTTCTCCCCTGCCCATGCTGGATCGCTTTGAGCACGTGCCCATGGCGCGGTTGGAGTATTTGCATCAGACCAGCGCGTCAAAACATCGTGAGCTGAAATCTTGGTCAATGCCAATTCAATGGCAGTCGCGAGTGGTAGCAACCCTTGCTTTGGCTTTGGGATGAGTTGATCGAGTGAGCGAGCTGGATCTGCAACGACTTCACTAATTAAAGAGTTTACGAGTGGTTTAGCGATAGAAGTTGGTACTGGAGTAACAAGTCCGATCCATAGTGATGATAGTGCTGGAGTAAGTACCGGGATCTTGACGATCCAACGTTTACGGAGTCCTGAAATCTTCGCAAAGGTCTGCATCATCTCTTCATATGTAAGCACTTCTGGCCCACCGATATCGAAGATTCCAGAGACCGATTTTTTGAGCGAACCAGCTTGGACTAAATACCAGAGGACATCTCGAATGGCGATTGGCTGGGTGCGATTCAGAACCCACTTCGGTGTCGTCATGATTGGCAAACGATGCGTGAGGTGGCGCAACATCTCGAAACTTGCAGAACCGGAGCCAATGATGATTCCGGCGCGGATCTCCATTACTGGAACAGATGTTGAGGCTAGTGAGATGCCAGTCTGTTCGCGAGACTTAAGGTGCTTACTAATATTTTTATCGTTGGCGATTCCACCGAGATAGATAATTTGTCCAACACTCTGACGCTCTGATGCCTCTGCAAAGTTTCTGGCAATACGTGCTTCTGTCTCATCAAAGTTCGTTCCGGTGTTAATAGAGTGAATAAGGTAAAAGGCGGTATCAATACCGGCGAGCGCTTTATCAAGCTCTGCTGGATTCTCAGCGCTGGCCTGGGCAACTTCAACTTGCGAGAACCATGGCTGACCCGAAATTTTGCGTGGATCGCGCACCATCACTCGGACCGAGAATTTTTTCAGCAGGAGTTCTTGAATGAGGCGGCCACCAACATAACCAGAGGCACCGGTAACGAGAACCTTCTTCATATGAAGTCCTTACTTAGAGCAGGGCTAGCGCCGCAATACCTGCATCGTAACCTTTATCTTCTCTTGCAACAGGGCCACCGATACGAGCAATGGCCTGGTCAAGATCGTTACACATCAGCACCCCGAAGCCGATCGGCTTAGAGCGCGAGAGCTGCACATCCATAACTCCCTGGGTAACGCCTTGGCAGACATAGTCGAAGTGCGGGGTCTCGCCTTTGAGGACCAGCCCAACAATGACTGCGGCATCGAAGCCCGCATCGAGCGCCTTCTGCGCTGCGAGTGGAAGTTCGAATGAACCTGGTACATACGAGACTTCGTAGGCAATCTTGTACTCATCCATTGCCTTCACTGAACCTGCAATGAGCGCAGCACAGATATCTGCATGCCATGACGAACTAATGATTGCCACCTTTGATCCAGCAGGTGGGTTAACTTTTACAATCGGAGCGCTTCCAGCCATAGTGATTCCTTACTTGATCTCGAGTGTGTGGGACATACGGTTCTGCTTTGTTAAAAGGTATTCACGATTCGATTCATTCACTTGGCTCTTCATGACTTGGCTAACAACTTCAAAGCCAGCAGCGGATAGAGCATCGGTCTTCAATGGATTATTCGTCAGTAGCGTGACAGATTTCAATCCGAGGTTCTTGATCATCTCGACTGAGTCATTCCAATCCCGTTCATCTGCTTCGTGACCGAGGGCAAGATTTGCATCAACGGTATCCATGCCATTTTCCTGTAATGAGTAGGCTGCGATCTTTTCTTTCAAGCCGATTCCGCGGCCTTCATGGTCGCGAAGATAGATGATGTATCCAGATCCTTTCTCTTCGATCTCTTTGAAGGCTGCACCAAGTTGATCGCCACAGTCGCATCGCACGCTACCCAGAGCATCGCCCGTGAGACATTCAGAGTGCAATCGAAGGAGCGCATCAGAGCCGGGCTTACCTAATCTAAGAATGGCATGCTCTGCCCCGCCCGCTGCTACATGCACTGCAATCTCCCATTGAGCCCCACTACGCGGCAGTTTGGCCCACGAGTATTCAGCTCGTGTTACTTCTGACGCTGGGAGTTTTCCTTCTGCATATGTGATCAGATCCTGCATCGTAAATATCGGAATATTGTGGTCCCGTGCAAACTTCTTGAGGCTCTCACCGCGTGCCATCGAACCATCGTCATTGACGATCTCGCTCAGCGCGGCCACTGGACGTGCTCCAACTAAGAGGGCCATGACAGCACCAGCTTCAGTATGACCTTGCCGAGCTCGAAGTAAATCAGCGTGGGCGATCAGCGGAAAGACATGGCCGGGGCGCATGAAATCAGATGCTCTGGCGCTCGCATCCGCGAGGCGTCGGACCGTATTTGCTCTCTCTTCTGCGCTAATTCCAGTTGTATGACCATCAAGAACATCGACAGAAACCGTGTACGCAGTTCGCTTCTCATCTTGATTTCGCTTGACCATGGAGGGTAGCTGCAACGTGCGAGCAATCTCTTGGGTAAGTGCAACGCAGATAACTCCAGATGTATATCTCACCATGAATCCAAGTGATTCTGTCGTGGCTTTCTCAGCTAGGAGCATGAGGTCACCTTCATTCTCACGGGACTCGTCGTCGGTAATAATGACGAACTTTCCTTCGGCGAAATCTGCTAAGGCATCTTCGATATTCATGCTTCGCCTCTCTTCATTAATCGCTCAACATATTTCGCGAGGACATCGACTTCGATATTAACTTTGCTGCCGACTTTGAGAAGTCCAAGATTGGTTTTACGAAGGGTCTCTGGAATGAGCCAGACCGAGATCGAATTCTTTGCATCATCGAGCTCACCAACTGTTAGTGATGTGCCGTCGATACAGATCGAACCCTGTGGCTGCAAGTACTTCATGAGGTGATCTGGAATAACCAGATCTACTCGTTGCCACTTCTCTCCTGGTTCAATACCGGTAATGGTTCCGACGCCATCGACGTGGCCCTGAACAATATGGCCACCCAGACGATCGGAAACCTTGGCAGCAAGCTCAAGATTTACTTTGGATCCGACTTCAATCTGATCGAGTGAGGTCAACTTCAGAGTTTGGACCATGACATCGACGGCAAAGGTAGTTTCGCTCAATTCAATAGCAGTGAGGCAGACACCATTGACTGAGATCGAATCACCGAGCTTGGTATCGCCGAGAAAGTCCGTGGCAGTAAAGGTGAATACGGCGCTATCTGCTCCGCGCTCAATCTTTTTCACTTCACCAAGGGCCTGTACGAGTCCAGTAAACATTATTTACCTACCTTCAGATGAGTAAAGAGATCAGTGCCAATCTGCCGATGGGCCAGAATTTCCAGATCAAAACGTTGATCCAGAGTTGTGATTCCAAGGTCACCAATAAATGTTCGTCCAGCGCCAAGGATCGTTGGTGCCTGGAAGAGCATGATTTCATCGATCAGACCAGCGCTCACCATCGCAGTGCCTAGTTCGCTCCCCGATTCCACAAAGACCTGCTTGATTCCACGAGCCAATAACTGAGCAATGAGCTCATCAAAATCGTGGCTTTTCACGTGAAGTGTCTCTGCTTGATCATCATGAAGATTAAATCCTTCGGGAATCTCGCGAGTGCCCATCACGACCCGTAGCGGATTCTTTACATCGTCCCCATCATGTGGGACGAGCGTTGGATTATCTGCGATGACCGTGCCGGTACCAACCAAGATGGCATCGCTGTTGCGGCGTAGCAGTGAGACAAACTCTCGTGAACTTTCACTGGTGATCCATTTTGACGATCCATCCGCTGCTGCGGTCTTCCCATCGAGAGTTGCTGCGATTTTCCAGATAAAGAGTGGGCGCTTCTTTTCAATGACACTTAACCAGGCGCGATTGAAGAATCGTGAGGCAACTTCTAAGACTCCGGAGATCACTTCGATTCCTGCTGCACGGAGACGATCTGCTCCGCCAGATGCAATTGGATTTGGATCTGATACGGCATAGACAACACGAGCAAAGCCGGCGCTGATAATCGCATCAACGCATGGTCCAGTCTTTCCTGTGTGATTGCATGGTTCGAGAGTGACAACGATTGTCGATCCTGCTGGAATCGAAGATAGAGACTTGATCGCTACAACTTCGGCGTGATCCCCGCCGGCATGAAAACCTTCTGCAATAGGTTGGCCATCTGCATTGAGAATAACTGCGCCAACGATCGGATTAGCTCCGGTCCGGCCTTCACCGCGCAGAGCAAGGGAGAGCGCATGACGCATTGCTTCGTCATAGTGAGTGCTCATAGATCCCCCCGTTCAGAAATAATCCGGGGTGGGTTCGCCAAGGATCGCCGGCAGCGCACAGCGATAGGCAAAATAAAGGTACGTGAAGTACCTTGATAGCTCCCTCTCATCCGGACTTTCACCGTCGGTTCTGGAATCTCACCAGATCCACCGTTCGCTGGCTGCCAACGGGTCGCAGACTTTACTG
>Ga0214164_1002030_pt1 | contig 10884 bp, 11 predicted proteins | sample TroBogepilimnion_13_FD_153003 | JGI IMG/M metagenome (GOLD analysis project Ga0214164, IMG submission 153003) | Freshwater microbial communities from Trout Bog Lake, WI - Practice 03JUN2009 epilimnion v4 | ecosystem: Environmental > Aquatic > Freshwater > Lake > Epilimnion/Euphotic zone ...
CATTTAACGCCGCTAAGGTAATAGAATAATACATACATACAAGTTTTAGTTTAGTTACTTTTTTAAAGGTGCTCGCGCTTTATCAGGTGTGGGATAGTTTATCTGCTTTTATTTTTCAACAATGTATTTTATGACAAATAATTACGCATCATTGTACCTAGGTAGTAGTTTATTCATTACAAAAGCTAATTTAGCATTTATGTTTTTGAAAAGTTTGGTTTTAATTTTTCTGTGCCTTACAATGGTAGCAACTATTGCACAGAAACCCGTGATATCTGTATTAGATAGTATCTCAAATACTAGTGTAAGAGGATTAAGTGTGGTAAACGATAAAGTGGTGTGGTGCAGTGGCAGCAATGGAAAGGTTGCTAAGAGTGTTAATGGTGGAAAAACTTTTGTTTGGAAAACTGTTACTGGATATGAAAAGCGAGACTTCAGGGACATTGAAGCGTTTGACGCCAATACCGCTGTGATAATGGCTATTGCTGAGCCTGCCTTGATACTCAAAACCCATGATGGCGGTATTACTTGGAACAAAGTTTTTGAAGATACTACCAAAGGAATGTTTCTAGACGCCATGGACTTTCTGGATGATAAAGAAGGCGTTGTAGTGGGTGACCCCGTTAATGGGAAATTCTTTTTTGCTTACACAAAAGATGCGGGCGACTATTGGACACCCCTTAACACTGATGCAAAGCCTGATTCAGGCGAAGCTTTCTTTGCGTCCAGTGGCAGTAACATCAAAGTAATGAGAAGACAAATAGGCGGTGAACCGGCATTGTTATATGCTTCTGGCGGTACAAAGTCGCGTTTGTTTTATAACGAATTCCCGCATGGCATGGTACTGCCTGTTGTACAGGGAAAAGAAAGTACCGGAGCCAATTCAATTGCAGTTTTGGAAAATAAAGCCATTGTAGTTGGTGGTGATTTTACAAATGATACTGCTTCGTCAAATAATTGTGTATTAATTGATTTCACGGATGGCATCAACCTGTCTTTTCCCACAACGCCGCCCAATGGATATAGAAGTTCGGTTGTCTATATTGATTCCCAAACTTTATTGACTTGCGGTACTAGTGGCGTGGATATATCTTATGATGGAGGAAACAATTGGCAACTTGTTTCCAAGGAAAGTTTTCATGTGGTGCAGAAAGCAAAGCATGGAAAGAGCATTTTCCTGGCTGGAAGCAATGGAAGGATAGCGAAGATTATTCTATAGAGAATAACAATCCTTATTTTTACCTCACAAATTAAATAACTGATAGTATGTTACAATTAACTACAATAGATTTTTTGAAGGAATTGAAACTAAATAACCACAAAGAATGGTTTGAGAAAAATAGAAAACGGTATGAATATGCTAAAGTAGATTACCTGCAATTAGTGGGAGAGGTGTTGAAGGGGGTAAGTGATAATGACCCCTCTATTGCTGCCTTGCAACCTAAAGATTGTGTGTTCCGGATCAACAGGGATGTTCGGTTTAGTAAAGACAAAAGTCCTTACAAGACCAATATGGGTGCAGGATTCAGTAAAGGAGGCAAGAAAATGGTTGTAGCTGGATACTATCTCCATTTAGAACCAGGCAGTAGTTTCATTGCGGGTGGAATGTGGATGCCAGAAGCCCCATCTTTGAAAAAGATAAGGCAAGAAATAGATTACTGCTTTGATGAGTTTGATGGAATTGTAAAAGCAGAATCTTTTATTAAGCAGCTAGGTAGCTTAGAAAATGGGAGTGACGTAACATTATCCCGTCCTCCAAAAGGTTATGAAGAAACAAACCAAGCTATCAGCTATTTGAAACTAAAGAGCTTTATTGCCACTAGCCCTATTTTAGATACCGAACTAACCAGCAAAGAACTAGTTCCTAAAATAGTTGCCGCCTGTGCCGCCTTGCAACCATTGGTTTACTTTATTAACAGAGCATTGGAGTAACGATTAATCATTCTCTTGTAAGGTTTCTTTTCTTCTTTCGTATTAATAGACGAATCAACTTATTAATTTAATCATTGTTAATCTATTTAGTATGAAAAAAGTATTATTAATGGCTGTGTTGGCACTGGGCGTGTCGGCATCTAAAGCTCAAAAACAAACAAAAATGAATATGAACAAGACAGAGACAGCTTACTTTGGCGAAGGTTGCTTTTGGTGTACAGAGGCGTTCTTTCAAAGACTGGAAGGCGTTATCAGTGTGCGTAGTGGATATGGCGGTGGCCACGTAGAGAATCCTACTTATGAACAAGTTTGTGATAAACATACGGGTCATGCCGAGATGACTAAGATTGACTATGACCCAACTAAAATTACTTACGATGAACTATTGGAGGTATTTTGGAAAACTCATGACCCTACAACTTTAAACCGTCAGGGTGCAGATGAAGGGCCGCAGTATAGAAGTGTTATATTTTATACAAATGAAGAGCAAAAGCTAAAAGCAGAGCACTATAAGGCTGCACTAGACAAAAGTCATGCTTACGACAAACCTATTGTAACGGCTATTGAGCCTTTCAAAAACTTTTATCCGGCAGAGAATTATCATAGCAACTACTACAACCAAAACCCAAATCAAGGGTATTGCAACTATGTGATAAGACCTAAAGTAGAGAAATTTGAAAAGGTATTCAAGCATAAAATAAAGAAAGAGTACCAAGGGGAATTATAAGCCTCCAGAGATTATTGTTTAGTGATTAATGAAGAATGTGATATTTGCAGCCATTAATCACTAAACGATAATCTTTAAACACTACAAGATGCAACTGGATACTGTAATATTTGATATAGATGGTTTGTTAGTAGACAGTGAACCCTTGTGGAACGAAGCTGCCGATGAGGTATTTAAACAATATGGTATTCTATTGACGGAACAACAATATCTGAGTACCACGGGTTTGCGTACTAAAGAATTTGTAGATCAGTGGTTTGGTTATTTTGATGTATCTAAATCAAATGCAGCAGAAGCAGAACAGAGAATAATTGCTACCGTACTAAAAAAAATAGAAACAAGGGGAACGGTGATGCCTGGTGTTCGACATATTATTAACTTCTTTTGTGAGAAAGGGTTTAAAATAGGATTGGCCACTTCTTCCCCGCAAGAACTCATAGACTTAGTTGTGCAAATGATTGGCATTACCCCTTATATAAAAGCGACCGCCTCTGCACAAGAACTTCCGTATGGAAAACCACATCCGCAAGTTTACCTTGATTGTGCCACCAAATTAGATTCGTTTCCTTCTTCTTGCCTGTGCTTTGAGGATTCTTTTAATGGATTGATTGCGGCAAAAGCAGCCCGAATGAAGTGTGTGGTAGTACCGCATCACAACCAGTTGAAAGAAGAACGATGGGGTGCGGCTGATCTAAAGTTATCTTCCCTACAAAACTTTGGAGAACTTCATTTCAATCTATTACAATCATAATGAGGTGTCGTGCTCATCATTCACGGTTACTTAGTGAATCCTATCGCCCCTTACCTCAAGTTTTACAATCATTTCTGCTTCATAGTCCAACCATTCTTTCCAACGCATACGTACTCTCTCTTTATCAAAATAAGTTTCTGCAAGGTCAATAAAAAGGGTATAATGTCCTGCTTCGCTTTCCATGAACCTCCGATAGAACTTACGGAGATAATTATCATTCAATCCTTCACTTAACCTTTTAAAACGTTCACAGCTTCGGGCTTCCACCAATGCCATCGTCAACAACTGATCCAGCATACGATCTTCCTCTCTACCGCCTTTCTTCTGAAAAGCAATCAACTGGTTCACATATTCATCGCGACGTTGTTTGCCGATAGACAGATTCCTTTTCTTTAGTTCATTCAAAACCAACCGGAAATGTCCCCACTCTTCGGTTACAATTGGAGACAAATCAAACACCAGTTTCTCTCTATCAGAATAACGTTGAATTAAAGAAATGCAAGTAAGTGCAGCCTTTTGTTCGCAGTAGGCATGATCTGTTAGTATTGCCTGAATGTCCATGGCTGCTAAATCAACCCAACGTGGGTCTGTAGGAAGTTGAAGCCCAAGTATGTTCTTTGTATCTTCGGAATAATCTTGTGTCATAAGTAAAAGGCATAAGGTGTAAGGCGTCAGTCCAAAAAGGTTGATAATAAGTTTCATAAAGTCTTTTCAGTTGTAACTTATGCTTCATCCCTTAATCCTGATGTCTGATATTCCACAAAACTAACGGCAATTAATGAATTAGATTAGTTTTGACCCAATGTATAACGATGATTTTTTGCAGCAGCTATTAATAGAGAGGAAAGAACAGAACGCTTTCAGGACCCTTCGCCTACCTGAAAACAAGATTGACTTTTGCAGTAATGATTACTTGGGCATTGCAAAAAGTTCGCTACTTACTGCTCACCTATCACAATTTACTTCTCACGGTTCCACTGGTTCCCGCCTTTTGGCAGGCAACTATACATTGATAGAAGAAACAGAAAATAAGATTGCCCATTTTCATCAGGCAGAGGCTGGATTGATATTCAATTCGGGCTATGACGCTAACTTAGGCTTGCTAAGTTGTGTTCCACAAAGGGGCGACACAATCATCTACGATTTTCTCAGTCACTCGTCTATCCGGGATGGAATCAGGCTGTCCCACGCACAGTCTTTTGCTTTTTTACACAACGATTTAAGTGATTTGGAACGTAGACTAAAGGCAGCAACAGGCAACATCTTTGTGGTGACAGAATCGGTATTTAGTATGGATGGCGACTATTGCCCTTTGCCCGAAATTGTTGAATGCTGCAAACAATACAATGCACACCTGATACTTGATGAAGCACATGCAACTGGCGTTGTGGGGGAAAAGGGTGAAGGGCTAGCACAACACCTTCAGTTGCAGGATACAATTTTTGCACGGGTACATACTTTTGGCAAGGCCTGTGGATGCCACGGTGCCATTGTGATGGGTAGTAACACCTTACGTAATTACCTTATTAATTTTGCCAGAAGCTTCATTTATTCAACTGCGTTGCCACCTGCAGCAATAAGTGTAATTGCCAATAGCTATACCTTATTTCCTGCTATGATGAAGGAGCGGAATCACCTGAACACCTTAATCAACTATTTTCAATCGGCCAGGATTGCATATCCCAAGCTTGTTTCTAATACACCCATCCAAGTGGTGGTAGTTGCAGGTAATACGGAAGTGAAACGAGTGGCAGAATTGCTGCAAAATAATAACCTAGACGTTCGCCCCATTCTAAACCCAACCGTTCCTAAAGGAAGTGAGCGGCTGAGGATTGTATTGCATAGTTTTAATACAATAGATGAGGTGAAACAGTTGGTAAGCTTACTGGCTTAAAGAAAACTGCGAGGAAGAATACATTTAGTAGGAACTATAAAAAAATTACTGCATACATCCAGCAAAATCAAACGAAACAGTAAAAAAAGCAAATACTAACTTATGCCAAATCAGGACAATATACTAACTGTAAATTACTTCTCTTCGCCATTGATGATAACAGGGGTCTTCCCACCTCCCATAATGATTACTTTGCTATTTGGAGAGGTGACTAATCCTTTCATCACTTGTATTTGTTCATATTGCAACTGTTTGTCCGTCAATCCAGAACTCATGATACGCTGGTAGTCGGCAATACCTTGTGCTTCCACACGCTTACGTTCGGCCTCTTGTTTTTCCTTTTGAAGTACGAACTCCATTTTTTGGGCATCCTGTTCTGCTTTAATCTTCTCTTCAATAGATGTTTTTACCATTGCAGGCAATGATATATTTCGTACAAGTAGTTGCTCCAAAACCAATCCTCGCGCTTTAAAACTTTCCTCGATGCTCTTATAAATCTTGGTTTGAAATTCATCCCTTCTGGTGCTATACAAATCGACAGCCGTAAAATAAACAGCGTTGTCTCTAATTTTGGTTCTAGTAACTGGGCGCACTATTTTCTCTTTGTAGTCCAAGCCAGTTTCCCTCACAATTTTAGGAGCTTCAGTAGACAATACTCTGTACAAAACTGTTAAATCAATAACTACTTCAAGACCGTCTGCTGTCAAAGCCCTGATTGCATCATCACCAGCTACATCTCCTTCATTATGCACAGCGCTCATTGTGTAGTTTTGGGTTTTTACATCCATTTTATCTACTTGTATCAACGGGTTTACAACATTCAATCCACTGTAAAGGACATCGTCTTGCACTTTCCCGAACAATGACTTTACACCAATTTCACCTGCATCTACTTGTTTTATACACGAAGTAAAAAAGCCTAAGACAATTAACCCTAGACCTGCAATTCGCACAGCACCAGCGAAATGACTAAACTGTGTATTTGAATTTTTTAGTGAGAAGGCTGCAAAAAAAATGATGACGCCCAAAATGATTAGTAACATAATTTATCTTTTAGTCTGTAAAGGTAGGGAAGCAGGGCTTTTTTAATTTTTCTAGTTCCAAAACAAAGAGAAAAGATTTTTAACTATCCAACTAATAGGAAAGAAAGAGGAAAATTTAGAAAAAAGTACCTTTTATACATTTACCGCAACAATTTCAACTTTACCATATCTATCCTTGTTTCGGTAACCGTTAGGATATTAAACTGATAGTTCTCGATAATAATTATTTCTCCTTGTTTTGGGATAGTTTCAAATTGATTGATGATATAACCACTCAATGTTTCGGATTCTTGCACCGAAAACTCTAAATCGTACTTGCCCATTATATAATCTAGCTCTAATCTACCGCTAAAAATAAATTCATCTTCGGCAATTTGTTTGTCTACAAATTCTTCTGTGTCATACTCATCTTGTATTTCACCAAAAATTTCTTCCAACAGATCTTCCATGGTTATTATACCTGCTGTTCCTCCAAATTCATCCACCACCCAAGCAATACTCTTTTGCTCTTTAGTGAATTTATTGATTAAATCTGTCACACCCATCGTTTCGGGGACTACAGGGATGGGATGAATGATTTCGTTGATGGAAGCGGGCTTCTTAAATAAATCCAACTGGTGTATATATCCCGCAATGTTATCGATATTGGTTTTATATACTATCAATTTACTCAGCCTGGTAGAGGTAAAAAGCTTTGATGCATCCTCGATAGTTGCACCAATTTCAATAGCTTCTATCTCGGTTCGTGGCACCAGGCATTGTCTTATTTTGATGCTAGGCAAACTTAGTGCATTCTCAAACAAATCTGTATTCAAATCACTTTTCTTTTCTTCTTGTTCCTTGGCGGGTTGAAAAAAGTGTTGTAGATCTACTTTGTTAAACGCATTCTTTTTATCTCCCATCTTTAAGTTGAAAATATATTTCAATATCCAATGGGCAATGCCAACAAAGAAATCTGTGATTGGAAGAAGCATCTGATAGAAGAAATTTGCGATGGAAGCAAAGAATCGCAACAATCTATCTGCCTTAGCCCTGAAGATTGCCTTAGGAAAAAATAGTCCGAATATAATCAATATCAAAGCTGAAAATAAGGTATCAAAAATGAGCCTCAGGTATTCGTTCTGTATTCTATTCCACAAAGAAATTTTTAAAAGCCCATCGAACAGTAGTCCGTAGCAAACCAAAAAGATGTTGAGACCTATCAATCCAGTGCCTATAAAATGGGCGGGGCGCTCCATGAATTTGGAAATAATGATACCACTACGCTTGCCTTGTTTCTTTTTTAGCTCAATGCTCAATCTGTTGGCACTGATGAAAGCAATTTCGTACCCCGCAAAAAATGCGATGAACAAAAGGCATAAAACAATTCCGATGATGAGTAATGTACTTGTTGTCATTGTGAAAACGAATATAGGAAAACTGTTGTAGAAACAATTTACACAAATAAAAAAAGCCGGGTAGAAACCCAGCACTTACCGATAAATTTTATATGAACATGAAGAAAATCTACCGGATTATAGTTTTTTATGTACCCGCAAATGATTAGCGGTACACCCCAAAGTCTCCGGGGTATACCCCTTTTCTTTCGGGGACAACCGCTTTTTATTTGGGGTAACCCCCAAATCTTCTGGGGTTATCCGCTTTAGTTTTGGGGTATCCCCCAAAGCTTTAAAGACATCCCCCTTTTTGAAAGGGGACAAACAGTTTCTAAAATTACTTGAAATCTACTGTGCAGTTCTGACATTTCATATCTATTGCAGCCCCTTTTCCATTGCCAACTGTGGCAGAAAACTTACTATCTGTTGATATGCCGTCGCCACCAAAAGCTTCATTCAAAGCTTTCATCTTTTCTTCTATTGTTTCCTTGACCGAAGTTGAAGTTTTAAAAGCTTTTCCAGTGTATGGTCCCTTTTCGAAGTTCCCATAAACAGTACTCCAGGCGCCCATATAATTGATAGTGTAGTTTTTTACGTTCCTTAGGGGCAGGCGGATGTCGGCATATTTATCGTCAAACTTTATTGTTTCTACCGATGCTGCTATGTTACGGACTTTAATATCCGCATTGGTTCCATCCATTTCGATGCTCCTGTTTAGCTTACTGATGCGTAGATTTCCATAATTCTTTTGTCCCCTAAGGCTGGCAACTTCCTCAATATCATAGTCGTCATTTGTACTTATCAGGTCTACTTTTTGAGCCGAAGCAATATCTACCGTGCTGTATTTGGTATCCAGATCTACATCGCCCAAATCTTTTGCCGTAAAATGACCGTTTATGAACTCGATAGCGGCTGTTTCAGCATTGCCCATACTCACATTTCCATACTTTGAGCGAAGGGTAAAATTGCCTACATCCTGCACATCCAGATTGCCGTTTGTAATGTCTACAGTGAGTTTGCTAAGGTTGTCGGTAATAGAGATGTCGGAATATTTGCTCTCTATATCCACCTTGTTGTCTTTGGGCAAATAGATGGTCACCACCCGTTTTGCATTCTCTTTTGAGCCAATACTTTCACCGTTTCCATTAAAAATAGCAACTCCGCTTGCACCCCCGCTACTCCAGCTGTAGGTGTTTCCCATGCTCTCGTACGAACCGCCACCACTCACCGTACCCGATTTAATCCGAACTGAGTTACCCAATGTTTTCACATTTAGATTCAATTTTTCAAACCATTCGGCATCGCTTAGTTGGCTGGCGTCACCATCATAATAAACCGTTGTAGTCACTTTCACTTTTGGCTGATCCCAGGTTTTTATTTCCAGTGTGCGGCTTGTATTTTCTATGTACACATCTGCTCCTCGGCCTGCATTCACTTCAACAGAAACCTCTTTGCTCTTAAACTCGGAAAGGTCTTTAGAAATCTTTCTCACCAACCTCAACTTATCGAATCCGGTCATTGGAACCGGCATAGGTTTAGGATTGGGAGTGGGAGTTGGCATGGGCGCCATTGCATCATCTTGTGCTTTTGCAATAGCTATTCCACCAAGCACAATGCCCAAAATAACCACACCTTTTGCTAGTGTTCTTCTACTCATCGTTTTCATTTTGTATCTGTATTAAATGTTTAAAAAATAAAGTCTAGGCGACTCCTCTGTTGGTCTGCCTTGTTTGTATCTGTTGTTTGTTTTTTGCATTTCCTTCTGCAACTGTTTCAAAACATTCAGCTTTTGTTGATAGATGTTTATCAGTCTATCCAATAATCCATCTGTGATTCCATTTTTTTTAATTTCCTTTTTCACTGCGGCTTCATCGTTTTCCATCATGGCTATCTGTCTGCCAAAATCTTTAAAATAACCAGGATCTTCGGCTGTCAAAGGCGTGGTATTAATCCGGGTTTTCTCCATATTGATTACTTGGGTAAAGCTATTCTCCACATGTTCCAAGGCTTTTAGTTCCTCGGGATTACTCAATGGCTTTTTGTTCTTAACCAAATAGTCTTTTGCTTCAGACATCACCCTTTTGCTTTTTTCTTTTGGAGCTGCTGTTGCCAACTCTTTAGAAGCCTGTGTATCTGTACTATCAATGTTTACCTTAGATGCTGGGTTTGTATGAGTTACTTCTTTCGTCCCTTCATTATTTTCTTTTTTAGTAGTAGTAACAACATCCGGCTGTGTACTTTTTTGATTGAATAAAAACAAACCTATTCCTGCCAGCAACACGATGCAGGCTGCCACTGCCCAGCGAACAGGTAATTGGATAACCTTTCTTTTGGGAGCAAAGAGCTGTCCTTGGATATGCTCCCAACTTTTATTGCTGGGTTCATCAACATCCAATTCGTTGAGCCGTTGCTGAATATGTTTTTTTAACTCATCCATTTATTTAGCTTTACCTAGTTGCTCTCTCAATAATTTCTTTGCCCGGTGGTACTGACTTTTACTAGTCCCTTCCGATACGCCCATTGTTGCTGCAATGTCCTTGTGACTAAAATTTTCTACTGCATACAAAGTAAAAATCTGTCGGCATCCATCGGGAAGTGCCTTAATCTGAGCGTGTATCTCTGCCATTGTTACTTCATTCCACCAACTCGTATCTTCCTCATCGGGGGTATCATGTTTTTCATCCTCCCATTCCGTCCAACTATTCTTTTTCTTTCCTTTTTTTATACACTCATTGATGACAATCCGCTTTAACCATCCTCCAAACTGAGCCGTTTCTTTTAATTGATTCAAGCTTTTGAAGGCAATTATAAAAGCATCTTGCAGCACATCTTGGGCATCTTCATTGTTACCTGTTAATCGGGTACAAATGTTAAACATCGCTTTGTTGTATTGCAGGTACAACAACTTCAATGCCTCGGCATTCCCGTTTTGGGCACTCGAAACTAGCGCGTTATTTACCTGCAGATTAATTTCCAAAAGAATGTTTGCTATTAATAAGAGAGCGAGATAGTGAAAAGGTTGGAATTTGAAGTAAAATATTTTTGGATTACCTCGCAGGAACTCATTCTGCTTTCCACATATCCTTCGCAAAAAAGTATTTCTAGCGTTAAATAGAAACCAATTTCAAGTCTTCAGATTTAAAGCTATATCACCTCCCCCA
>Ga0214164_1002031_pt1 | contig 10878 bp, 8 predicted proteins | sample TroBogepilimnion_13_FD_153003 | JGI IMG/M metagenome (GOLD analysis project Ga0214164, IMG submission 153003) | Freshwater microbial communities from Trout Bog Lake, WI - Practice 03JUN2009 epilimnion v4 | ecosystem: Environmental > Aquatic > Freshwater > Lake > Epilimnion/Euphotic zone ...
AATAGTTCCTGAAGCGCTGCAACATAGGCATTGCGTGCCGTCTGGATGATGGCGGCTTCTGACTGAAGTTCAGCCAGTTTACGATCACACAGTACGATGCTGTCAATCTGGGCTTTCGCGTCTTTGGATAAGTCATCCAATTCGTAGTCTTTGTTGTCTATTGTGATGATGGGCATTGGAGTAGGTCCTGTATCGTATTACTTTTAGTTGATGACTAACCAGCGAAGACGTCTATCTCAACCGCGCAAAATAAAACCCTACCCTCAAGCGAGGGCAGGGTCAAACGTTTAAAAGCGCATCCACTTACTACATAGTTATGTGGATGAAGCACTGGCTGTTAAGAAGCCAGCACCACAACACCAGACACAGTACCCGCAGTAAGTGTATGCGAGCCAACAACCTGAACCAGCGAGTTACCAACCGCCATCGTCCCGGAGTTAACAGCACCGCCAGCTATCGTTTCAAGAATATAGGTGTTTCCATTCCAAATAAACGCAGCAGCAGCATGGGCCGCCAATCCAACCGTTGTGCCGTCCACGTAGGCCACCGCGTTAGCTAATGTACCATAGGCAGCTGCAGTTGAAAGTTGCGCGGACGAAAGTGTTACAACCGATGTTGCGTCAGCAATGCCCACTTTATCATTTGTTACCATTCCCGTAATCGTAACATTTGACGCTGTAGCGGAAGCAGCTACCGTGCCTGCCTTTACCTCATCAAACAAAGACGACGTTGAAGTGTGGGTTCCAAATGTGATACCAGCAGTGAAGGTTGATGCAGCACCTAAATGTACGTCGACCATATTATAGCCGGTACCCATTGATACTACAATCTGACCTGCTGTACTTGCGCTTGTGAAGAAATCGTTACCATTGCCAAATACATATGAAGTAGTTGAACCGTTTGCTACTGCGCCCGTTGCCACATTAATTGCTGCATTGTCTGTACCGGCAGCAATCGTAACTAAATTAACCCCGCCAACCGCTGTCATTTGAGTTGCGCTATCAATACCAAAGGCAACATTACCTGCAAGTGTCAGGGACGTGATACTGCTGTCAGTAAATCCGGCAGCGTTTCCATCACCTACATGTATGACACCAGTACCACTATTGGTGATCGTATATGTAGTCGCAGTAGAGGCAAGCACACCAACATCAATTGCGCCGTTCCCTGTAAACGTCAAAGCTGAATTTGCACCACCAGTGAGTGTGCCAATCTGGACATTTGACGTATCCGAGCTTGAGATCGTTATATTAGCTGACGTGTCATTAAATCCCGTTACGACCGTTTGGCCAGTTCCGGTAAATGTTAAAGTTCCAAGTGTGTTATCGGTTAAGGTACCAATCTTAAAACTACCGGTATAGCTTGGTTCATAACCCGCCGTTGCTGCGGCAACCGCAGCCGGAACATTCGAGCTCGTGTTGTTTAAGCTTAACGAAGTTGCGGTATCCGACGTATATGTTGTGATGATTAAACCACCCGTTCCTGAAACGTTGATTGCGCTAGCCGCCGTATCGGTCAAGGTAGCGATCGTATTAATTCCGGTGCTATAGGTTGACGCATTACTTACGATATTAAGCGTTCCTAAACCAACAGAATTTGCGTCCTGCAAGGCCAACGTACCAGCAGCGCTGAAACCTCCAGAACCACCGTTTATCGTCACCGTAACACTATCGGCCGAACCATTTGTATCAGCTGTCTGATAGGTTATTGTTCCTGCGTTTGCGGCCTCAAGAGAAAGTGCAGTGCCGGCTGCTACCTTCGTGAATGTAGCAGTAACGTTACTTCCACCCCACGCAGCAGTATTAATGATATCAATTGCGTTAAAGTTGGACGACAATTTGCTCATATCCCACGTCTTACTCGGCGCGTTAGTGTCAACACCTAATGTGGTGAAGCCAGTCACGTAGGTGTTGAATGAGCTATAAGCGGACGATGTAGCCGTCGTATCTGCTATTGCTCCGGCATTGATAACGACTTCATTGTTAGATGCCGAGCTACCTGTAATAGCCTTAGTTGGCGTTGCAGAAAGACCAATTATATCTTTTCCAGTTGACGCCGACGCATTGAACACAGTCGTCGTGTCTGTAATTAGACCCGTATATCCAGCAGCACCCGTCACGGTTAGACTTGTTGGCGCAGTTCCCCAAGCCCCCATAGTTAAAACACTTGACCCGGAAACCGTAACCGTTGTTAGGCCAGTATCGGTAAATGCTGTTGTTGATAACGTTGCTGCGCCCAGTATTGAACTAGCCGAAGCGCCTGTCGTAATATTCAGCGTCGAGATTTCGTTATTGGCATCTGTGATGGCGTTTGAAGTACCCGCAGCGCCAGTGTAAGAAAGATTATTTACCGTCAAATTCAACACAGAAGCCTTAGCCGTGGTGGCGACCGTATTGGCATTTGTAATTGATAAAGTTCCACCAGTGCCTGATAGGCTCAGCGTTGAAAGCGCGTTATCAGCAATTGTCGAATTGCCGTAATTGGCCAAGGTGACACTAGTAATGGTATTAGTTGCTGTTCCGCTAGCGGCATTTTTGTCCGCGATGGTGACAGCTCCGTCCGCAGTAATTGTCGGGGTTCCGGTGGAAACGCCGGCCGTTGCTGCTGCTGTCGTTACAGCCGTCACCGCTGCAACTGCTGTTGTACCCGGGCCAGCACTTACCGACGCAACGCCGGTTACACCTGCCGTAGCGGCCACCGCCGATGTTACAATAGCGCCGGTAGCTACCGCGGCCTGATTTACTGTTATGGAAGTCGTTGTCGCATCACCGGTAGCCGATACGGCACCCTCCGTGATCGTGGAAACAGCGGTCGCGGATTGGGTAGCGGTTGCTGTTTCGTTGACCGTGATAGACGAGCCACCGGTAACACTAACTGCATCAGCCACTGTCGCAATAGTTGTCAACTTCGTAATCGCAATTGCATCATTCACGACGACTGCGCCACTGGTCGGCGTAACCGTAATGGTGCCCGCCGTATCTGCAGTCTGGGTACCCGTACTCGCCGCAAGGGCGATACCGTCATTCAGCGTCACCGAAACTGTATCAGCCGTCCCACCGTTTACCGTTATGTTGGAGGGCGCGCTACCCGTCGTCGTCACAGTTTGTGAAGCGGTTAGATTAACTGCGCCAGTAGGTGCAGTCGTACCACCAACGGATATAGCACCCAACAATACGACGCCGCCCCCATCTGTAGCTGTTAAATTAAGCGTATTTGACGTACCGCCATTAACCGTAATGGCCCCATTTGCCGTATCGGTTACACTTAACGATTGACCAGCCGATAGGGTCAAAGTTTCAAGACCAGCATTGTTTACTGTTACGGAGGTGACACCCGACCATGCGGACCCGGATACATCTGCGATAAGGCCCGCCCCACCATTTACGATAAGATTTTGAACATTCGAAATGCTGGCACCAGCTGGAACAGAGAGCGTTACTGTACCGGCAGTGCTTTGGCCGTCATTCAAGGTCAATGAATTGGTTCCAGCAGCACCGTTGATTACGTCACCAGCGCCAAATGTCGTAGACGTACCGTTGTTAATAAAACCAACAAAGTTATCTGAACCTGCACCACCAACGAGGTTATCGGCGCCTGACGTAAGATTGGTGGTAGTAACGGCTAGCCCGCCACCATTAGCGAAGAACGACGTCGTTGACGTCGCAGCTGCCGTCACCGTTGCGCTATCCGACGTCACGGATGCAATAATCGAGTGGGCCGACGCAGCCTCGTTGGTTCCGTACGTCGCACCTGCGACATTCGACATCGTGGAGGCCCAATTGTAAGCGGCCGTCATCTTGTTCGTGATCGTTGACAGATCCTTTGAGGTCGCGGTGTCCTGCGCGCCCGAAATGATGTTGAGGATCGCGTTACCGACATCGGAGCGGCCAGAATTGATTTCGTTCGTCCAGTACGTCAAACCAGCAGAGTCCGGTGCGCGGTTGAAGAGGTTGGCATAAACCGACGTCAGGAAGGTTGAAACCGACGCCACATTTGGATTGGCGAGGTACGCATAAGCGTTGGTGGATTCTGTTTGAACCGAGAAGGACTGTGCAATCTGGGCTGCGGACATGCCGGCATTGTAACGGCCGACCCAGTAGTTGAGACCAGCGGCATCTGGAGCGCGGTCATAATAACCAATGTAAATCTGGGTTACTAGTTGAGCAGCTTTGCGATTCGCAGCCGCAAGTACCTGATAGGACTCTACTTTGTGTTAGTAGAATCATAGGGTTTTAGGAGAATCAGTGCGGAATCAAAGATTTAGTGATTCTTGCTGCGGTGGCCTTCACAACCGCTTGTTGAGGCTGGTATTTTAAAACCACCGGAATTTTTCGGATTCACGGGGTGAATGGCTCAAATGCCCAAATATGGCTTGAAACCGGTTTTCTTTGGGCGGGGCAAATCATTAGATAACCGTGGGTTCATGATAAGCAAATTTATGGTAATTTAAGCGGCGCGGATAGGACGGCCATCTGACAAGCTGGGGCGCATCGCCAGTTTCCGCGCACTTCTCCGATGCTCCACGGGATGCGCGTGATGGAAGATAAGGCCCCCAGCCAATCAGGTGAGTTCTTATTCGGCCTATTAAAATATTACATGAAATTGCGGGATGACCCGAATGAGACTGCCGATCTAACTGATCAGGAGCGGCACCTGTTGGACATTGCGATTAGTGACTACCAGACCCACACAAATTTTCTTGCTGTAAACATAATTGAGCCAATCCGGGCAGATAACGAGCTTTTGGCCGGCGACGCCTACGCAGCGGTAAGCTACCTAGTTGCGGCAACAGCATTCATCCACTCCATATTGGTCCACTCGGAAAGTCTTAAAAAGAATACACACGAGTTAGTTTCTAGAGAATGGCGCACTAAGGTTGCTGCCAACGCCCGAAAGGGTAAAGATACAAAGCCCGCGCAAATCGCACTCAAAAATGCCGCCCGTAAATTCAGGAATCGGGTACAGCCTGGGACATACTACCGCCAGGCAAGCGAGATGCACGGCTGGGTTAATGAAGAGTTGAACAAGAACGGGTTTGATTCGGTTAGTATTCGGAAAATTGAACGGATGTTGAAAAAAGTCATTTTGTCGGACTGGTAGAAGTGCAAAGCAAATTTTGCTGTTCTAATAGAACGGCAAAAAATGAAGCCTTATGTGCTTCGTGACGCGCGTCAGTCAAGTGTATTCCCCCCCCCGGCAATATCGCCGATTGCAGCCGGCAATTTCCGGCGGAGGTGAAAACACTATGAATAACGATCCTAGCAACACCAACGATTTGGGTTCCGATAAAGCAAGCCCCAACATCAATCCATTTAATCCGAAACGGCTTGCAATTAATCATACTGGTGGGGAAAGTTTTGCCTCCCAAAAATTGTTGACAACGTTGAGCGTTCGCAAACCAAACTCAAAAGAATGGGTGCACGCGCACCCGTCTGACGAATACGCCATGGCTGCAGCTATTTTTGAAGATAGCGAAAAAGGCCAGCCCTATATCGTTGCCCCCGAAATCGCCGGCCTACACCCGTCGGAAATTCGCCGGGTAGGGCTTCGGCTTGCGGTTAATCGGCAAGGAGTTCCGTTTCTGTGGCAGCATCCTCTTTTTGAGGCTAATGAGCGTGAGAATTTTTGGAACACGTCCCATCGTTCTGCGCTTCAAGAGGCCCAGTCTCGCTGGATACGCATGATTAGCAACAAAGTTGGGGGATTTTACGACGTTCATGTTGCACAAGGAATCTCCGCCCCGCCAGTTTGGCCGGAATACGATCTCGAAAAACTTCTCACGATTGCATTCGCCGGTCGTTTGATTGTTGACGACAACCATATCCTTCTTAGACAGCTAAGGGGAGAAATTTAAAAGTGACAAATCTCTCACTCTCCGCAATGCCATATCGCGCCATCTATGTAGTGGACACCGAATATTTTGGTGAAGCCGGGGATATTATAACGCCGGTTTGTCTTGTAGTGCGAGACCTCGTTTCTGGCACGGTTCAAGGGTTTTGGCAGGATGAACTATTAACCATGCACCGGGCCCCGTTTGATACGGGGCCCGAGGCGCTTTTTGTCTCATTTTTTGCTCCCGCGGAATTAGGGTTTTTTAAAGCCTTGGGCTGGCCAATGCCTGAACGTATTTTTGACTGCTATGCTGAGTTTCGGTGTGAAACCAATGGCCAAATACTGAGCCATGGGAAAAGTCTTCTCGGTGCAATGCTTTTTTTTGGGCTCGAAACGATTGAAGCCGAGGCAAAAAAAGACATGCGTTCCTTAATCTTGTCCGGCGGGCCTTGGGACGACAATCAAAAATCTGAAATAATAAATTATTGCATTACTGATGTTGACGCTTTGGCTCGGCTCTTCCCTTGTATGATTAATCGCTGGATTATAGACGACCGCCGGCTTGGCCAAGCGCTTTTGCGAGGGCGTTATATGGCGGCGGTAGCATGTATGGAACATGCCGGTATTCCAATTGATGTCCCACTTCTAAAAAAATTTTGGGAAAATTGGGATAGGATCAAGCATAAACTTATTTCCCGCGTTGATAGCGCCTTCAATGTTTATACAGACGGCCACTTCAAAGAAGCTCTTTTTGAAAACTATCTTATTCAAGAGGGGATTCCTTGGCCGAGGCACGAAAGTGGCCGGCTTGCCTTGGACCGTGACACGTTCAAAATGCAAAAAAATACCTACCCTAAACTAGCACCGCTTTACTACCTTAGAAATACTTTGGCGGAACTCCGGCATAACGGCCTTACAATTGGCAGAGATGGACGAAACCGTGCGATGTTATCTCCTTTTGGTTCAAAAACCGGGAGAAATCAGCCCAGCACTTCAAAGTTTATTTTTGGAAGTCCGGCCTGGGTTCGCGGTTTTATTAAACCAGCCCCTGGTTTTTCTCTTGCTTATTGTGACTGGCGGTCTCAGGAAATTGCGGTGGCTGCGGCTCGCTCCGCGGACCAAGCGATGTGGAATGCCTATGCGAGCGGCGATATATATATTGCTTTTGCAATCGGGGCAGGGCTTGCGCCATTAGGCGCTACAAAGGCATCCCATCGCACAGTTCGTGAGCAATGCAAGGCAATCGTTCTCGGTCTTCAATACGGTATGACACCGATAGGCATTGCTCGCGGGTCAACTCTTCTCTTTGCAGAAGCGCAGGACCTCGTAAGACGGCACAGGGAGACCTACCCAGGTTTCTGGCGTTGGGTGCGACAAAATGTTGATGCGGCTCTTTTTGGGTTGCCACTCAATACGTGCTTTGGCTGGAAGATACAAACAGGATACGGCACAGACCCAAAAGAACGCACATTTATGAACTGGCCCATGCAGTCCGATGCCGCCGAAATGTTGAGGATTGCGTGTTGCCTTGCCACGGAAGCAGGGCTCACGGTGGCCGCACCCATCCACGATGCTATCCTTCTTGAGGCATCAACGGATCGCATTTATGAAGACGTGGATCGGTTAAAACACATCATGCAAGAGGCCAGCGAACTCGTATTAGGTGAAGGTAAAATATGTGGGGTAGATGTCAACATCATCCACTACCCTAACCGTTTTCAGGACGAGCGTGGCGCAGAGATGTGGGACATCATCATGAAACTTCTGGACGATGTATGATTGCGACCCTCGCGGTTTTCGCGAAGCTACTTTCGCGAAAACCGCGCACCCGTATCTATATTATTATATTCTCTCCTTAGAATGTTAAAGATGCTATCCAAACAAAGTCTATTCCTGAGATATGAGAAAAAAAGAAAACAGGATTCCCTGTTTTTAAAAGGCCCCATCACATTTGAGTGGATCAATGAAAATATTCCAGACCCCTCATCTCGTATAATTTTAATTGCACGAGCTTTCATGGAGATGCAAAATATTGATGAGGTGTCGCTTTCCAGAAAAATTTGGGATTCTGCCGGTATTTCCGGTAAAGATACCCGACATCGTGTTCTTCAAAAAATTAATGCTCATGCCAAAGGATATGTGGTAGTTCCCCGAATTGGCCGTACTGCACTTTTGCGCAAGCAACCAAGCGAGACCCGGGGATAACTCCTCGGCCAATATCCCAAAATGCTTGACCCCAAAAGTGACGGGTCACAATGTGTGTGTTATTACATGATTTTATCGGGATTTTTATAAGATTCAGTAGCAATAAACTGGGCCTAAAATTACGCCGTGCTGTCTCGCTATCTGGTTGTATTTGCTAACGGTTTAAAAAAGATCTTCCGAAAGAGGTCGCGCGCGCGCAATAGTGCGCAAAAATAGCTTACATTGGCTTATTGAGAAGTTGCAGAATATTGCCATTGCAAACATAAGTCTGGGTTGCGCGTCAACGCAGCCTTACGCCAATGTATGGGGTTGAAAAACATTCAGCACCAGCGGCTTCTAAGGTTCGTTCCAGCAGAAGCCTTTTTTGGTTTTGTTTTGGAAGCCTGCGCTCCATGAACCGGACCATTCGCGGATCTACGCCAAGACGCCGACCCAATTCTTCCTGGCTCATACCCACTAATGCTCTTGCGGCTTTGATTTGTGCGGGATGCACGATTTTAAACGAGTGATAAAGAGACATCGTTAGACCACCGGGTTTAAATTGCGGTCCAGAAACGCGTACAGCGCATTGCGGATGGCATCGGGGGATGTGGCAGCAGATTCCGTCGTAAATCCGCGGCGGATCAGTTCCTTGATCTCACTGGTGCGTAATTCAATTGTAACGCACCGTAGGCCCTGTTTGAGCCGTTGGCGGTGTAACTGCATACGTTCTGTGGATGTGGTCATGGCGGCCCCTGCAAAGGCGTTTAAAAGGGTATGGTTGGTTATACCACAAGCGGTCCTAAAAGACCTGCTTTATGATGCGGTCCGTGGAGATATTTCACGGGGGTGGCTGATCACTTGACACATCACCAAGGAACGACATCCGGCCACGCCAAACCGTTATCCAAAAGCGTATCAACGGTGTCTTCCGATAAAGTGACGCTGATCTTGCCGCGGCGATAGGTGTAACTCAGCCCGGCTTCCTCAAAAAACGCAAAGATTTGGTCTAATTTTGCGGAGTTTAACCGCATTGTTCCGTCTTCCAGTTTGGCAACGCCGGAAAACGATAAGCCAACCCGTTCCGATAGTTCCCGCTGGTTTAACCCCATAGCGGAACGCAAGACACGGACAATGATCGCCGTTCTTTGACGGTTGCGGATTTCTTCTTCGGTTTCTTCCAGTTTAGGTCTGACCATTCATTACAGATATTGTAATATTACCCATTTGGCAAGGCTTCTGGGAGGCCTTTTAGGGGTTGGTGTTTCAGTCCAGTTTCTGTAATGATATGAAAGTTGTGCATTATTTTGATCCTCACACCCAGCGGCAGTGTTTTATTACGGAAAATGTAATAAAAATATTGGTACAATAACCAAACGGGCCTTGCATCGGGACACTAGTTGTACTATTTTATTACAAATTTTGTAATTAAACAAAGGCCATTCCGATGCCCAAACCCCTTACCCAAGCCCAAGTCAATGACGCCCAAACCACTACCCGCGCCCTCATCGCCGATGGTGAGTTTAAGGGGCTGTATCTGGATGTCAGGCCCAATGGCAAATCTTACCGCTACCGCTTCACAGACCGAAGCGGCCAAGCCCGCAATGTCACGGTGGGCGATGCACGGTTGATCAAACTCCAAGATGCCCGCAAGATCGCCAAGGATATGGGACGCAAGGCCCTGATGGGGGAAGACATCTGGGCCAAGCCGGGACGGGTAGCCTCCACGGCGGAGGAAAAGGTGCAACCCGCCATGACCCTCAGTGACTTTCTCCATACCCGCTACATGCCCTATGCCAAGGCAACCAAGCGCAGTTTTGTAACCGAATGGTCCATTTTAAAAACCCACATCCTACCCGATTTGGGACATCGGCCATTTACGGGCATCACCAAATCCGAACTCATCCAATATCTGCATGGCAAATTGCAGCATCTCAAGCCCGGCACGGTAAACCGCATCCTGAACGGGTTAAAAGTCGTCTACAACCGCGCCGTGGATTGGGAGGTGGAGGGACTGCCCAAAAGCCCGCTACAGGGGATTAAGCAGTTCCCGAACCTGTCCCGGCATGAGAAGTTCTTAACCCAAGATGAGGCCGCCAAATTGCTCCAAGCCGTGCTTCAATCGGACAATAAGATGTTAGCCCCCATTATCAGCGCCTTGTTACTAACCGGCTGCCGCAAGCGGGAGATTTTGGATGCGCGGTGGGAACATGTGGATTTGGCCAAGGGTATTTTGGTTGTGCCGATCAGTAAAAGCGGCAAGCCCCGGCATGTTGTCCTGTCAGAACCTGTTAAAGCAATCTTTCGGCAGACACGGGCGTTTCTTGGGGTAGAAATGGGCCAAGAAGCCGCCAATGCCTGCCCGTGGGTGTTTCCGAATCCCACAACAGGAAAGCCCTTTGTGGGGATTTATAAAAGTTGGAATGCGGCCCGCCAGTCCGTGGGCCTAAAAGACCTCCGCGTTCATGATTTGCGGCATAGTTTTGCAAGCGCTTTGGTAAATGCCGGCGGGACCTTGTATGACGCGCAACGGCTTCTGGGACATTCCTCAAGCCGCATGACGGAACGCTACGCGCATTTGACCCTTTCTCGTCTCACCAATGCTGCGTCCGACGTGTCCAACCATTTTAATTTGTCCCAGTTGGCGATTGGGAATGGGGCAATGGGATAGCGGCGAGGTCGTATGCTCATGGGTCTCTCCTGTATCGGGCATTATGCCCGCTCAAACAAATCTTACAGATGAGACTCTTCCATCGGCCAAATGAGACCCTTCTGATCACACAGATCGGTCATAAACGCAGCGCTCAATGTGACAGATAATCCATCGCCGCGTTTGTTGTAGGCAACGCCGTCTACCTCAAA
>Ga0214164_1002032_pt1 | contig 10874 bp, 7 predicted proteins | sample TroBogepilimnion_13_FD_153003 | JGI IMG/M metagenome (GOLD analysis project Ga0214164, IMG submission 153003) | Freshwater microbial communities from Trout Bog Lake, WI - Practice 03JUN2009 epilimnion v4 | ecosystem: Environmental > Aquatic > Freshwater > Lake > Epilimnion/Euphotic zone ...
TATCTTCGTTGATGATTCCCACTTTTTTTGCTTTTTTAGTCGAAATCATTAACTGTTGGGAATCAATTTTATTGCCTAAATAAGTTTAAACAACTTCAACTATTAAATATTCTCCAACAATTCTTTTTAATATTTTTTCTGGCTGGAAATTATCTCCATATACTGAAAATGAAATTTTATATATCATCTCTAACGTTTAGTATTTAGTAATTCCATCAATTATCCATTATCAATTATTTCATCCCTTCCAATTCCTTCTGCAATCTAAACATCTCATCCCTTAGTGTAGCGGCCTCCATAAAGTTCAGGTCTTTGGCGGCGCGTTCCATCAGCTTCTTGGTTTGGGCAATTGCCTTTTCCATCTGTGGAATGGTCTTGTAACTCACCTGTTCTTCTGCGGCGGTGTTCAGTTGTACCTCTCCCATTATAGCATACGGTTTGGTTTCATCAAAGCCCTTTATGTCCAGCACCGAAGTCTGTTTCATTATCTGGTCTATGGATTTGTTTACCGTGGCAGGCGTAATGTTGTGTTGAATATTGTAGGCAATCTGTTTTTCACGGCGACGGTTGGTTTCGTCAATGGTGCGCTGCATACTCATCGTCATCTTGTCGGCGTAGAATATTACCTTACCATCCACGTTCCTCGCCGCACGTCCCGCCGTTTGTGTCAATGAGCGTTCATTACGCAGAAAACCTTCCTTGTCAGCATCCAGTATTGCCACCAAAGCCACTTCGGGTAAGTCCAATCCTTCCCTCAATAGGTTCACACCTACTAATACATTAATATCTCCCAAACGCAGAGAGCGCAATATCTCAATCCTTTCCAGTGTATCTACATCGCTGTGAATGTATTTCGATTTAATGTTTATCCGTCCTAAGTATTTATCCATCTCCTCCGCCATCCTTTTGGTGAGGGTGGTCACTAGCACACGGTCGCCTTTCTTCACTGTCTGGTCTATCTCGTCCAGTAAGTCATCTATCTGGTTTACTGATGGGCGCACTTCTATTGGTGGTTCCAATAATCCAGTAGGCCGCACTACCTGTTCTACTACCACACCGCCAGTTTGTTGCAATTCATATTCGCCAGGAGTAGCACTCACAAAAATGGTTTGTCCTATCAGATTCTCAAATTCATTAAAGTTCAGCGGACGGTTATCCATTGCACTCGGTAGGCGGAACCCATAATCCACCAACACCATCTTCCGGCTTCTATCGCCACCATACATTCCAGAAAGTTGCGGAATCGTCTGATGACTTTCATCTATCAGACAAATAAAATCCTTGGGGAAATAATCCAACAAACAGAAAGGACGAGTACCCGGTTCGCGCCTATCGAAGAAGCGCGAATAGTTTTCTATGCCACTGCAATAGCCTAGTTCCCGAATCATTTCCAAATCATATTCCACCCTTTCCTTTACGCGTTGCGCCTCTTCTTTCTTACCTACTTTCTTAAAATATTCCACCTGCGCCATCATCTCGTCCTGAATCTCATTCATCACCTGCACCATAATATCCTTAGGGGCGAGATATAGATTAGCAGGAAAAATAGCCGCATTCTCCAATACGCCAATGCGCTTGCTAGTCTCTTTTTCCAAGCTTTCTATCTCTTCTATCTCATCGCCAAAAAAGGTAACACGGTAGGCAATATCCAGATAAGGCAGGTTAATATCCACCGTATCACCCTTAACTCTGAATGTTCCTCTGCCAAATTCCCCTTGACTGCGTTGGTACAAACTATTTACCAAAGCATGCAAGAATCCCTGACGAGAAATGACCTGACCCTTATGAATCCGTACCACACCATTGGCAAACTCGGTGGGGTTTCCCATACCATAAATGCAACTCACACTAGCAACAACCACAATATCCCTCCTTCCACTAAGTAATTCGCTAGTTGCTTGCAAGCGTAGTTTATCCAACTCTTCATTAATGCTAAGGTCTTTTTCGATGTAGGTATTGCTCACGGGCATGTAAGCCTCGGGCTGGTAATAATCGTAATAACTAACAAAATAACCAACCGCATTATCAGGGAAAAACTGCTTAAACTCGCCATACAACTGCGCCACCAAGGTTTTGTTGTGTGTAAGGACAAGCGTAGGACGTTGCGTTGCGGCAATAATATTTGCCATTGTAAACGTTTTACCACTGCCCGTTACCCCAAGCAAAGTCTGGAATCTTTCTCCTTCTTCTATGCCTCTCACTAATTGTTTGATGGCGGTAGGCTGATCGCCCGAAGGCTCGTAAGGTGCGTATAATTGAAAGGTCGACATGAAGCAAATTTAGTTAGGAGATATGAGTTATTAATATTAGTTGGAAATGATTTGTCTTGCCAATCAGGAAGTATTTTCTACACTGCCAAAATGGTATTTATCTTTTCGCTTATCTCATTATTAAGGCTTCTTGAAACCGGAATCAATTCATCGGTGCCATCCAGATGTAGTTTATAACCAGTGGCATTTCCAGAAATGTGGCGGATATAATTCAGGTTAACCAGATAACTCCTATGGCAGCGGTAGAAATTATCGAAAGCGCCCAACTTTTCTTCAGCACCCTTCAACGTTCCTCTTACCAACACATTCTTCAACACCTGATTTTCTGTATAAAATACCCTGATATAATTGTCTGCTGCAACAATATAAATCACTGTAGATGGGTTAATCGGCACATCGCCACTACTTGCTTCTTCTCCAAAAAAGATTAGTTTGTCTACTTGTTCTTCTACAAAAATCTCATGAGGCTCTGCTATAGACAGCTTTGCTTCTAGTACTTGTGCATTGGCAGAATACGTTTTTAGCAATCGATATTGCCTGATAAAAACAAATATCAAACTAGGAAAAGTACCAACAACAACTGTTTGAAGTAACCATCTTACGAAAATAGACCAGGTAAGTGGTTGTTTGCAAACAAAGTGATCGGTCAGGCTATTAAGTGTCCCAATAAAAAACAATATCCACATCTGCATGGCAACTTCGGCACCTACAGTCCATCTTTCTTCCAAAATACTGTTTCTCCGATTGATGAGTTTGAATATTACGAGATTCAGATTTACTCCAAAGAAAGTAACCATTGCAAAAATGAAAGCATTGCGGATGATTACTCCCATTGAAAAGTTATCCAACCCAAATGGGCGGAGCATTACCAAAACAAAAAACACACTTATTCCAGCTACAGAAGCAGCTTTTATGTTCGGCAAATCGAACTGTACCAGATTACTGGGATAAGGTTGCTTTAGTATTTTGAACATATTGTTTGTAATTCCGGTTGCTAAATTATTGGTTTTATGGATTAAGATAGTGTCATCTCTTTAAACTTCTCTGCATCATATTTATGTTTCCAACGTTTGTGCGTCCACAAATAATTGGAAGGACGTAGCCTTATCTGCCCTTCCAGAAAATCTCTGTAAGCAATTGTAATCGCTCCTTTAGGTAATGTTTTAGGCTCGGTGGTGTATAGACTAAACTCCGATTGATAATATCCGCGCTTTATCCGATAGGAGGTTGCAAAAACAATGGCGGTATCTTTTGCAACTGCCATCCGCTCCAAACCTGTAACAAAGGGTGCCATTCTTCCAAAAAAAGAAATCCAATAGGCATTTTCCAAGTTGCTCGAGTTTTGGTCGCCACCCAAAGCCAATGCATATCGTCCCTTGGAATATTTAAAAAATTCCCTGTTGAAGTTTGCAACAGAAACCATCCCTGTCCCAAATCTTGAACGCATATCAAACATAATCTTACCAAAAATGGGACTAGTCAAAGGCTGATAGACCCCAACAAAGGGATAAACAAGGTTGGCGGCATAAGCCAGATTCAAGTATTCCCAGTTAAAGAAATGCCCACCATGCAATTGAACGTTTTTTCCAGTAGAATACAAATCATCTAACAACTCGTAGTTGCATTTAAACCGTTTATTCAGCTCCTCTTTGGTGATAGAAAGCAACTTGATTGTCTCCAGAAACGTATCAAAGAGCTGCTGGTACATGTCTTTTGCAATAGCTATTCGCTCCCGTTCTGTCTTTTCCGGAAAAGCCGTCAAGAGGTTATTCATCACCACATCTTTTCTATACCCTACAAGATGATATAAGATGAAATAAAAGAAATCGCTCAGCCTATAAATAATAAACCAAGGCAATAATGAAACCAAGTACAAAGTGTAATAAACGATATAATACATCGGGCAAAAGTGTGAAGCAAATATATTGTTGAGCAGTTATACGTGAATTCAAATTGATGAAATAACTACTTGGGACGAAAACCTACCGTTTTCTATACTACCCTTATATCTATGAGGACTACCTAAAAAGTTTTTATGCCAACACCGCCTTCCGTTCTCCTATCTGTTGACGCCACATAGCATAGTATAATCCTTTTTCGGCCAGCAATTCATTGTGACTACCCGTTTCAACAATTTGACCTTTCTCAAGTACATATATTCTCTCGGCGTGCATGATAGTACTTAATCTGTGTGCGATCATCACCGTTATCTGGTTCTTTTCGTCAGAAATAGCCCTGATTGTATTGGATATAGCTTCTTCCGTAATTGAATCAAGCGCAGAAGTTGCTTCATCAAAGATCAAAAGATGTGGCTTTCTGATTAATGCCCTAGCAATGGACAGACGTTGTTTTTCGCCCCCACTCAACTTCAGACCACCTTCGCCAATCATTGTATCCAATCCTTTTTCAGCTCTTTTCAATAAATTTTCGCAGCTTGCTTTGTGCAACGCATCATACAAGTCAGCTTCTGATGCATTAGGTGCTGCAAACAACAAATTCTCCTTAATGGTTCCGCTAAACAACTGTGTGTCTTGCGTTACAAAGCCAATTTGCCCTCTCAATTCATCAAAATCAATATCATTTCCTTGGTTGCCATTGTAAAAAATACGTCCCTCTTCTGGTCTGTATAATCCCACCAACAATTTTACCAACGTACTTTTGCCCGCCCCACTTGGCCCCACAAAAGCAATTGTTTCTCCTTGTTCTACGCTAAAACTAATGTTCTCCAACGCCTTGTATTTGGCAGTTGTATGTTGGAAAGAGATATTCTCAAACTCCAGTGTCTTTATCTCACCTACTTCTAGTGGCGTAATAGGTTTGGGATCAACAGGCTTTTTCATCAACCTATCAAAATTATTGATAGAGGTTTCAGCTTCGCGGTAAGAAGTGATGATACTGCCCAACTCCTGCAATGGTCCAAAGATAAAGAAGCTATAAAACTGCATAGATATGAGCTGACCAGTAGTCAACTTACCTCCAAACACCAGATAAGAAAGGATGAAAAGTATGACAGCACGAAGAAAATGTACCGTAGTCCCTTGTAGAAAGGAGATACTACGAACCCGCTTTACTTTAGACAATTCAAGCCCCAGAATCTTGTATGTATTTATATTCAAGCGTTTAACCTCTTGTTGCGTTAATCCCAAACTTTTAATCAGTTCAATATTTCTCAAACTTTCTGTTGTGCTACCAGCCAAAGCAGCCGTTTCTCTAACGATATTGCCCTGAATAGCTTTAATCTTTTTACTCAATGCCCCAACCAAAAAAGCAAGTATCAGAATACCAACAAAATAAACCAGGATCAAACTCCAATGTACACGCACCGTTACAATCATCAGAAAAATGATTCCCACTACGATTGGGAAAAGAAGATTGATGAAATAACCAATAAACTGGGAGCAATCCTGCCTTACTTTTTGAAGAATAGACAAGGTTTCACCACTGCGCTGATCTGCAAAGTCGTGGTAAGGTAATCGCATGGAATGTTGCAACCCATCGGTAAATACCTTAGCACCAAACTTCTGCACCACCACATTCACCACATAATCCTGAAAGGATTTTGCAATTCTAGAAACCATAGCCACGCCGATAGACATCCCCATCAGCAAGGCCATGTGGCGTAAAAACGGATGCAAATCAATGGTCTGACTAATTATTAATCCTTTTTTGCTCACGACACCAGAGGTGTTGAGATAGTCGATTATCTTACCAAAGATGGTGGGATCTAGCAATGAAAAAACCTGATTGATCGCAGCAAGAACCATTGCTAGGGCAAGCTGCCAGCGGTAGGGGGATAGATACTTAATTAATATTTGCATGAAATTATTTTAGGTTGCACTAATGAAATGCAATAATGAGGTATTTATATCAAATACACAAACTATTGGTGTTTAAACGCACAATGCTACTGAAAAGTTTTGAGAGAGAATTTGCTTTAAAATATAATTCTAAAATACTTCACCAAGATTTACGAAGAATCCCCTGGAGCCGTTCTCTCCGAAACCATAGTCTACACATAGGTTTGCACCAGAGAACTTATTTAGTTTCATCCTAAGACCTACACCATAGCCAGGTGCAATAGAATTGAATTGTTTGGATATTTCACCAGAAAATTTTTCGGCATTTGCAAAGACAACGCCTCCAAAGAGTCCATTGCGAGAGATGCGATACCTGTATTCGGTTTCAAAATAATACATGTTATCTCCCCTGAAACGGCCTTGGATATACCCGCGTCCACTGTTGTATTGATCATCCCAACCTGTACTGGGCAATAATAAATAGGGAGGAGCACCACCAGTAGTAAGCCAGTTCAAACTCCAAAAGGCAAACACGTTGTGAGAGTTTTTTGGGAAAGTAAGATATTCACGTATATCCAGCAACAAAGATTGCCAGTTGGTTTGACTGCCCATAAAAGTAAAGCTAGGCCTGTAAACAATATTGGCATAAGTACCCTTGGATGGATTCAACTGGTTCAAGCGATTATCGTAAAGCACTTTAAATGCAAGCCCTGAAGCAATCTCCTTGGTACCAACTGTATTATTAAATCGAAGAGCAGTCCTTTTTTTCAAGGTATCGATAGCATAGATGTCCCAAAATTTATCAAAATAAAACCCAAGACCTAGATATAAATCTTTATTGACAGCCCTTAGAACGGTTTCATGTAATTTCAATCCTGAAAAGTTAATAGTCACTCCTTTATTTGGATCAGTCCTCCCCCCCAAACCATAAATATCAGATGGATATTGAATAAACCGATTATCAGAAACAATATTGTATTTATTATCCTTTGTCCAGATATCAGCCTGCAAAGGGACTATACTTTGATTGTATTGTGAATAAGTAAAACTTGTCGTAATACTGGAAAGCTTGGTATCAGGATTTTTATCAGTTTTATAAGCCAAGTTTGCACTTACAATTCCTGCGAAACCAGTTTGAAGGGTATAACCAAGTGCTGGAACAAATGAGAATTGATATTTTTTGCTGGATTGCTCTTCAACAGAAACAACTTTACCTTTTTTCCTAAAAACATCTTTAAGGTCGCGTTCTTTAGAACTATCGAACTTATTAACTACCGTATTGAAGTCTGTTTGAGCAGTTAACATAGAGAAACTACTAGCGGATAGTAAAAAGAAAAGAAAGCATTTTAAATTCATTTGCTTTTTTTGAGTGAATTAAATAGACGCATAAAAAACTTTTTTGTTGCCCTAAGAAATGTGAAACTTTATGTAAAGCATCTTTTAAAGCTTATTTGCAATAAAAATGCCGAAAGAATGTTATTCTGTATAATAAAATAGGCCGACTAACACTTTAGCCGGCCTATTCATGCAATTACTTATCAAAATATTATCGTTATTCTACAACCACTTTACTACTGTAGATAGATTGTTTTGCAGCATTTGTAACCTTTATAAAATAGACACCCGCACCAACGCTCTTGAACAAATTAATCTTTGATAGTGAGTTCGCGTTTAAAGAACTTTCATAAACAGTCTTTCCTTTAACATCAGTTACTTGCAACACAAATTTATCTGTTGCAGCACCGCCAACTTGCACTTGGAAAGTTTTTCCAACTGCAGGGTTAGGACAAACACTCACCTTAGCACTTGTTGCTGCCAAAGCTGGTGATGTAACTTTAGACTGATACAACAAATTTGCACTAGCAAGATCCGAGGCATTGTAAACGCCTGTTCCTGTTTTCACAGAACCAGTTACAGTCAAAGAAGCAAAATCGACTTTAAAATAACTAGCTGTATAGATAGCACTACTCAAAATTAAGTCACCGTCTTCGTTTACAGCGGCACCATTTGTCGTAAACCCTTCAGGTAAGCCTTTTATTGCACCAACATAATCTGCTACCAAAGTTTGTGTATTTACTTTATACACTGCATTGTGCATATTTACAACGTACAAATTACCTAAAGCATCACCAACCATATCACCACCCCAGCTTGTAATTGTATTGTGTATTGAGTTTGACCCATTATTTGCACCATCAATCAAACGCCCCAGATTGGTTACAACTGGTTTATTGTCAGTAGTAAATCGTATTAAATGTTCTGCATCATTTGACAGGGCATAACCAGCCCCATCTGCACCAAAAGTCATACGGGTAATGATGTTTGCCTCTGATTTAAACTTGTCTCCTGTATTGAAAGCTGCATCTTCATTACTTACAACTGTTAATCCCCCCTCATTTAAATCAACATAATTCAATGTATTCCCACGCATGTTGGTATAATACAATCTGTTAGTTTTTGCATCATAGGCAGTAGCTGCAATCGCAGTAAAAGCAGGCTCAAGAGTTGGTGCCACATTTCTGTTTACAAGAGACTGGTAGCTAAGAGGTTGCTTAGCAGAAGGCGTGTAGATTGTTGATTTCAAAGAGCCATCTACACTGTTCACTTCCCTGAAAGCATTCCAATTCAAATTTCCTTGTACATCACCAGTTACTGCAAAGATTTTTGCACTTTGCGCATTAACATTCACTGAAAGTGCTATTAAAGCACTAAGAGGTAAAAATAGTTTCTTCATAATTTGACAATTTAAATTTGCTGCGTAAAAATAAGGGGGTTTTATTTAATTTGAACTAATGGCATTTTTAATTTTTGGAAATTATTAATAAAACACTCTTTTGTTGATAAAATTATTTGCAAGTCCGCAAAATCAACAATTACCAAGCTTGGTAAAATGTTTTTACATCGTACCACAAACTTTGACAATTCTCCTAGTAGGCTTGAACTATTTACTTATTTGCAACTGCTTTTGCCGCAATCCAACCTGTTGTCCAAGCATTTTGAAAGTTAAATCCACCTGTTACCCCGTCGATATCTATTATCTCCCCTGCAAAAAACAGGTTTTTGACCTTTCTGCTCTCCATTGTATTGGGGTCAATCTCACTAAGTTTTATTCCTCCACAGGTTACAAATTCCTCTTTGAATGTGGTCTTTCCTGTGACAGCAAAAGACTGAGAAGTGAGGATAGTAATCAATTTATTTTGGTTTGCTGCTGGCAATTCAGACCATCTCCACTCTTCTTTTATGCCACAAGAGACCAAAAAATATTGCCACAACCTACCTGGCAATCCAAATGGGTTTTTATTGCCTATTTTCAAAGCAGCATTTTCATTTCGCATTTGTGTCCATTCTGCCCGAAGTTCAGTTTCAGTAATATGCCCTAACCAGTTAACAGTTATATCAAATTTATATTCTCTGTTAGCCAACTCTCTGGCTGCCCATGCAGAAAGTTTTAAAACAGCAGGGCCGCTCAAACCCCAATGTGTTATCAACAACGGGCCATTTGTTTGCACTTTACTACCTGCAAGCTTCACAGTTGCATTTGGAACACTCAAACCCATTAACTGAGTGATAGGATTCTTAGGCATATTGAATGTAAAAAGAGAAGGCACAGGCATTTCTATTGTATGTCCGAGTTGTTGTAACCAGTCGAATTTGGCCAGCGTATTATATCCTCCTGCAGCAACGCATAGATAGTTGGCAGTGTAGGTTTTACTTCCTGCTACTACTTCCCATAATTCTTCTTTTGGGTTTATCGAAACAACATCCACACCCGTATGCACTTTTACGTTGTACCTAGAGGCCTCTTTAAGTAAGCAATCTATTATGGTTTGGGAGTCATTGGTAATGGGAAACATCCTTCCGTCAGATTCTGTTTTCAATGCCACTCCCCTTTCTTCAAACCAGCTGATGGTGTTATTTGTATTAAACCAATGAAATGCCTTTTTAAGAAAGTTTTGTCCTCTGGGATAAAACTTTATCAAGTCTTCAATCTCAAAACAAGCATGGGTAACATTGCAACGACCTCCCCCACTCACCTTTACCTTACTCAATAGTTTTTGCTGTTTTTCCAACAATATCACCGTTAAAGATGCATCCATCCTTGCAGCATTCACAGCACAAAAAAAGCCCGCTGCACCACCTCCTATTACTATTAATGTTTTTGCCATTCAATCAGTTTGCAGCATTCATACAACCTATCTATAAAAATATATAACTAAATTTAGTCTTCTTCTTCATCGCACCATTCTTGGCTACAGGCAATAGATTCTATCTCGAATGTAGAATGGTGGACATTCAAATGCTCCAGTGTATGTTTTATACTATGTTTTGCCTTTTCAAATATTGTAATATCACTATTTTGTACAACAACATGTGCGGTAAGCGCATTTTCACTACTACTCAATGCCCAGATATGAATGTGATGGATGCTACATACCTCATCATATTCAAGTATAGCTTCTTGCACTCTTTTTATATCTACATTCCTTGGAACACCGTCAAGTGCCAGGCGGATACTATCCGTAAGCAACTGCCAGGTACTAGTCAAAATCATGATAGCAATTACAAAACTCACCACTGTATCAATCCAAAACCACTGGGTAAAATAGATGACTACTCCCGTAACAACTACCCCAAAAGATACAAGAGTATCACTTAACAAATGAAGATAAGCCCCCTTCACGTTGATGTCTTTTTCTTTGTCTTTGAAGAAATAGAACGCAGAAATACCATTGACAAATATGCCCATAAAAGCCACTACAGATACAAGCACACCTGGAATATGTACTGGATTTTTTAATCTTACCAC
>Ga0214164_1002036_pt1 | contig 10855 bp, 8 predicted proteins | sample TroBogepilimnion_13_FD_153003 | JGI IMG/M metagenome (GOLD analysis project Ga0214164, IMG submission 153003) | Freshwater microbial communities from Trout Bog Lake, WI - Practice 03JUN2009 epilimnion v4 | ecosystem: Environmental > Aquatic > Freshwater > Lake > Epilimnion/Euphotic zone ...
ACAAATAAGGTAACAAGCGTCGAGTAAAAAAGAATTTGTCGCACATCCCGCTTATTCCTAAGCATTCTTTTTTGTTTATATCCCTTTTCTCTTATCATAATCCCTATTATAAACTCAAATGTAAAAACAATGCTGCAATAATAGTATCAGACAACCGTAAATCCCATTTCAAATCGTATATATTACTTATAATTGTTTCTTTTTGTCAGAATACCAGCTTCTCACTCAGCTATTTTGTACTTTTTTATTCACTCAAAAAAGCTATTTACCCAGCCAGAAAGCCCCAAACTATTGTAAGACAGCGAAAGCAAGGTTCAAGAGACTGAAATTTCACTTTAAGACCTAATATTTCTATTTTAAAACGCAATAATTACTATTTGAGATACGAAAAGTCTATGTGAAGACACGATACTTCTATGTGAAGACTCAATAAAGACACTTCAAGATGCAATATTTCTATGTGAAGATGCAATATATCTACTTGAATACTCGATAATTTAAAAAAGGTATATCAACCTGATATATTGGCAAATGCAATCCATTGGTTATAGGTCTATTTTGCCCACTTTATATCTGAAAATATCCCGATTCATTCACATCTGCATCATTCAGACTAGTAAAATATAAAATTGCATTGCTCAATCCTGTCTTTTAATCCTTTCTTTGAGCGATTGATTTCAATAAATCATTTAATCATCATTTCTGTATGAAAAATATATTGCTCTGCATCTTTTTAATTGGTACGATTAAGATGAATGCCCAACTTCCTGCTTCTGTTTTGCAGTGGTTATCAGCCAATAATGGCAAGCTTTCTGCCCGTATCAATCAGTATAATAAAGACCAATACAACCTGCTCATCAATCAAAATAAATTCCCTCTAACGACTGATAAACAACAAGAACATTTTCAACAATCTGGTTGGGAAATCACCACAAAGGCAACATTTGTCCCTTCCAAAAAAGAGGCTGTAGATTATACCATCACATTCCGTTGCAATAGTGGAAAAGTAGATGCAGCAAGCGTTTCGGTGGATATTGACTGGCGTAACTGGAGTGAGAAAAACTATGTATTGCTCCCAGCCGCTGCCTATAATGGTAACCGCTACGAGTGGAGACGACTACGTTATTCGCCTAAGTTGTATGAAGTGCAAGATATTGGCATCGACAAGCCCATTATACTTACAGACATTCCTAAACTAAATGGCAATGGTGCCGTTTCCCGCATACAGGAACGTAGTGGCGACATGGCAACTCCTTCCATTGGCTTCACTTCAGACACTACACAAAAAGGAATGTGGTTATTGACCCAACAAGGGAATAATTTAGGCGACTACGGTATGGATGTTGCCGAAACAAGAGACCGGAAAAGAGCCACCTTTTCCATTACTTCTCCCATTGTTCGGGAGCAGTACGTTTATAAAGTCTGCGATGCCCACTATCCTAGTTGGGATGTGCCTGCTAACTTCAAAGCGGGAGATTCTATCACTATTTCCTTCCGTTTATATGCTTTCGATGCCCCCATTACACAAAGCATCTTCGATAAATATGCCGAGATACGTAAGGACTTTGCAGGTGATAACTCTCTTGCCAATGCCCTGCCTTATTCTGAGTGTATGCAAACGCTGGAGAATAAATTCAATGCCAAAAACTTTGTTCCGCAATACGGTTATTACGCCATCGGCTTCAGGGAAAACTTCTTGCAGGACTGGCAGATTGGCTGGACAGGGGGCATGATTACCACTTATCCGCTCCTCTTTTCGGGTAATGAACAGACCAAGCAGAACGTGTTGAGAAACTTCGATTGGCTCTTTCCAAATGGCATCTCTCCTTCGGGCTTTTATTGGGATGCAGGGCGAAATGGCAATGAATGGTTGGGAGGTGATATCCGCAAACCACAAACCAAGAACTGGCATCTGGTGCGCAAAAGTGGTGATGCCGTATGGTACATCACCAAGCAGTTTATGTTGATGGATAAGATGGGCATTACTGTAAAACCTTCTTGGAAGGACGGCAACCAAAAGGTATTGGATGCCTTTGTTGCCCTATGGAATAAAAATCACCAGTTGGGGCAGTTTGTAAATAGCCTTACTGGCGAGATTATGGTGGGCGGTTCTAGTAGTGGGGGTATTGTTCCTGCGGGATTGGCTTTGGCTTCTCAGTATTATCACAACCCCAATTACCTGGTTGTTGCCAAAGAAATGGCTGACTATTATTACCTGAACTTCACCAAAAAAGGAATCAGTTGTGGTGGTCCGGGCGATGCACTTCAAAACTTCGACTCAGAATCTACCCTTGGCTTATTGGAGAGTTATGTGACTTTATATGAACTGACCAACGATAAAAAATGGCTTACAGCTGCCGAAGAAGAGGCGAAACAAATGGCTACTTGGGTCGTGTCTTACAACTATCAGTATAGTGATACCACTGCTTATGGTCGGGCACACATTCATACCACAGGTTCGGTGTATGCCAATACGCAGAACAAACACACTGCGCCTGGTTTGTGTACGGCTTCGGGTGTGGGGTTGTTAAAGCTCTATCGATATACCGGCAACCGTTTCTATTTGGAATTATTACAGGATATTGCACATAATATTACGCAGTACCTTGGTCATCCAAAGAAGCCATTAGGCACTTTACCATCAGGCTACGTGAGTGAAAGGGTGAATATGGGCGACTGGGAAGGCCCCGAAACCATTGGTTATGTATTGCCGCTCTCTACTTGGGCGGAGACTTCGCTGATGTTGACCACTATTGAGATACCCGGAATTTATGTGGAAACGGACAAGGGAACGGTGACTGCTTTTGACAATGTGCTTACTAAGGTAGTGAAGGATTCTAAAAAGGAACTTACTATCTCTATCACCAATCCCACTCCAAACGATGCTACTATTAAAGTACTGTCAGAGAAGGCAACAGACCAACAGAAAATATTAGGCGAGAATGCCTTGTATGGCTGTCAGACTATTACCGTAAAAGCAGGAGAAACGAAGCTGCTTACACTAAAGAAATAAGTTGATATAAACTCAAAAGTGCACCTATCACCAATTGGTAGCAGTTGCACTTTAATAAGGAAGGTTTCGCTTTAAGCGAAACCTTCCTTACCAAAAAGAAGACCTTAGCGTATGCACATGCAAAACGTGATGCGCAAGCCCTTGTAGATTTTAGTGAGTTTGACGTAGACTAGTGGGGATAACACATTTCCTGCATTTCTGTATCTAACGCCCTAAAAAATATAATTTCATCGGGGCTATAAATAAGTTCTGCACCAAGAGCAGATACCATGTTCCTATTTCCATTCAACGTATCACTTCGCATCAGTTGAACCAATAGATTACGGTAGGGCAAAATACTGCCTATTATAAAATGTATGTTGCTTTTATACCCATTAAGCAACAACTCCCTAAAATGATTGATAGCTACCTTGCTAGTAAACCAAGGATAAAACTGCCACATATCATCTATGCAAACCAAAGTCTTTTTGCTGTTTTCCTTCTTGGCTTTATGCTTTCTGTGTTCTGCTATTACTTGAGTAAAAAGTTGATTCCTGCTTTTGATACTACCCATTTCTGGATTGTTATAAACGTAAGTTTCAGCGTTATTATCGATGCTAGTCTTTATCAAATTGACCTCATTAGTGATGAATAACAGCCTACCTATATCCTCTTTTCCAGTTATTATTAAGTCTGTAATTACAGCATTTATTTGTCTAGCTTCTAAATACGAAACAAACAAATTACGCAATGCTGGTAGATTTTTGCTAACCCTGTTTCCTTCAGTATCTACTCCAATGATTAGCGATAACATATTAGTTGATTTTTGGTCTATAAATGACTCATATTCTGTTATATATTACGCTCCATATTGCGCTAAAGCTTTTTTATAATCTGCTTTTAATATTTCAATCAATGAGGCGGGCTTCAATACTTTCACATGGCTTCCGTGCGATAAAAGCTCCATTACAAAGTCAATACTTGTATATACTCTCAGCTTTATTCTTAACTCATTATCATCATCAACTAAAATCTCTTGTGATTCATGCAGTGGAAGGCTTTTAATATACACTCCTTTCTCAGGTGTAAAACTTAGCATTACCTCTTCAGGCTCTTTTTCTAGGTTAGTATAAATTCCATAAGAATTTTTAAATCTATTCTTCAACTCTTCCATATTGGGCATGGAGAACTTTCTCTTCGTTGTTTCTAAGTCTGACAATCTATCTAATCCAAAGGTTTTTACTTCATTATCTTTAAGGTCTTTTCCAATAAGGTACCACCTATTGTTAAACTCCTTCAAAAAGTAAGGTTCAATTTGTTTGTGACTACAATATGTTGAGCCATAACCCGAGTAGTCAAACTTTATTCTAATATGATTTTTGATAGCATGTACTAACCCATACAGATTAGCCGTTCCTTTTGGGCGTACACTTTCTAAAAGTATAAAGTTCGACAAATTCTCTACCTTACTTATTATATGGTAAAGGTCTAATGTTTCTCTGAGAATATCGCTTCTTGCAGAATCTCCATCATCATCAATTAAGTAAACATTTCTTGACTTCTTATATTCGATGGGTAACTTATGAATAGTACGTATCTTTTTAATGTCTCGATCGAAAGTACGTTCAGAACAGGTGTAGTTGTTGTCATCATTTACTGATTTTATTTCAAGATACTCTAATATTTCCTGTTTGCTGGAAGGTTTCTTTTTAAGTTGCTCAATAATATAATTTCGCCTCAATAATGCCTCATCTTTAATCATAGTCAATGTTATTCTTTTAGATTGATAAGTTTCATTTTAAATTCCAAATCTATCACCATGATAACGTCCCCTGAATTGGTGTTGTACTTCGGCGGGAAGACGTTTATAAATCGTCTTCTTGCAGAGCGAATTCCAATTTTTAAACTCATTGTTATTAAAGAAATAGCTCCAATACGGAACATCAGGGTCATTTATAGAGAGTAAATTACCTTCTGCTAGGCTCATCATTTTTATAGAAGGCTTGGTGGTTACAATATTCTGAATACCTGTTCCTTTACAAAACTTCAAAAGCTTAATCCCTTCTTCAAAATCAAGTAATTCATCAGAATCTAGTTTTGTACACTTTCTGAATAAGCGATACACTTCCGATTGACGACAGTCCGCTAACCATTTAAAAATGTCACGCAACAATTCACCATCTTCCGATGTCAAATCACGAATTGTTAACCAAGTAAATAATTGTGCAAACGCTTCATGAAAAGCTATTTCATTTTCTTCTATATACTTTAATGGCACAAAACCTATTACATAGTGCATTAACCAATGAACTAACTCATGCAGGGTAACAATGCTAGTAAGGGCATCAAAACAATCTTCTTTAGACGAAGTGACATTTGGGGTTGCAACAAGATATTCTCCTACAGTCTCCCAGATAGTTTCGTAATAAAGAATGATGCTTCCTTCATCAGGCGTATCCCAGCTTTTTATTTGATAAGCCCCCAGTTTTTCATTAATACCAAACTCGCAGACCCGTTCTTCGCTTTTCTTTCCAGAGAGTATCATATCTGGTAAAACAAAAGACACAGCACGCCCCTCTATTTTTACTAGTTTCTTAAAATCCTTTTGGTCAAATTGCAATAAAAGCTGCTCTATTAGCTCATTACTAAGGTCGAATGCCACTCTTTTGGGCGAAGTTGATAATGCCATTGATATTTAATTTGTAGTGAAGAAATTATGGAACTTGAATTTGTAATGGAACTCTGTAAGGTTCGCCGTAAGAATGGCCACCTAAATTGACTAAATCCCCTTGAATGGCATTTAAATCAATATTCATAGGTAGATATCCATCTTTTGTATCCGCAGTTGTATTTATACCAATTCTTTGCAATGCCTTTTTTGTTGAGTACTCCACTCGTTCTAAAATTAAAGTACCCCTTCTATTGCCAAGAGGCAAAGTTGGATAAGAAATATCCACTTGATTTTCTATATCATTTAAAGTAGCATAAATAAAATGAAAATTTGTAGTATATATAGCCTTTGTGTTTAAAATGTCATTTGCCAATGCAATAGCAGCTGGATTTCCAGTAGCCAAAAGTAAGGGTATGATAGCGGCTTGTCCAATTCCTGCACCTGCTATAATTGGTGGGACTAATCCCAATTTTGTATTGAAGAAATTAATGTTATTATAAAAAATCAAAGATGGCACTGTAACCCTATATGGATGAGTTGGTACACCGCCTGCCCCAGTATAGCTATCATAAATTAGCTGGTTTTGATAAAGATTTAATAAATCAATAATAGTTGCAATGTCATTTAATCTAAAGAGTTCTTTCAAACTATTACCCAAAGTCATTAACCCATTGTAATGAGAAGAAAGCCTTCCAATCAAATCTCCTTGCCCAACATACAAAGGCACAAACTTTTCACATTGGTTTTCAATAATTAATTTTACACCATAAATGTAAACTCCATTCACTCCATTTAGTATATTAGTAAACCCATTTGGGCGTGCGGGATTGGGTCCTAAACAAGCGCCAGATTTAATTGGGTCAATGAATTTAACTGTCATACTTTTTCTTTTTAATCATTTAATAAAGTTATTTTTTCAATCTCAAAGTAATAGACTTTTTTCTATCACATTAAATAATTTTCCAATTCTCTTTTTGGGTGACTAAAACAGAAAAGGAGTTGACGAAATAGCTCCTTTTCTGTTTGAAAGGGCAAAATTAAAATCCAACTACGCCAAAACATGACGCAGTAAAAATATTTTTTAATAAATACTTTTTTCAATGTCATTACTCATCTCATAGGATGGTCTGAAGCCAATGCCCCTTCGTTCTTTTTGTGCCGAAAAATCACAGTCTCCCTGATTATATATTTCACTCAACGTCATGGGGCGAGTAATACCATTGTCGTACCCCAATTTGTTAGAGAGTTCTTGTGCTTTGGCAACTTCTAATTCCTTAAACTCATATTGCGCAATCAATCTTCCTTTACGCAATAAGGCACTATCTACTTTAGAGATATCGGTATTAAAAGAGCAGATAATCTGAATATTCAAGCAATCGGCTAGCAAACCGTCTGAGAGATTTAACAGTGCAGAAACAGGCGAATACCCATTACGCTCCCGATCTACAACAATGTTCTCTGCATCTTCAATTACAAAAATGCTATTGGGTTTGTCAATCAATAAACTCATCAGGCTTGGGTTGGTGAGCGAACTAGCCATATCGGGTGGTAAAAAGATTACTTCCTTCTTTAGTGATGTTAGTAGATAACGAATATATGATGTTTTGCCAGTGCCTGGTTTGCCGTGCAGAAGCACAATGCCTTTGTCGTTGTTTCTTGATAGCCTTTTCAGAATGGTTTGGTGTACAAACTTAAAGTCGTCGTTGTAGTTGTCCGCAATACTCAACTTGGGTTTAGTTATTGATAACGATTTGGTATCGAGCCCCCTATTGTAATTTACTAATAGAGATATTTCTGGTTTCACTTTTTCTTTTCTAGTTCTTATAAAACGAATGATTCCAAACATTATCTCTTGTAGCTTACTAACAGGTGTATGCCTAAAGAAGCAACTAACCTGTGTTCCCTTAAAGTTAAAGTACACCAACAAATCCTTATCTAGAAAATAATAGATATCGTCTAACTCTCCCCGATTAAACCTTCCATTTCCATTTAGATAAATGCAGTCTTTTATTTCTGATTCATATTTACTCAAAAACCAGTCATTGGCTTTTGTACAATTTACGTTTTTTACAAAATCTAAGTTTGGAAGGTAATTGAAGGTAGCTACATACAAATGATGTGGGTTATAGTACCTTTCCCCTTCTACCAATACTTTAGAAAGACTTGTTTTGGTGCTTGTTTCACCAAAAGATGTCGTTGCATTTTGTAGCATACTCAGTTGTTCCATGGTGCAATTCATACCCTATTTATTTGTTTAGAATGCAAAAAAACAATGGCACTACGCCAAAACATGTCACTCTGAAAAATAAATTTGATAAAACAAAAAAAGGTCAGAAGCCTTCAGTCATTCAACCTCCAACTTCCAATCCCTCTAAATCATCTCTTCCACCACCAACAAATAAAATCCCCCAACAACTTCACAGTCATTGGGGGACTTCTATGCTTTTCTCTCCCACCGCTTGCTTATCCCTTGCAGGACTGCGACACCAAGAGGTGACTCCCTGAATGTTTTTGAAGGCTACTCGAAAATCAGCAGGACTGTCACGCTGAGCCTGTCGAAGCGCAAACAGGTTAAACATGTTAACCCGCTTTCGACAAGCTCAAGCTGACACCCAAAAGTTCAAGCTGACACCCAAACGCTCAAGCTGACACCCAAACGCTTACGCTGACACCCAAATGTTCAAGCTGACATCCAAACGCTCAAGCTGTCACTAAAACACTCAAGTTATCCTCTTGATTTTCGGTTAGTTCTCTCCTTCGTCGAGATGACGGTAACTTACGTAATGTTTGTGTTCACCACAGCGGTGTACGGCCCTTCATTCCCTTGCGCATCCACATAGCAACTGGCAATTGCTATTGGTAGCCCTGCTTGTGCCGCAGGTAGCGTGAGAACAATGGGGTAACTACTGTTGTCGATAAACTTGCAGAAATCGGCTGGGTCAACAGGTGCTGTTGTTCCCGCTACCACCACAAAATACCGTACCCTGAAAAACACTACGTTCACCGGCCTGCCTCGGCTACCCAATGAATCTGCCATAAGTATGTTGAACTGGTGCCCGGTTTGCGATTCAACTGCCATACGTGGCAATTCAATCGTTCCCCCTTTTAGCTTTGTACGCACATCGGAGTGCGGTTCCAAAGCGGCGTTCAACACATCGGTGGCTGTAGCGGGCAGATTGTTGTAATACCACTTTAGCGAAAACCTCCTTGCCACTGCAACTGCCTTTTCCTGGGCGGTGTCCCTTGTTTGGGTCAACGTTTTGGTTACAGCATTCTTGTTGCTAAGGGCAGCTTGGGCAGTCACAAAAGGTGTTACCACTCCACTCAGTTCTGTGTTGTCTGCCGCACTAATACCCAATCTTGTTGCAACTGCTGCTGTAGCAGAATAGGTAACAAGGGTGGTTAGATTGGTAGCCAACGTGACTGAATCTACCGAAAATTGATCTTTTTTCTTACTCATTCCTTTAGAATTTAGTAGATTAGAAAATTTTCAAAGCCATACCCTTACGTTTCTATAATGGTATTTGTCGGTTGTTCTTTGGGCTGTACCCCAGTGCCGCAACGGTTACCACCTGCTAAGTGTTGAGCTTTCTGCATTGTTTTCAAACGCTGTTTGCCTCCTTCAAACGTATATTTTGCCAATAATGAGTGTAAATAGATGTAAAACTGATTTTAAAAGAGGTAAGTGTAGCTTTCTCGGACGTCAGGGAAAGAGTTAGGGAGGTAGTTAATGCCTTCACGGACGTCCCGGAAAGAGTTAGGGAGGTAGTTAGTGCCTTCCCGGACGTCCCTGAAAGACTTAGGGAGGTAGTTGACTCCTTCCCGGACGTCCGTGAAAGACTTAGGGAGGTCGCTGACGCCTTCACGGACGTCCGTGAAAGACTTAGGGACGTTCGTGAAAGGGGTAACGAGGTCGCTTCGAACAAATACATTGTTGTTGTATTGACAGAGAAGAAGTTTATGAAAGAAAGGAAGAAACAGCTAATTAATAACTGGTACGTTTTAGTTTTATATGGTAGCGTATGCGGTATCACAGGCAATATTTATTCGTTATTTGTCCTGCAAAGTAGAACATGTTTTATATCTCAACGATTTATTTTTAATAGCCCATTCTGCCTTAGCGGCTTATCAAATTTCCCCCTATCGGCTAAGACTCAAATGAACATTAATTATTAATTCTTACTCATTATCTGCTTCTTACTTTTCTTTGCGCTTCATTGAGTCTTCGTGCCTTAGTGGCAAAAACGCCTGGTTGGCAAAAACTAATTTATGCAAACAGCTTATATCATAGATGCAGTCCGTACCCCCATTGGAAAATATGGAGGCAAGCTCGCAACCATTCGTCCCGACGATTTATTGGCGGTGGTTATCAAGGCATTGGTTGATCGGAATCCTGCTGTTAATGTAAACTTGTTGGAAGATGTAATTATTGGCGACAGCAACCAGGCGGGCGAAGATTGCAGGGATGTAGCCCGGATGGGGGCGTTGCTGGCTGGACTTCCTGTTTCGGTGGGTGGCAATACCGTCAACCGCCTTTGTGCCAGCGGGATGCAAGCGGTGATGGATGCGGCCCGTGCCATCAGTTGTGGCGAAGGACTTTTTTATGTTGCAGGTGGGGTGGAGAGTATGACGCGTGCCCCTTTTATCCTGCCAAAGAGTAAAGGCGCTTATACCCGGGAAGTAGAAATGGTGGATAGTACCATCGGGTGGCGGTTGACTAATAAGAAATTGGCGGCTAAGTATTATCCCTATAATATGGGCGAAACGGCTGAAAATATTGCCCAACAATGGGGCATCAGCAGGGAGGATCAAGATAGATTCGCCCTCCATTCACAACAAAAATATGCAGCCGCTTTGGCAGCAGGCAAGTGGGATAATGAAATGGTGCCCGTGCCTTTGTCCGACAATGCTTCACCCACTTATTTCTCTAAAGATGAGCAACCACGCTCGACTACCCTGGAAAGATTAGCTGCTTTGCGTCCGGCATTTGTGGCAGGTGGAAGCGTTACGGCAGGCAATAGTAGCCACATCAATGATGGGGCGTCTGCCTTATTATTGGCTAGTGAGGAGGCAGTAAAGCTTTTTAAGTTGAAGCCTTTGGCTAAAATAAAGAGTATGGCCATTGCTGGTGTCCACCCCGATATTATGGGGATTGGCCCTGTTCCTGCCACCCAAAAAGCCTTGAAAAGAGC
>Ga0214164_1002038_pt1 | contig 10834 bp, 9 predicted proteins | sample TroBogepilimnion_13_FD_153003 | JGI IMG/M metagenome (GOLD analysis project Ga0214164, IMG submission 153003) | Freshwater microbial communities from Trout Bog Lake, WI - Practice 03JUN2009 epilimnion v4 | ecosystem: Environmental > Aquatic > Freshwater > Lake > Epilimnion/Euphotic zone ...
TAATCATGCCCCTTTTACTTGGGGAAAAGATGCTGCCAAAGCGGTATATAATAGTGCCGTATTGGAATCGGTGGCACAAATGGCTTACTTAACTGAGTTAATTAATCCACAAGCACCTCGCTTAAAAGATGCCTTGATTAAGAAACATTATGAAAGGAAACATGGCCCAGATAGTTATTATGGACAGTAGATTAGTTATGAATTTTATATTCTAAATTTTGAATGACAAGTAGTCTTTAACTCAATTTCCAAGACCTTGGATACAACGAAAATGGTCTTGGAAATTACAAAAAAGAGAAGTTTTATTTAAGAACAACGCTCATTTGTGCCTTTAAGGTGCGGGGTTAAACAAAAAACAATTATGAAAAAGTTCCCTTATTTATTATTAATTGCAGCAGTATTTGCTTGCAAAAACAAACCTTCGGCAGATACTGCTGCTACTTTTACTGTTAGTGAAACAGTTATTGGCAAGATTGATACTTCGGCTATTACCGAGTACACTATCAGTAATCCTTCGGGAATGAAAGTGAGTATCCTCAATTACGGCGGCACAGTTACTAAAATCATCACTAAAGACAAAGCTGGTAATGACGGCGATGTTATTTTGGGATATGATTCATTGGCTGGAAATCTTCAAAAAGGCAATCCTTACTTTGGGGTTTTGGTGGGTAGATATGCCAATCGTATCGCCAAAGGAAAATTTACTTTAGATGGAAAAGAGTATAAATTGGCAACTAACAACGGGGTAAATGCCTTGCACGGTGGCTTGAAAGGTTTTGATAAAGTAATCTGGACAGTAGAAAAACTGGCTGGGGATAGCAGCCTTCAACTAACTTATAAAAGTAAAGATGGCGAAGAAGGTTACCCAGGAAATGTGACAGCAACAGTCGTATATTCCTTGTCTTCTGCCAATGAATTGAAGATAGATTATAAGGCTACTACTGATAAACCAACGCCCATTAACCTGACAAATCACTGCTATTTCAATCTTTCTGCTGGGGCAGATTCTACTATTTTAGGTCATGAATTATTTATTCAGGCTGATAAATATACACCAGTAGATACTACTTTGATACCTACAGGAAAGATTGAAACAGTGAAAGGAACGCCTTTTGATTTTACTACGCCTAAATTGATTGGTAAAGACTTAGATAGTGTGAAAGGTGGTTACGACCATAATTGGGTTTTAAACAGAACTGGCAATGGACTGGAAAAGATAGCTACTGTTTATCATGCAGCATCGGGTAGATTTATGGAAGTATTTACTACTGAACCAGGAATTCAGTTTTATAGTGGCAACTTTTTGGACGGTACATTGACGAATACAAAAGGTGGGAAGAAATATATCCAGCATGCAGCCCTTTGTTTGGAGACGCAGCATTTTCCTGACAGTCCGAATGAGCCTTCATTCCCTAATACCATTTTAAAACCAGGTGAAACCTATACCCACACTACAGTGTATAAGTTTTCGGTTAAGTAAATTGGAAGGAATTTTGGGTCGAAATTTCAATTTAGGACTTGCAGTATTTCTTTCACTGCATGAAGTAGAAGATATACTGCATGAAATTAAAGACTCACTGTATGCAGTAAAAGGTTAATTGTATTAAGTAGAAGACTGACTGTATGCAGTAAAAGGTTAATTGTATGAAGTAGAAGTTTGACGGGTAGAAGTAAAAAGCTTACTGAGGGAAAATATTATTAAACAGATAAAGGAAATATTGAATCATTAAATCATTTCTTCATTATTAATAAAATCGCAATTATGATAAATTTAAAAGAATTAGAAGTTTGGTTCGTTACCGGCAGCCAACATTTGTATGGCGAAGAAACCTTGCAAAAAGTAGCAGAACATTCCCAAATTATTGCCGCATCATTGAATGAGGCGCCTCAAATTCCGGTGAGGGTTGTTTTTAAACCTACGGTAAAATCTCCAGAGGAGATATTTGCAGTTTGTCAGGAAGCCAATGTTTCCAAAAATTGTATTGGCATTATTGCCTGGATGCATACCTTCTCTCCAGCCAAGATGTGGATTGGTGGATTGAAGATTTTGCAAAAACCTTTGCTGCATTTTCATACCCAATTTAATCGCGACATTCCTTGGGGAACCATTGATATGGACTTTATGAACCTGAACCAAAGTGCACATGGCGACAGGGAATTTGGTTTTATGATGACGCGTATGCGTTTGAACCGAAAGGTAGTTGTGGGGCATTGGCAAGATGAAGAATCACTTGGAAAAATCAACGATTGGGCGCGTGCTGCTGCAGGTTGGCATGATTGGCAAGGGGCTAAATTTGTACGCTTTGGCGATAACATGCGCTATGTGGCCGTTACGGAAGGGGACAAAGTAGAAGCAGAAATAAAGTTTGGCTACTCTGTAAATACACATGGCATTGGAGACCTGGTAAAAGTAATTGATGAAGTGGGCGATGATGCCGTAGACGTTTTGGTGGCAGAATATGCAGATAGTTATGTGTTATCACCTTCACTTTTGAAAGGTGGCGAGCAACACGAATCCTTGCGGGATGCTGCGAGAATAGAGTTGGGACTGGAAGCTTTTTTGGTAGCAGGAAACTTCAAAGGTTTCACAGATACTTTTGAAGATTTGCATGGCATGAAACAATTGCCGGGCATTGCCGCACAAAGATTAATGGCGAAAGGGTACGGTTTTGCAGGGGAAGGTGATTGGAAAACGGCTGCTTTGGTGCGGGCGATGAAAGTAATGGGTAGTGGATTGAAAGGAGGAAACTCCTTCATGGAAGATTATACCTATCATTTCAATCCTGATAACAGAATGGTTCTGGGAGCGCACATGTTAGAGATTTGTCCTTCAATTGCCGACAAAAAACCTCATTGCGAGATTCATCCTTTGGGCATTGGCGGCAAGGCAGATCCAGTTCGTTTGGTATTTAATTCAGCACCGGGGCCTGCCATCAACGCCTCTATTGTGGATATGGGCAACCGTTTTAGATTGTTGGTTAATGAGGTAATGGCCGTTGCTTCTTTGCATACTTTGCCCAAGCTTCCCGTTGCACGTGTATTATGGAAACCCTATCCGAACATGCACACTGGTTGTGCCGCCTGGATTTTGGCTGGTGGGGCGCACCATACTTGTTATAGTCAGAATCTTACTGCCGATAATTTGCAAGACTTTGCAGAAATGAGCGGAATAGAATTTGTTTTGATAGGAAAGGAAACAAATTTGTATCAGTTTAAGAATGAATTAAGGTGGAATGAAGCAGCGTTTAGATAGCTATTAGTGATGAATTATAAGTTATGAGTGAAAAAGAAGCACTTTTGTACCTTATGATTTATCATTCATCGCAACATTACTTATAACTTATAACTCACAACTTATAACTAAATGTCTTCGTATCAAAAAGTACCTCGTCATCTTCTTGCAATCGATTGTATCATCTTTGGATTTGACGGGGAGGATTTAAAGGCATTATTCGTTAAAAGAAAACTAGAGCCTCAGAAGGGAAACTGGTCTTTGATGGGTGGATTCGTTGCCGAAACGGAAAGTGTGGATGCCGCTGCCGAAAGGGTTTTATTTGAATTGACGGGACTAAGTAGTGTCTACATGGAGCAACTGCATTGCTATGGCGAGTTAGAAAGAGATACGCACTCAAGGGTTGTTTCTATTGCCTACTTTGCGTTGATTAAGATTGCAGATTATAACGATGCCGTTTTAAAAGAACACAACGCCAGTTGGATCAGTTTGAAAGAATTACCCGAACTAATTTTTGATCACAGGCAAATGGTGGAAGATGCAAAGGAGCGTTTACGTCAAAAGGTGGCCAATCATCCTGTTGGTTTCGAATTACTTCCAGAGAAATTTACGCTTCGTCAATTACAAACATTGTACGAAGCCATCTACGAAACTATTTTAGACAAAAGGAACTTCTCCCGCAAAATTTTTTCACTAGACATTATCAGAAATACTGGCGAAAAAGAAAAGTCCACTTCCCGAAAGGGCTCTTTTTACTTCGTGTTTGAAGAAGATAAATACAAACAATTAGAAAAGGAGGGATTGAAGTTTATTTAAACTCCGCTCCCTCCTTTTTATTATTTTCCAAAGACTACTTAATTAGAATTTCGGAGTGGCATCTGCCTTCACCTTTTTTGCAGTTGAGTCTGCTTTCAACTTAAGCTTCCCTTTAGTTTCCGACAAATTTGCAGTCTTAATTTTCTTCAAATTTTGGGTAGTTGCTGCTTGCTTTGCAGTAGTCTTTACGGCATTAGCATCCGCTTTTACTTTTGCAGTCGACGTGGCTACACTAGTTTTAGCAGTAGCAACAGTTGAATTTACTTTAGTAGTTGCAGTTGCTTTTGCATTAGCAACAGCACTATTGGCAGATGATTTTGCCTGATCCAATACAGATTGAGCTTTTGATGCTGTTCCAAATAATACGGCACCCAACAAAACGATAACAGTCTTTTTCATATAATTCATTTTTAGGCGTCTAAAATAGTAGGATTTATTGATAAGTTGCTATAGAATCCGCAATTATTTAAATAAATTCCTCCACAATATCCGTTTGCGAAATTGTCTTTTGTTCACCACTTACCAGATTCTTTACTACACAAGTTCCATCTTCTAATTCTTTACTTCCAAGAATTAGTACAAAAGGAATCTGCTTCTTTTCGGCATATTTAAACTGCTTATCCATTTTTGTAGCTTCATGAAAAAGTTCACAGCTGATATCTTTAGCTCTTAGTTGCTGCATCAATGCAAAAGCAGATTTTCTTTCTTTTTCTCCCAAATTAAAAAACAAGACTTTTACACCGGTATGCACTGTTTCAGGGAACAGTTTTAGTTCTTCCATCACGTCGTAAATCCTGTCTACGCCGAAACTCACGCCTACACCAGGCACATTAGAAACACCAAATAAACCAGTGAGGTCATCATATCGGCCACCGCCGCCAATACTTCCCATTTGTACATTATTGGCTTTCACCTCAAAGATAATTCCTGTGTAATAGTTCAACCCGCGAGCAAGGGTGAGGTCTATTGAAAGTTGTGAATGGGGAGTTGCGAGTTGCGGGAAATTTAATACATATTCTATCTCTTCAATTCCAGCTTTCCCCATTTCTGTATTACCAATTAATGCAGTTGCTGCCGCAAGCTTTTCTTTGTTAGTACCAGTAATTGACAGATATTTTTCAATAGTATTTATCTGAGTATCACTTAAACCCCGTTGAGACAACTCCTCCTTCACCTTCTCAATACCTATCTTATCCAGCTTATCAATAGCAATGGTTATGTCTGTGAGTTTATCTGCTCCCCCACAAATCTCAGCCAATGCAGCCAATATCTTTCTGCTATTGATTCTTATTTCTACCTCAACACCTAGTTTAGCAAATACAGTTGCATAGATATTTGCCAGCTCCACTTCATTCAGTAAACTAGTGCTTCCCACCACATCAGCATCACATTGATAAAACTCTCTGTAGCGCCCCTTTTGAGGTCTGTCTGCTCGCCAAACAGGCTGAATTTGATAGCGCTTAAAGGGAAGTGTCAATTGGCCATAATTCATCGCTACATACCGAGCAAAAGGAATGGTAAGGTCATAACGAAGTGCCCGCTCAGTAATCGTCTTGGTATTCTTTCCCTCTAACACTTTCTCAAGGTCAGCCCTTATCTGTTCCTGCTTCACAGGATTATCCAACCCATTATTTAGTATCTTAAATATCAGTTTATCCCCTTCTTCCCCATATTTGCCCATCAAGGTATCAAGGTTTTCCATAGCGGGTGTCTCGAGCGGTGCAAAGCCATACAACTCAAATATATGCCTGATTGTATTGAAAATATAATTCCTTTTACGCACCACATCTGCCGAAAAATCCCTTGTTCCTTGTGGTAAGCTAACTGTAACTTTTGCCATCTTTTTTTAGTTGTAAGTTGTAAGTTATAGGCCATAAGTCGTAAGTCAAGACAATTTTGCCTTGTCACTCACAACTTACGAGTTATGACTTGCGACTATTTTTTCACACGCCTCATCCAATAACGCATAAACTTCTTTAAAATTCTCATACCCTCCATACCAAGGATCCGGTACTTCACGGTTTTCACCTGGATAAACCTCATTCAACAAATAATCAATCTTGTCCAGATCCCAGTTTTCACCAGCAATACGCTTTGCACCATTATAGTTTTCCCTGTCCATCACATAAATCTTGTCAAACAAGGTAAAATCCAGTTTTGCCAACTGACGAACACGTTTCTTGCTGATATCAACTCCATGCTCGCTAGCCACTTTGATGGAAAGCTTGTGTGGCGTCTCGCCAACATGATAATTAGCGGTTCCTGCACTATCCACTTCCCAGTTCAGGCCAGCAGCATTGGCCTTAGCTTGCAAAATCCCTTCTGCCAAAGGACTTCTGCAGATGTTCCCTAAACAAACCATTAGTATTTTCATTGTCGCAAATTTATGTAATTACAATAGAGGTGAATCAATTTATCCGTTTTGTTCTTTCAGTTTCAACTCCCACTTCCAGGCAGTACCCATCATATCCACAAGACTATATTTCACATTCCAGCCCAATCCTTCTACCGCTTGTTTGTTTTCGGCATATATAGCCACTACATCCCCCCCGCGCCTCGGTCCAATCTCATAGTTCAATGCAACACCACTTACTGTTTCAAAGGTTTTAATTGCTTCCAACACTGTAACCCCATTCCCCGAACCTAAATTAAAGATGTCGCATTTGGAAGCATTTTTCTTGTCAACCAAATATTGTAATGCCAATGTATGTGCATGGGCAATGTCGCAAACATGAATATAATCCCTCAAACAACTACCATCACGCGTTGGATAGTCATCACCATAAACCATCATCTTCGGTAACTTTCCAATGGCGGTTTGAGTGATGGCTGGCACCAGATTCATAGGTCTGCCAATTGGCAATTCTCCGATATTGATGGATGGATGTGCGCCAACAGGATTAAAATATCGTAGCAAAATAGTATTGGCGGCTGACACCTTAGCGAAATCTTCAATCATCACTTCACCCATTTGCTTCGTGGCGCCATAAGGACTTTCCGCTTTCTTGGTTGGCGTCTTTTCTGTTACAGGAATTGCATCTGGATTGCCATAAACAGTACAGGAGGAAGAGAAGACAAAGTAAGGTATCTTAAATTCTTCCACGCACTTCAATAGATTAATCAGCGAAAACATATTATTTTCATAATAAAACAAAGGCTTGTCAACCGATTCCCCTACTGCTTTATAAGCAGCAAAATGAATGATACCCGTAATGTCTGGATTCTCTACAAATATGTTTCTCGTCAGTTCAAACCCTTTCAGGTCTACTGTATAATTTTTTACTTTAACACCTGTTATCTTCTCAATTCCATCCAAAGAATTGATAGAAGAACGAGAATTATCATCCACACATACCACTTCAAAACCATTCTCTATCAAGTCCACAATAGTGTGCGACCCAATGTAACCGCAGCCACCTGTTACTAATATTTTTGCCATAAGTATTAATTAAGCCGGAAAAGTAGGAAATTAATGCGGTTAACTTATTTTTCTTCTTAAAATGGAGCAATTGTAAATCCTTTAACCTAAGCAAAAAAGGGATTGCCTGATGAACTGTTTGTAAAAAATAGGCCTTGGTTGTAAATCTTTTTACCATAGCGGAGGATGCTCTGACCCATAGCGGAGCATGCTCTAACCCATAGCGGAGGATGCTCTGACCCATAGCGGATGATGCTCTGACCCATAGCGGATGATGCTCTGACCCATAGAGAACCATGTGCTGACCCATAGAGAACTATAGCAGACCTGATGGGCAATAATTAATTGTTTTTAGTTCGTTTTCGGTGTAATGGTAGTCTGGTAATAATGCAAAGCTTTAGCCCGAATTAGGTGGTTTTTAGATAATGCAGACAACCTAGTACCGATGTCCAAAAATTTTATTTAGTGTGTTACAAATAATATGTATTTTGCATTTTTATTAAAACAAAAATTATGAAAATTTTCAAGTTGCTTTCAATTTTAGTGCTTTCAGTAACCGCCTATTGCGTTTTTGCAAGTAGCCAACAGTTTAATGAGTGGGTATTATTAGGAGAGAAAAAAGCTGATTTTGTAGCTGAAAGAGATATTATTCCCGTTAATCCTAATCCTACCTACAATAAGATTAAGGTAAAAGTACTCAATGGGGAAGTATTGATGGAGGACATGAAAGTATTTTTTGGTGATGGGGAAATAATGGATGTTTCATTGAAATATGTTTTTGACAAAGGGGGGTACAGTAGAGATATAGAGTTGCCAAGAGGAAATAGGCACATAACTAGGATTAGTTTTTTGTACAGAACATCGCTTAAGTCATTCAGGAGGGGTATAGTACAAGTTTGGGGAAGAAAATAGAGATTCTTCTATTTAAATTTCTTCAAACTCAAGTAAAAATTAAAATCATGAAAATAATCTTATCATTCGCACTGATATTCTTTTATTCGTTTGTTTTCGCACAACCAGATTTAGTCTGCTCAAATATTACAAATACTCAATCGAGTTTGGCATTTGGGCAGCAGTTCTCTTGTAGTTTTAAAATAAAAAACATTGGATCAAACACTGCTGCTATTTCTCACGCAAGTATATCTTTAGTGGACTCTGCTACATTAGCAAGTACATATTTAGCAGATGTTTCTACCGAATCACTTGCTGCCAATACTGAAACGGGTAGCTACGATTTTATTCTACCTTTGCCATATAGCACAACTGTAGGGCACTCATATATTCTCATACAAGCCAATTCAAGAGGAGAGGTGTCCGAATCAAATACAACAAATAACGCCACTTACAGTACGAATACAATAAAAATTTTAAATCGTGTAAATGGGGGGCAAAATCTTCCTTATCCTGTCATTTTGATTCATGGGCTAATGGGGAATGATACAACTTGGTATCCCTTCCTGCGTGATGCTGAGAGTTATTATGGATATAATTATGGTGGAAATATGAATTTCTGTTTGAATCAGGATGGCAATGTAACAAAATCATACCTACCTACAGATTTTAAGGATTGGACTGATACCACAAAGCTTGCCGCAGGTGATTTTTATACTATAAATTTTGATGTAGATACTTTAGGAAATAAGTATAGTGCATCAACTCAGAGTAATCAGTCAGCAGCAATTAAACAAGGTGTTGCAATAAAAAAAGCTATTGAGCATGTATTAGAGGTTACAAAGAAAGATAAAGTAATACTCGTTGGACATAGTATGGGGGGGCTAGCTGCGAGAGAATATTTACAGAATAAAACTAATTGGCAGCCAGATGGAAAACATCATGTTGCCAAACTATATACTCTTGGCACACCTCATGGAGGAAGCAACTCTACTTCTGGTAACTTAACAAGTATATTTAATGATGTTGACGAAAGATCAGAAGCTGTACGTGACCTAAGAAGGATTTATGACATCTCACTAGATAGTGGTGTTTATTTATATGGAGGAACCGAGAGCCTAACAGTCATGAATAATAGCCTTATTGAAAATTATTTTAATGCAGATGTGAATTGTAATGGAGTGACGGGAAATAAAATAGTTGGTCTAAATCATAAATCAATTCCAATAGATTTGGCCTATACTTGTGTTATCGGGAATGATACATATTTCCCAGGACTATGCTCTAATTGTGATGGGGTGGTAAATTTTATAGATGCTGATTTAAATAATTTCTTACCACAAGTGAAGGCAGATACCTTTTTTTGTGTTGGAGAGGGATCTGCACTTTTATTTGGAGGAAAACCTTGGCATGTTGAGTTGCCAAAACAAACTAATTATAATATTATCGGACTAGATGAACCTGACAATAAACAATTTGCTTACCAAGTAGACTTTGGGAAGCACTATTTCGGGCATTTCACAAAAAAGAATGCAATTAGTTTCTCTGCTGTTGATAGCGATTATTATAAATTTACTGTACCAAGTGATGGCAGTTTGACAGCATTTCTGGATAATATTTCTACAACACAAGCCAGTATTCGAATATATGATTCTGTAACTAATACTGTTAAACTTCTCTATAATAGTAATGGAAAAGGGTATTTTGGACGAGTAATAACCCTAACTGCCGGTACTTACTACATGAATATATATTCCCAAGCAGACACATATTCTTGGGAATTCCCATACGCATTCAAACTAACGTTTACTCCTAATTCGTTACCGATTATGGATGTATCTTTCACTGCCACAGCAATTAACAAAGCCATACAAACCAACTGGTACACTTCCACCGAACTAAACACAGACCACTTTATTGTTCAACACAGTACAGATGGTACTTCCTTTACAGATATTGGTACTATAAAAGCAGTAGGCAGTGGGGCAAATGGGTATAGTTTTACAGATACACACCCTACCAATGGTACTAACTATTATCGTTTGCAAAGTTTAGATAGGGATGGGGCAAGTAGTTTTAGTAAAGTAGTTTCGGCAGAGATAGTAGATAATAGATATGAGATAGTAGTTGTACCAAATCCTGTGAAAAGTGTTGCTACTATTAAAGGAAATCATATTGCTTTGGTACAAGTAATAGATAACATAGGAAGGGTGGTGAAGACTGTTACCTTGAAGGATGCTACGAACCCTGTATTGTCTGTAAATGGTTTGCCAGCAGGGATGTATCATCTGCGGATTCAAACAACTGATGGCAATGTAAGTGGCGTGGGGATGGTGAAGGAATAGGAATTAACATTATTTAGTGATTAGGGATGAGAGAGAGTCTGTTTTGAAGTATTTACTTTGAGGCAGACTCTTTGCCTTCAGGCTACTTGGTGGGTAAGGCAAATAAAAAACCCGCTATAAAAGCGGGCTTTG
>Ga0214164_1002042_pt1 | contig 10813 bp, 10 predicted proteins | sample TroBogepilimnion_13_FD_153003 | JGI IMG/M metagenome (GOLD analysis project Ga0214164, IMG submission 153003) | Freshwater microbial communities from Trout Bog Lake, WI - Practice 03JUN2009 epilimnion v4 | ecosystem: Environmental > Aquatic > Freshwater > Lake > Epilimnion/Euphotic zone ...
AAACTATCCAATTACCAAATGCAACCACATTACCTAATGGTGCATTATTTACATTTAATAACAATCAATCATCAGGCACTATTGTTATTCAAAATAATTCTGCTACAACAATTGCAACTGTTCAATCAGGTTCTTATATTACTGTAGTTTTATTAAACAATTCATCTGCGGCAGGCACATGGGATTTTCATAATTCACCACCAGCAAATGCAAGTTGGTCTACAAATACACTATCATGGGCTGGAAGTTATACAAATGGCACATGGAATGGTAATGTTATTGGATTAGCTTATGGTGGAACAAATGCTAACTTAACTGCTGTAGCAGGTGGAGCTGTTTATTCATCAGGATCAGCATTAGGTATTACTGCGGCAGGAACATCAGGTCAAGTATTAACTTCTAATGGCGCATCTGCACCAACATGGCAAAATAACTCTGCAACAGTATCTATTACAGACGATACTTCAACAAATGCTACTCGTTACCCATTATTTTCATCTATTACAACAGGTAGCATTACAACTGAATATACAAGCTCTACTAAATTTCAATTTAATCCAAGCACAGGCACATTAACTACAACTAATTTATCTACAGGCGCATTAACAGCTACAGGAACAACAACTTTAGCCACATCTTTAACAGGTTTAGCTAAATTAACTTCAGGTGTAGTATCTACTGCAACTGCTGGAACAGACTATGTAGCGCCAGGAACTGCAACAACATTTACAGCAACTCAAACATTTAACGGATCATCTAGTGTATTAGCTGCGGTATTTGCAAACGCAGCAGAAACAACAACTATATCTGCTACTGCTGCAACAGGCACAATTAACTATGATGTAACTACTCAATCAGTTATTTACTACACATCTAATGCGTCAGCTAATTGGACTGTAAACTTTAGAGCATCAAGTGGCACATCTTTAAATACAGCTATGTCAACAGGTCAATCTGTAACAGTTGTATTCTTGGTAACTCAAGGTTCAACAGCTTACTATAACAACGCAATCACAATTGATGGCACATCATTTACACCTAAATATCAAGGTGGCACAGCACCAACATCAGGTAACGCTTCAAGTATAGATGCTTACTCATACACAATTGTTAAAACAGGTTCAGCCGCTTTCACAGTATTTGCAGCACAAACACAATTTAAGTAGGAATAGTTAATGTCACTATTATCAAGACTAGCCGTTCAATCAGCAAGAGCCTATGGCTTACTTACAGCCGGTAAATCTACCAATGTAGGTGCTACTTATCTTTCTGTAGCTGGAGGTGGTGGCGGTGGTAGTTTTGGTGGTGGTGGTGCAGGTGGATATTTAACTTCCACATTTACATTATCTACACTTACAACATATACTGTTACTGTTGGTGGTGGCGGCACAGGAAGTGCAACATCAATAGGAACAAATGGAGTTAATTCTTCTATTTCAGGAACAGGACTTACAACTGTAACTTCTATAGGTGGCGGAGGTGGTGGTGGATTTGCAGCCACACCTAATCATAATGGGCAAAATGGCGGTTCAGGTGGAGGTGGTGGCGCACTAAATTCAGGAAGTTTTGCAGGCGGAACAGGCGGAACAGGAACAAGCGGACAAGGTAACAATGGTGGTGCTGGCCCTGCTACAGGTAGTGCTGCTGGTGGCGGTGGAGGTGGTGCTAGTGCTGTTGGAGCAACTCCTGCTTCTGCATCAACTGTAGGAGGTAATGGTGGTAATGGCACTTCTTCTTCAATTACAGGTTCTGCTATAACTTATGCTGGAGGAGGTGGTGGTGGTGGTGCTTCTGCTGCTGGTTCAGGAGGAACAGGCGGTGGAGGAAGTGGGGGTCTTTATTCAGGTGCAGGGGCTACTGCTGGCACAACTAATCTTGGTGGTGGTGGGGGTGGTGGATATAATGCTTTAGGTGGTAATGGTGGCTCAGGCATAGTCATCATATCTTACGCATCTGCTACACCTAAATTCGTAGGTGGCACTCTTACTACTTCAGGTGGTAACCAAATACACACATTCACATCTTCAGGCACATTAAGCCCTCTTACACCTGTAACAGCTAGTTATTTAGTCGTAGCTGGTGGTGCTGGTGGAGGAAACTTTGGTGGTGGCGGTGCTGGTGGTTATCAAACATTTACATTTAGTTTATCTTCACTTACAACATATACAGTAACTGTTGGTGGTGGCGGCACAGGAAGTGCAACATCAATAGGAACAAATGGAGTAGATTCTTCTATTTCAGGCACAGGCATTACTACTGTAACATCAACAGGTGGTGGCGGCGGAGGTGGATTTACAACCACACCAAATCACAATGGACAAAATGGTGGTTCAGGTGGTGGTGCAGGCGCACTTAATACAACGCCTTATACAACAGGTTCAGTTGGAACAGGAACATCAGGACAAGGAAATAATGGTGGCCTAGCTGTAACAGGAGCAACTGCTGCTGGAGGTGGCGGTGGTGCTAGCGCTGTAGGCGCAGCAGGAAATTCAAATACAGGGGGCAATGGTGGTGCAGGTAGTGCATCATCTATTTCAGGATCATCCGTAACATACGCAGGCGGTGGTGGTGGTTGTGGTCTTTCTGTAGGTGGTTCAGGTGGCACAGGTGGTGGCGGAGCAGGAGGTGCAAGCACAGTAGGTGTGGCTGGAACTGCAAACACAGGAGGTGGAGGTGGTGGTGGATATAACACTACAGGTGGAACAGGTGGTTCAGGCGTGGTGATATTATCTGTTCCTACTACTAAATATTCAGGAACTACTACGGGAAGTCCTACTATAACAACATCAGGTGCTAATACTATTATTACATTTACTGCTTCAGGAAGTTATACAGCTTAACAACAAAGGAAATAACATGGCACATTTTGCAAAATTAGAAAACAACATAGTTACACAAGTAATTGTAGTAGCTAACCAAGACATTCTTGATGAAAATGGACAAGAGTCTGAACAAAAAGGTATAAACTTTTGCTCTAACCTTTTAGGTGGCAATTGGAAACAAACATCTTATCACGCTAAAATTCGTAAGAATTACGCAGGCATTGGATATACTTATAATGAAACATTAGATGCTTTTATTCCACCACAACCTTATCCTTCATGGACATTAAATAATGATATTGCTCAATGGCAAGCACCCACACCTATGCCTACAGATGGTAAATTTTATTCTTGGGATGAAACAACTAAATCATGGGTTGAAATAAATAATGTCTAATCAATATACATGGACTTTAAAACAAGTTACATCAGAAGGTGATTTAATTACTCACGCTTATTATTATGTAAGTGCTACTGATGGCGAAAATACTGTAGAAACAGAAGGTAATTATTATTTTACAGGTAAAGAAATTATTGTCCCTTATGCTGAAGTCAGAGAAAAAACTATTCTTGATTGGATCAATGACGAAACAACAACAAATGAAGTTTCTAGTATAAAATCTCGTTTAGACGAACAATTATTAGAGCTAAAAAAGGAAAAAACAGTAGGTTTTCCATGGCTCGCTAACACATTTAAACCTAATATTTAGGAATTATTATGGCAACCCCTATAGACATCATATCAAACGCACTTAAAGACATAGGCGCTTTAGCTTCAGGCGAAACTCCTGCTCCTGAAGAAACGCAAGATGCGTTTTACACATTAAATGAACTTTTAGACCAATGGTCAAATGAAGATATGATGATTTTCTATAAAACAGAAATAGTCTTTCCTATTACGCCAGGTCAAACACAATACACTATTGGCCCAGGCGGACAAATTGGCGCATCTATTACAGGTTCTATTACAGGCAATATTTTAACTGTTACAGGTATTACATCAGGTGCTATTGCAGTTGGTCAAACATTAAGTGGTGCAGGTATTACTGATGGCACAAAAATACAACAAATGCTCACAGGAGCAGGAGGCAATGTTAATGAACTCGGCACTTATCAAGTTAATATTAGTCAAACTGTTGCCTCTACCGCTATTAACCTATATTACCAAAGACCACTTAACATTGATTCTGCATTTGTTCGTATTAACACTAACTCTAACGGCACTCCTATTGTTAATGGAGGATTAGATTATCCAGTAGCTGTATTAAATGTTGAAGATTATGAAATGATTGGTCTTAAAACATTAAATGGCCCATGGCCTAAAGCACTTTATTACCAACCTGCTGAAACTTTAGGAAACTTATTTGTATGGCCTAATCCTGCTCAAGGTGAAATGCACTTATTTGTAAATACTATATTTAGTAGATTTGTAACCATTAATGACACAATTAACCTTCCACAAGGCTATACAATGGCATTACGTTGGTGTTTAGCTGAAAGATTAATGCCTATGTTTGGTAAAGCTTCAGCTACTCAAATTGCTATGATTACAGCGTTTGCAGGTCAAGCTAAAGCCACAGTAAAACGCACCAATATGAAGCCTGTGCAATCTGCAAGATTTAATGATGCACTATTATCAAGCAGACAAAAAGACGCTGGTTGGATTCTTACAGGTGGGTTCTTTAGATAATGGCTGATTTTGGATTTGTAGGCCCAAGTTATGTAGCGCCTTCTATTTATCAAGACGCACAAGAATGTATTAACTTTCGCCCTGAAATTGATCCATTAAAAGGTGAAGGAAAAAGAGGCGTTGTAGCTTTATATCCTACACCTGGTCTTACATCTGCAATCGTATTTCAAAACAAACAAGAAGTTCGTGGTATGCGAACTTTATCAGGCGGTCAATATATGGTCGCTGTTGTTGGCCCTTATGTATATATTTTAACTTCTACTTTAGTTCCTACTATGGTAGGTCAATTAAACACTTCAGTAGGTCATGTAGGTATTACCGATAATGGTGTAAATGTATATATAGTTGATGGCTCTTATAGATATACATGGCGCATTTCTAATCCTTCTGCTGCATTATTTACAGGCTCTATTGCAGGAACTACATTAACTGTTACTAATGTTACTTCAGGCACAATTGGATCAAGTCAAGCTTTATTTGGTGCAAATGTATTACCTGAAACTGTAATTACAAGTCAATTAACAGGCACAACAGGTGGCGTTGGAACTTACTCTGTTAATCAAACACAAACTGCGGCTTCAACTATTATGAATTCTGCTGCAGTAGCCTCTGTATTAACTGCTTCAATGTTAGGTAATACAATGACTGTAACAGTTAGTTCAGGCACATTATATCCAGGTCAAACTATTCAAGGCGCATCTGTTACAACATCAACTATTATTACTGCTTTAGGCAGTATTACTGTATTAAACCAATCTATCGCAACTGCTGGAACAGGTTATGCAGTCAATGATACAGTAACTGTTTTAGGTGGTGTTTATGGAACAACTCCTGCCACTTACACCGTTTCATCTATTGGAGGAAGTGGTGCAATTACAGGATTAACTCAAGTAAATGCAGGTAACTATACATCTCAACCTACTAATAATGTATCTACATCAACAAGCGGATCAGGCACAGGATTAACCTTAACATTAACATTTGGAACAGGTAGTGGTGGAACAGGAACATATCCTATTAGCGCATCACAAACAGTTAGTTCTGAAACTATGTATGCGTTAAATTTTACTATTTTACCGCTTTCAGATGGTGCATTTAATGGTGGCGATACTCTTGATATTGTAGATAATTACTTTGTTTATAATAAACCTAATTCACAACAATGGGCAGCTTCTAATCCTTTAAGCCCTATTACCAATGCTTTAAGCTTTTCATCTAAAGATGGCGCACCTGATAACCTTGTATCTTTAATTGTAGATCATAGAGAAGTTTATTTACTTGGTGAAGCTTCATCTGAAGTATGGGTAGATGTAGGTTCTTTCCCTTTCCCATTCCAACGTATTCCTGGCACATCAACACAAACAGGTATTGCGGCTAAATTTTCTGTAGCTCGTTTAGGTAATTCATTTGCCTATGTATCACGCAACAATCGTGGTCAAGCAGAAATTGTAATGATGAATGGCTATATTCCTACACGCATATCTACTCATGCTGTAGAACAATCATTATTAGGTGGTTATGTTAATGACGCTATTGCATGGACTTATCAACAAGAAGGCCATGAATGTTATGTTATTACTTTCCCTACATTAGATTTAACATGGGTATTTGATATATCTACTCAAATGTGGCACAAATGGCTATCTATAGACACCACTAATACTTATCATAGACATCGTGGTAATTGTTCTGCTGTGTTTCAAGGTTTAGTTTATGTAGGTGATTATCAAAATGGAATTATCTATTTATTAGACCCTAATAACTTTACCGATAATGGTCAAGAAATTCGTAGATTACGCAGAGCGCCTCATTTAGTTACTGATTTACAACGTCAATACTTGGAAGAATTCCAAATTCAATTCCAACCAGGCGTAGGTTTAACAGGCATTACTCAACCATTAAACAATGAAGTTGTAGGCGCTAATCCACAAGCCATGCTTCGTTGGTCAAATGATGGTGGCTCTACATGGTCTAATGAACATTGGACTTCTATTGGCGCAGTCGGTTTATATAAAAATCGTGCTATTTGGCGCAGATTAGGTTGGTCAAGAGATAGAGTTTTTGAGGTTGTAGTTACAGACCCTATAAATGCAGTTATAATATCAGCTAATCTAAAAGCTTCAGAAGGTGAAAACTAATGGCTACAGGAAATGGTATTTACGGATCAAGTCAAACCAATCCATACCCACAAACTGAATTTTTAGATACTGCATCAAAAAGACCAACTCGTGCTTGGCAACAATTTTTTTTAAATTTGCTTAATTTTAGTAGTTCAACCACAGCAACTACTGGAACAGCAACGTTACCTGCTAAACCAGCAGGATTTATTAATATGACTGTAAACGGTCAACAAGTAAAAGTGCCTTACTATAACCAATGAATGATCTTGTTCAAATTGGTAATACAGCATTAAAAGTATTTACTAATGTAGAAGAAGCAGAAAAGGCAATGTTACAGTTGCCACAAGTAGATTGCCCTTTAGTGCATCATTTTGGGCCTAATCTATGTATTAGAGAAGTATTTATGCCAAAAGGCACAATGGCTGTTGGTCATAAACAAAAGTTTAAACACATGAACGTATTGCTTAAAGGCAAAGTTATGATGTTAAACGAGGATAATAGCACAAAGATATTAGAAGCACCTTTTATATTTGAAGGTGAGCCTGGCAGAAAAATAGGCTATGTTTTAGAAGATATGGTATGGCAAAACATATATGCTACCGATTTAAAAGATTCTAATGAAGTTGAAGAATTTTTTGTAGAAAAAAGCGAAAATTGGCAAAACGACCATAATGTTAAGCTTTCTATAGAAAAAGTAGCAAAAGAAGCTGATAGAAATGACTATCAAAAGCTTTTAAAAGAATGTGGAATTTCACATGAAATAGCTAAAGAGCAGTCTGAAAATGAAGAAGATCAAATTTCAGTATTTAGCAATATAGTTCGTGTTGCAGATTCAGCAATTGAAGGAAAAGGCTTATTTTTAACATCACCTATAAAAGAAGGTGATGTGATATGCCAAGCTAGAATTCAAGGCAAAAGAACACAAGCAGGTAGATTTACTAATCACTCTGTGTTTCCAAATGCCAAAATGGTATTATTGCCAAATGGCGATATAGATTTAGTAGCAATTAGAGATATTGATGGGTGTAAAGGTGGTAGTTTAGGTGAAGAAATAACCATAGATTACCGACAAGCTTTGTCTTTATCAGGTATTAATTTTAAAGGAAATGTATTATGTCAGCAATAGCAACCGCCATAGTTGGATCAGCAGTCATTGGAGCAGTAGGCGCTAATAGTGCAGCCGATACGCAAGCCCAAGCAGCGCAAGCAGGACAAGCTCAACAGCTTGCAATGTTCAACACGCAAAATGCTCAACAAGCACCATATAGAGCGGCTGGATATAATACTTTAAATACTATTGGTTCATTGGGTTCAGGTCAATATCAACAATATGATGCGCAAGGTAATCCAATTGGAATGGCCACAGGTTCAGGTTATTTAACCAATCAATTTAATAATCAAGACTTAAACGCTAATTTAGCGCCTAATTACGCATTTCAATTACAACAAGGTCAACAAGCATTAGCTAATCAACAAAATGCAACAGGCGGTTTAATTGGTGGTAATACTTTACAAGCTATGCAAAATTATACTCAAAACTTTGCAGGTAACGCTTATCAAAACGCATTTTCTAATTATCAAACACAACGTGGCAATATTTATAATACATTAGCATCTATTGCAGGATTGGGACAATCTGCTCAACAATCTACAGGACAATTAGCTTCTAATACTGCTAATTCTATTAGTTCACTTGGTGTAGGCGCTGCAAATGCTCAAGCCGCAGGAACTGTTGGAACTGCTAATGCTATTGGTGGCGGATTAAGTAGTTTAGGTAATTATAGCTATATGAATCAATTATTAGGTCAAAATGAAACAATAAATCCATATAGCCAATTACCAACATATCCTGGCTCTACTTCATCAACACCTACATCATATTATTCAGGATAGGTATAAATTATGGCAGACTTTAGCGTATCAGACGTAGCTTCAAAAATTAAAGCACCTGAAGGCATATCATTAGGCGATATGATGAATATGGCTATTGGCGCTCAAAAATTTAAACAAGCGCAACAAATAAATCCATTATTACTTCGTGAAGAAGAAGCTAAAACTACTGAAGCAGAAGAAACATTACAACCTAAAATTACTAAATCTAAAGCAGAATCTCAAAGGGCAATAACTGAAGCAGATAAAGCTGGAATAGATTTAAGACAACATTATGCAAATATTGGTAGAGGTCTTTTTGGTGGATTTTTAACAGACCCTGATTTTATTAATGGCAATTCAGATAAAATGATATCAAAAATTGAAGGTGCAAAAAGTTATGCAGAAAATGTGCTTGGAGTTCCAAAAGATATATTAAGTAATAGTGATCGTATAGTTGATATGATACACAAAAACCCCAAAGAAGCTTATCAGTATATTAAAAATGGTATTCTTCAATCAGGACAAAATCAAGCTCAAACAAATCTTGTTTCGCCAAGAATTGAAACAATTAATGGTGTTCCATATAGTTATACTCCAGCAGGTAATGTGGCTGTTCCTGCAGGTGTTAATCAAAATGCGCCTCAAACTAATGCGCCTGTTTATCAAACACAACCTACTGTAACTCAAGAGGATATGAATAAGCCTATTTATAGTCAAAAAGTGCCTTTACCATATCCATTAAGAGTTGCAGGCCAACCATACGCTCCAGGCCCTACAGAAAAAGCAGACCAAGATGTTGGTGTTACTTACAAAAATGGTTTAATTAATAGACAAGCAAATTTAACAACCGATAGAAGAAATGTTGATGAAGTATTAAAAACAGCAACAGAATTAGAAAAAGGTTGGGCGCCAACTTCAGGTGTTTTAGGTGGAATTCGTAGAAAAATATCTACATGGGCAGGCGATCCTACTTACACTCAATTAAGCAAAGATTTAGCTAATACAACTTTAACTAACTTAAAAACTTTAGGATTAAGCACAGATGCAGATAAAAACCTTGTTTCTGCTGCAAATGGCGATTATACCTACCCACCTGAAGTATTAAAAAATATTGCTAAACGTGCTAAAGCAGACATGACAAATATTGATATGCAAGCAAATGCTGCAAATAAATTTAGTCAAGCTTATGGCGATAATAATATGAACGCATTTAAACAAATGTGGGCTAAAAATTCTGATTCAAGAATATTTGAACTTTACAATGTATTTAATGACCCTGATTTAAGTAAAGCAGAAAAAGAAAAAGCAAGAGATCAACTTTTACCAAAAGACCAAAAACAAAGAAAAATATTCCAAGAAAAATGGAATAACATTAAGAAACTAGAAGAAACAGGTTCATTATAATGGCTGATGACTTTAGTCAATTTTTGTTAGGCGAAAGTGACCAATCGTCTAATCCTAAAAATTCAAAACAAAGTAAAGTTGATTTTGATGTTAATAAAACTTATGGCACACCTTCAAAATTACTTGATAATTTAAGAATTACTGAAAGTAGTGGCAATCCTTATGCTTTAAATAAAGACACAAAAGCTATGGGAAATTATCAATTCATTCCTGAAACCATAATTGATTTACATAAAAAAGGCATTAAATTTAATCCTTTAGACGAAAAAGAATCAAGGGCTGCAGCTGATTGGTATATTGGTCAATTAGCACAACAAAATGGTGGTGATTATAAAAAAGCCATGGCTCAATTTGGTGGATTTAAAACAAAAAACCCAACTGATTATGTAAATAAAGTATTAAATGATCTTTTCCAAAATATGAAAATGTAAGTGCTAGCATATGTCATCTTTTGTTTGTGTTTTTTAGTTGGTTTTTTTTTTAATTTTTTTTTATTTTTCAAGTTATTGTCTAGCTGGGGGGTTTACAGTTCGTCGTGTATTTGAAAAGTTTTACAGTAATTAGAACCAGAACGGCACCCATAACTATTACACAACATTGGATATTTTTTCCCGGATTGATAATAAGTTTCAAAATGCTTTGCAATTGTTTTACTAGTGTATTCATTTGCCGATATTTCCATTGCACACGTGTAATAACAAGGCGCAAGTATTTCATATTCAAAAAACACTTTTCCATATAATGTGATATTAGTGTCATTGGCAATTAAATTCAAATAATTTTCAAAAGTAGGATTATAGTATAGTACTGTATTTGTATACCGTGAATTTGTCTTGTTATCGTGTGTAGTTATACTATATTGAATACTAGAATTTATGATTCTGGTAGTGGTGTAATATTCTATG
>Ga0214164_1002049_pt1 | contig 10783 bp, 11 predicted proteins | sample TroBogepilimnion_13_FD_153003 | JGI IMG/M metagenome (GOLD analysis project Ga0214164, IMG submission 153003) | Freshwater microbial communities from Trout Bog Lake, WI - Practice 03JUN2009 epilimnion v4 | ecosystem: Environmental > Aquatic > Freshwater > Lake > Epilimnion/Euphotic zone ...
TGCTATCAACTCCCACCGCAAGGCATCTGCATCTACCATATAGGCTTCGCGCTTTGCTTCGGGGTTATACTCATACTCTACCTCTGCCACTATTAAAAAGCGTTTCGTTTTCATATCTATCTCCTAATACCACGCTAAAAACACTGTTAGGGCAAGTATGCCCACATAAATACTAACCATTAAATAGAACGCCTCTGCTTCTCATAACCACACCACCTTGTAGTTCTTGTCCTCGTAGTTCCGCATAGCTACTACTGACTTCAACCATACTGTGCCACCTCCGCGCGAGATGGGAAACTCAACAACACCGACATAAGGTTTAAGCGCATGCCTCCCTGTGTGTCTTTGTTGGGTGTTATTTAACACCTTTAAACTTTCTGCCTTTGGTACTGGCTTGCCGTAAGCAAGTGATAACGCTGTTCTTAAGTCCATGACTATCTCCTTATTTAACTAACACAAAGTATGATGCTATGTAGTCTGACGAATTAACATCAAACCACATAGTAAAACACTCTGTCCTCACGCTTAGGCTTAGGTATTTGTGCTTGGGTCTGTTACTACACTTATGCCAAGCTCTACCCGTATGAATGCCATACGTGAGGGTGTTTTAGCGGTTTTTGGTTTTAACTGTTGAATAGTCTATGTCGTGATACTGGTCTGTCGTGTAGGACTTGATGCTGTCCTACACTTGCTGTTGTTTTACTCTAGCCTACACAGTAGCTAGGTACATTTATTATGAGATGTTGAACTACATTTAGGGGTGAAGTTACCCTTGTCGTCGTAGCCTTTACGTGTGGCTCTTTTACCTGCCACTTACTGTATCTCATATGCGCTTTCCAGTATGCGTTTCATACGCACCTATCCAACCAATGTTTGGGTGTTAAATAACACCCGACCAAAAACCTTCCGAACTGATAAAGAACGCGGTATATCGGAACTGCCCATAGCAGTGCCACCGAACTACTTACTACTTATTTACTTATGAAACGCCATTGTAGCATACTTTTGGGCAAATGTCAAGGGGCTGTGAGCGAATTCCCTTTGTAATCATGGGTTTAGCAAATCTTTAGGTATCTCAAACTCGTGGTTTATTTGCACGTTTTGTAGTGATTGTATTAGTGCTTCGGTCAATGCTATCTGTTGATGCGGTGTAAGTATTAGTGATTGTAGTTCTTTTTTCTTTTGTTCTTTATGCTCAATTCTATGTTGTTTAATCTTGGCGCGGTCATTGACTGTTTGGTTTTTGTTCAATGCGTCATACTGCGCTTGTCGTTCTGCTCTAGTCATTTGAAGTTACTCCATAGGTTATTAGTATATGTAAGTGTTGGGCGCGGTTTGCCTTTCTGTTTTATGTTGTCTATTCTCTGCACATAGTGGTCGGGATTGCCTCCCATGTATAACCAAATGATGGTCGCAGTCGTTACGTTATGTATTTTTCCGTCAATAGTTACGTGAACATATCGGGCAGTTATTGGCTTCTTTCGCTTGCTCGCAGTTTTGTATAAAACACCTGCATATGGTAAGTAGGTAAAAAGCTCGTGTACTTGGGCTTGACTTATGCGCATTTGGGTATTCCTGTTATTATGAAGTTATGGAGAAGGTGTTATTTAACACCCGAAGTAGAAAAGTATATATGTTAGGCTAAAAAGTATATGAGTGCAAGAGTAATGTGAAAGTGAAAAGCCCGTGGGGTATAGCTTTGCTGTAATGTGAACAATGTGAACGGAAAATAAGTAAGCTTTCTTGGCGACTTACACCAAACCAACAATTCACGGCAACAAAAAAAGTAGAAGCTCTTATTATTACTTCTTAATATAAATAAATAGTCACATTACACAAAGCACCTTGATTTTGAGGATATGACTGGGTTTCAAGAATGTGAAATCTGACAAAACAAATGCTCACGCATACAAATCTGCTCACATTAGACACAGTAATCTTAGTATGTCTTATTGGTGTCGGGATAGTCCGTGTATGTCGTTATCACATTAGTTCGGGTGTTATTTAACACCCTTTGTTTGTACTGTCAGCGTGGCTTTAACTTCGCGCGCATCACGCGCATGGAGGAACCAGTGTCCCACCTACTACAATTCAATCAGGCAGTCCCACTAGCTTCAGTAAAAGTATTTACTTCGCGTCGCAGTCCCGCCTGCTGAATTGACACTGGTTCCTAACCCCAAAAAACGAGGACAAAAAATACCCCGCTTTCGCGGGGTTATAACGTAAACCCTAAGAAGTTATCTTAGGGGTGTTATTTAACACCTTACTCGGCTTCAACTTCATCAGCTATTTCAGGCAATGCAATTCCTAAACCATTCATCATAACGGTCAATTGTTTTTCTGCTAGTACCCAAGCCTTGCCCTTGCAATCTTGCATTGTTTTAAATAGTGATAACACTTGTTTTGTTGCTTTTTCTTCTGCAGATACTTCGTCTTTTGTGCCATTGATGAAAGCGCGTGCGCCTTGCAGTATATAACTAAGGTTCGGCATTGTTTCACGTTTACCAGTAATTGCCTTCGCATTCCAGTATGCCAATGCTTCGAAACCAAGTTCTTGAGCTTCCACTATCTTAGCAATGTTATTAAAGCGTTGGAATAAAGCATTGTGGCTTTTACTCGTTGGAACTTTCACACGTTGTGCAACGGGCGCAATCTTGTTATGGGCTTTTACTTGGTCAACGTAACCAATCCATGTGGGCGGTTGAGTCTTAGCAAACACTGAATTCAATGCGCTACTATCAAAGACGTTGCCCGCATTGCCAAGCGTATTAGCAACGTTATAATCAAATGCCTCTAATGATACTGCAACCTTACTTGTTTCGCTTAGTACAATAAACAACTGCGCTATTGATGCTACTGGCTTGCGAGCTGTTGCGATTGCTTTTACTTGTGATGCTGTTTTAACTGTTGCCATGATATCTATACTCCTTGATTTAGGTAGACGCGTTGCGCCTTTCAACCTGTGAACCATTATACAGGATTTACGGGCATTGTCAACCCCTTTCTAGCCCTATCCTACCCTTGTACCCCCACCCCCACATTTTTGAACGGGTCCCATCTGGGCGCTAGTGCGCCCTATTCCACACAAAATATTCTGTAAAATTTTAAAAATGGGTCCCCTAAGTATGTATATGCGCCGAAATATTACACATATTTTCAAAAATGGGTCCCTCCCCCTACGTTTTTCCCAGCCTATATAAAAAAAACGTTACATGTAACACCCCCCATACCAAAAATAATTGGCATACTCAAAAAAAATATAGTAATATGTGGGAACAATTTGCTTACAACCCTATGGTAACGATGCAAAACATGAATGAAATGCTGGATTATAGTCCAGAAGAGCCTGATGTAATTCTTCCACCTATTGAACGGGTCGACGAAGATGAAGTGCTGTTCGCAAAGAACATAACATACCGTGAAGAGGTAAGGGCGCGAGCAAGGTCCGTACTGGAATTGATGGACCACGGCATGCAAGTTGATGAGAATGAGCAAACCCAACGCAACGCCACTGAGATATTTACCGAAAAAGCAGACTTAGCAACCCATGCTGAGAAACCAGATGTGATATTACGCCTTGAAGCCATGCTAACTGAGTACGACCACGAGGTTGTGCAAGAAGCAGTGCAGGTTCGGAGGTATATAATGAACCGTCTGATGGATGAGTCCATGACCGCAACCAAACCAAGCGAGAGATTGAAGGCTTTAGAGCTGCTGGGTAAGGTTACTGAAGTAGGGATGTTCACGGAACGTCAAGAAATTACCATAACACACCGCACCACATCAGAAATTGAGGAGGAGTTGGAGAAAACTCTGACCCTTTTACTAAACCCAACGTCAAAAATGTACGAAGTCCCACCTGCTAATGCTCCATCAATCAAAGATATCGAGATAAATATCTAAATGAATCTAACGCATGAGCAATTACTTGACATAAAGGCGAATCTGCACAAGATTCCAGAAGCTAAACGCCCCAAAGTCTTGGAATTGCTAACGGAGTTACTGGCAAGGCAGCAAAATGACACAGCTCACATGAATTTTCTTGACTTTGTTAAGAAGGTGTGGCCCGGATGCATACTGGGTAGACATCACATTATCATGGCAGAGAAATTTGAGGCGGTTGCACGGGGAGATATTAAAAGATTAGCTATTTCGCTACCACCACGCCACACAAAATCAGAATTTGCATCATATTTACTACCAGCATGGTTCTTAGGTAACTATCCAGAGAAGAAAATCATGCAGGCATCACACACGGCAGAGCTTGCAGTGAACTTCGGGCGTAAAGTTCGTAACTTAATTGACTCAGATGTATATAAAGGGATTTTCAGGGATGTTACCCTACAGACAGATAGTAAAGCGGCAGGTCGTTGGGGAACTAACAAGGGAGGAGTTTATAATGCTCTGGGTGTCGGTGCGGGTGCCGCTGGTATGGGTGCCGATATTTTTATTATTGATGACCCTCATAATGAGCAGGATATTATTAATGGTAACTTAGATGTTTTTGACAAGGCTTGGGAATGGTATCAGTCAGGTCCACGTCAACGACTACAACCGGGTGGTGGAATCATCGTGGTTCATACGCGCTGGTCTAAAAAAGACTTAATTGGTAAACTTCTTGACTATGCGGAGAAGAATCCAGACGCAGACCAGTGGGAGTACATAGAGTTTCCAGCTATTATTAATGAGGGTAGTGACCACGAGGAGTCAATGTGGCCTGAGTTCTGGACATTACCTGAGCTTAAGAAGATACAGAATACGATTAGTCCGCACTTGTGGAATGCTCAGTACATGCAAGCACCAACATCAGAAGGTGGTGCACTGATTAAAAAGGCATGGTGGCAGATGTGGGATAAGGATAATCCACCGCATTGTGAGTTTACAATCATGTCATTAGATGCTGCGCAAGAGGCAACGAACCGTTCTGACTTTAATGCCTTGACAACTTGGGGTGTTTTCTTTAACGAAGAAACGAATAACTATAATATAATATTGCTAAACGCAATTAAAAAGCGTATGGAATTCCCAGAACTCAAGGCAATGGTATTAGAGGAGTACAAGGAATGGCAACCAGACGCATTCATGGTAGAAAAGAAATCTAATGGGGCTGCATTATATCAAGAGCTTCGAAGGATGGGTATTCCCGCGGGAGAGTTTACTCCGGGCAAAGGGCAAGATAAGATTAGTCGCGTCAATGCAGTAACAGATTTGTTTTCATCTGGGATTGTGTGGGCACCAGACCGTCGTTGGGCTAGGGAAGTAGTTGATGAATGTAATGACTTTCCAAATGGCGAACACGATGACTTGGTCGACTCGACGACTCTCGCGCTAATAAGATTCAGGCAGGGTGGGTTTATTCGTTTACCAAACGATGAAGCAGAAGACAGCGTACTATATCGATATAAGAAAAAAGCAGCTTACTATTAAAGGACATAACAATGGCAATTGATAAAAGTTTATCCCAAGCTCCGCAAGGACTTGACCAGTTAGACCAGATGGAAGAAGGACCCGCACTAGAGATTAGTATTGAGGACCCAGAGAGTGTTGAGATTGGTATCGATGGTAAACCTATTCTTAGTATAGAGAATACCGAAGATACGCCAGAGTTCGAAGCTAACTTAGCTGAGGAGATAGATGACCGTGTCCTAGTTACATTAGCATATGAGTTAATGGCTGACTTCGAAGACGACGTTGCTTCTCGTAAGGATTGGATACAAACATATGTAGATGGTCTTGAGCTATTAGGTTTAAAGATTGAAGAGCGTTCAGAGCCTTGGGAAGGCGCATGTGGTGTGTATCACCCACTATTAAGCGAGGCTGTTGTTAAGTTCCAAGCTGAGACGATGATGGAAACATTCCCAGCCGCAGGTCCAGTTCGTACGCAAATCATCGGTAAAGCCACCCCAGAGAAGAAAGAAGCGGCAGCTCGTGTTGAAGAAGATATGAATTATCAATTGACAGACGTTATGAAAGAGTTTCGTCCTGAGCATGAGCGTATGTTATGGGGTCTAGGTCTAGCAGGTAACGCGTTCAAGAAAGTGTACTTTGACCCAGCACTAAACCGCCAAACGTCAATGTATGTTACAGCTGAAGATGTGGTAGTGCCATATGGTACATCAAGTCTTGAGTCAGCCGAACGTATTACACATGTAATGAGAAAGACAGAAAACGATATCCGCAAGCTACAAAGCGCAGGATTCTATCGTGATGTTGAGCTAGGTGAGCCGACATATAACTTAGATGAGGTAGAGAAAAAGATAGCTGAGAAGTTAGGCTTCCGTGCTTCTACTGATAACCGCTTTAAACTCCTAGAGATGCAAGTTGAATTAGACTTAGAAGGCTACGAGCATGAAGATGATGATGGAGAACTTACAGGGATTGCACTTCCATACATTGTAACTATTGAAGTAGGCACAGCTACAATCCTAGCTATTCGCCGCAACTGGAAACCTGACGATGAGTTTTATCAAAAACGTAACCACTTTGTCCATTACGGATATATTCCCGGCTTTGGTTTTTATTGCTTTGGGCTTATCCATCTTATCGGTGCTTTCGCTAAGTCTGGCACTTCTCTCATTCGTCAGCTTGTTGATGCTGGCACCTTGGCTAATCTACCGGGGGGTTTTAAAACTCGTGGGTTACGTGTTAAAGGTGACGATACACCGATAGCTCCGGGTGAATTTAGAGATGTAGACGTACCATCAGGCACAATGCGCGACAACATCATGCCGTTGCCTTATAAAGAACCTTCACAAGTGCTTATGGGATTATTAAGCATGATTGTAGACGAGGGTCGTAAGTTCGCTGGTGCTGCTGATATGCAAATATCAGATATGTCTGCCAACTCACCAGTAGGTACAACGCTGGCTGTATTAGAGCGCACATTGAAAATGATGAGTGCAATTCAAGCTCGTATCCATTACTCAATGAAACAAGAGTTCAAGTTACTTAAAGATATCATTCGTGACTTTACTCCTGACGAATATGAATATGACCCAGACCAAGGTGACCGCAAGGCTAAGAAAGAGGACTACGACCAAGTGTACGTATTGCCTGTATCAGACCCGAACGCAGCTACGATGGCACAGAAGGTCGTCCAATATCAAGCAGCCCTACAGCTGGCTCAGACAGCGCCACAGCTATATGATTTACCGCTACTTCACCGTCAAATGTTGGAAGTTTTAGGGATTACGAATTTCCAAAAACTTGTGCCTATGGCTAGTGACTTATTACCAACTGACCCAATCAGTGAGAATCAAAATATTCTTAAGGGTAAGCCAGTTAAAGCGTTCCTATATCAAGACCATGTATCACATATATCAGTGCATCAATCAATGATGCAAGACCCACATGTGCAACAATTGGTAGGCATGAACCCACAACTCGCGCAACAGTTACAGGCTGCAATGTCAGCGCATATTATGGAGCACTTAGGATTTGAGTATCGCAAGCAAATGGAAACCGCTATGGGTGGTACATTGCCTCCATATGTTGACCCATCTGATGATAGTCAAGAGCAAGAAGTTATGCCTCCACAAATTGAGTCACAAGTTGCACAAATGGCAGCTAAGGCATCACAACAATTGTTAGGTCAACACCAGCAAGCAGCGCAGCAAGCGCAGAACGCACAAACTGCTCAAGACCCTATTATTCAAATGCAACAACAAGAGTTACAACTTAAGCAGCAAGATATCCAACGTAAAGTGGCTAAAGACCAATCTGATGCGCAGTTCAAAGCACAACAGCTTGCAATTGACCAACAACGTGTAGCAGGGCAACAACGTATATCTGCAGCACAAATGGCTATAAACCATGCAAATACTACGGACAAACTACAGGCAGACCAACGCATGAAGGGGTTCCAAACAGCAGTAGATGTACATAAACATCAAACTAATATTGAGCATCAACAAGGAACGGCATTCAGTAACCAGAACCATCAACAGGGTATGGCTATGGATGACCAAGAGCACCAACGTAAACTCCAAGAGATGCAACATAACTTGCAAGGAAAATTAGCAGAGAAGTCTGCACAACTAAAACCAAAATCACAGAAAGGTGAATAATGGACAGAAATCTTGAATTTCTTTTATCCGAGTACAAGGACCGAATGGAAATGCTTTCCGAAGCGCTAATACGCGGTAATTGCCCAACGATAGAAGAGTACAGATACATATGTGGTCAGCTACGTGGTCTCGAAGCTGCATGTGGAATTATCGTAGACCTCAAACAACGAATGGAGAACTCGGATGAGTAACCTAAACTTAGCTCAAGCTATCGACCTCACAGGGTTGGCAGTAAAGGCTAGACAAGATGCATCAATAGAAGCAGAGGTAGGCGACAAAGAGAAAGCATCACAAATCCCAATCCCGACAGGTTATCACATATTATGTGCGATTCCTGAAATGGAAAAGGAATATGAAAGTGGTTTAGTAAAAGCTGATGAAACAGTGAGAATGGAAGAAGTTTTAACTACAGTATTATTTGTAGTTTCACTAGGACCAGACGCGTATAAAGATGAAACTAAATTTCCATCTGGCGCGTGGTGTAAGCAGGGTGACTTTATCCTTGTACGACCAAACTCAGGCAGTCGATTAGTAATCCACGGAAAAGAATTCCGATTAATTAATGATGATACCGTAGAGGCAGTAGTAACAGAACCTCGTGGTATTCGTCGCAAATAGAGGAAACAGAAATGGCTAAATTTGATAGTGAAGGATATAAATTTCCAGACGAACTAGATAACAAGAATGTTGAAATCGAGTTTGATGGCGATGAGATAGATGTAGAACTGGTAGATGACACACCAACGGAGGACCGTAATACAACTCCGCTAACCCCAGAAATTACAGAAGAATTAGAAGAAGCAGATGAATCAGCTGAGTATTCTAAGAATGTAAAGACTAAGTTTAAGCAATACAAAAAAGCTTGGCATGATGAACGTCGTGCTAAAGAAGCAGCCCTACGCGAACAACAAGAAGCATTAGGTATGGCGCAACGAATTCTTGATGATAACAAGCGATTAAAAGGCATGTTACAGTCAGGTGAGAAAGAATTAATCACTACATATCAGACATCTGCTGATTTAGAGTTACAAAAAGCTAGACGAAACTATAAAGAAGCGTATGATTCAGGTGATTCTGATAGATTGCTGGAAGCGCAGGAGGAAATGCTTAACGCCTCATTTAAGGTAGATAAAGCAAAAAGTTTCAAACCTACTGTACAAATAGATGAAAATGATGTACAAATACGTTATCCAGCACAACAGGCTGCTCCGATGGAGCCAAAACTAGCCGAATGGCTAACCGAAAATGAATGGTATGCGGATAAAGAACGAACATATTTAAAAGAATATGCTAAAAAGATTCACGGTAAATTAGCGAGTCAATTTGGAGATTCTTATGTTGGTACTGACGCATATTATAAAAACATATCTAAGGAAGTGAAAAGTCGCTTCCCAGATGAATTTGAAAGTAATGAAGAACAAAACGATGATGGTGATAAACCACAACGTACAAGTAAACCAAGCACAGTAGTTGCGTCAGCCAGACGTAGTACCGGGACCAAGAAAGTCCTACTTACTAAATCGGCACAAGCCATAGCTAAAAAACTAGGTTTGTCAAATGAACAATATGCTGCTGCACTATCTAAATTGGAGTCTTAAAAATGGCTGAAAATAGAACACCTCGTGAAATACAAACTCGTATCGCTGATGAGCGCCCTAAACAGTGGCAAGCTCCTGAACTCTTACCAGAGCCAGATAAAGAAGCAGGATACGCGTACAGATGGATTCGTGTCTCAACACTAAATACAGCGGATGCCCGCAACATATCTAAGTCACTTAGAGAAGGTTGGGAACCTGTGAGGATTGAGGAACAACCCAAATTTAAACTGTTAATGGACCCTAATAGTCGCTTTCAAGAGAATATTGAGGTCGGTGGATTATTGCTTTGCAAGACACCTACTGAATTTGTGCAGCAACGTAAGGCGCATTATGACAACCTTACACAAACACAAGCAGAGGCTGTAGACAATAATTTGATGCGTCAAAGCGACCCTCGTATGCCTATTTTTAAAGAAGGCAAATCAAGTACAAGTAAAGGCTTTGGCAAAGGTAGTTAATTTTAATTTAAGGAGTTTTATATGGCTTATCCACAAGTTCCAGCACCATATGGATATAAGCCCGTAAATTTGATTGGCGGTCAGGTATTTTCTGGCTCAACACGTAACGTAGCAATTCAATACAACTACGCAACGGCAATCGGTTACGGCGATGCAGTAAAAGAAGTAAATGGTTTTGTAACGCGCGCATTAATTGCAAGTGCAACAACAGCTAATCAGGTAACGGGTGTTTTCTTGGGTTGCTACTACACTAACCCAAGTACTAAACAACGTATCTGGAGTCAGTACTATCCGGGTGGTGTTTTAGCTGGTGATATTACTGCAATCATTTCTGATGATTATGATGTTGTATTAAAAGCAGCTGCATGTTCTGCAACAACTGTTATTGGTTCAGTAGCACAAGCAATGATTGGTTCTAACGTAGGTGGTATTGCTAACACAGTTAATATTGCTAACGGCGACTCATTAGCTGCAGTTTTAGTTCCAACAGCATTGAGTACAGCAACATTACCATTCCGTGTTGTAGATATCGTTCGTGAAACAGCAGTAAACTTAGGTACAGTAACCTTTGCTTCTGGCGCATCAACAACATTAACAGTTAGTGCTTTACCATTCGCATTACCTGTAGGTACAGATGTTAGTACCTTAGATGCTACTGGTC
>Ga0214164_1002054_pt1 | contig 10768 bp, 19 predicted proteins | sample TroBogepilimnion_13_FD_153003 | JGI IMG/M metagenome (GOLD analysis project Ga0214164, IMG submission 153003) | Freshwater microbial communities from Trout Bog Lake, WI - Practice 03JUN2009 epilimnion v4 | ecosystem: Environmental > Aquatic > Freshwater > Lake > Epilimnion/Euphotic zone ...
ATTATGCTTGTAAATGATCAATGCCGTGCAGATATTACTTGCATTCAGTGTCAAAAGTTATATCAAATTATAGTAGACATAAAAGCCATTGAAAAATATAGAGATGGTGATTATGTACAGAGTTGTTTTCCATCTATGCCAGCAACTCAACGAGAAATGTTTGTTTCTGGTGTGTGTTCTAAATGCTGGGATGCAATGTGGGATATTGAAGTAGAAGAATAACATGTGTCGAAAGGTCGTGATGACCTCTTAGTGCAGTTGGTAACTGCCTAACTGATGAGACAAACCAAATTGGTACTATCAGATAACCATAAGGAGATGTGATGTTAGGAACTATCATTACAGTTGATGAAGTAGAGTGGGAAGCTCAAATTGCTGATGCAAATGGTGTAACTTTTTCACCATTGAGCTATCCAGATTCATTCTATGAGCAACCAAGTTGGTGGCAAGAAAATGGAATGGAAGAAACTTTTGATCCATTTGTCTATTGCTATATTATACAAGAAAAAGAAGGCAGTGAAGAAGGCATAAAAAATGGCTATTTTGTTGCTGATATTGGACTTGCTGGTCGAATGGGTTTAGTTGGTATGGGTAGTACAAACTTTGAGAAAAGGTTTTTGGAGTTTGAAGATGCTGCCCGTTATGCTTTGAATATAGTATTTGAGCACTTTGTGCTGTCCACTGGACAGTTTTATGGTGTTGATGGAATGCGTTAAATAAAGTAGTAGTCTCATGATAGTCTCCGAAACTATCATGAGAGCTGTGTTGATGGGGTGTGAAACACTAAAAAAACCATCCTGAACCTCACTATATGGGGAAGCATATAGGGTTAGGTGTGGAAGGAATGATAGTTCCGTGATTGCCTTTGTTAACCTTAAAACATAAAATGCAAAATAGATCCAACCTGGGCAAGTTGATAAACTACCCACTTTAAAGGAGATATATGACTGTTAAAAAATTAAGATGGACAGATGTTGGTGGTTGTGGTGGTAGTATATTCCGCAGCAACCGACAAGCTGATGTTCCTATTGCAGTAAGATTCACTATTCATCCACCAAGAACTTGGTCTGGAGTATCTGACTCTAAGGGGAGATTGAATATTGAACTATTAAAAGTGGGAACTGTTAGTGTATATGAGACAATAGAATTTGTTGAAATTAGTGGAGATGTTGATGATATCAAATCTTATGCTGATAAACTTAATGCTAAGTTTCAAGATATTAATATGAGTGATGAAGAGCAAAAACTTCATGATGAATATATGGCTATGAAAAAAGCAAAAACACAAGAAGCAATTTCAAATACACTTAAAAAATTACCATTTACACCCAAACTACTAATGCCTTTATATGTGGACCCAGTATGATTGGTGAATCAGATATACAGATTGAAATTACTCACTCTGGTAAGTATTTTGTGAGTCTATTTCATAGTCATACTCCAGATAGTGTAGTTACAATTGGAGTATGTGATACTAATCAAGAGGCCATGTTTGTTAAAGAACGTTGGGAAAGATGGTTTGTAATGTGGAATAAAGTTGAGGATAACTATAATGAGTTATCTGCAACTATGGAGTCTAGTCAAGCAATGGATAATGCTTGGTGGAATCATGGCCAAAGTCATGATAGTGAAACTTGTGGCTAAATTAGCTCAAACAAGTGTAACAAATTAAGGAGGGAACATGAGTTTCGGAATTAAAGGAACCATTGGATTAAATGATAAAGAAGCTGCATTAATTAGTGCTGCACTCTTAATGACCAGTAAAATGGCTTTTGACAGATGGCAAGAGACCAATGATATTACTGATCGGTTAATGGCTGAAGATTTTAGATCAGTCATGATTAAGTTTAATGAAATGTGTGGTATGGTAGATATTCTTCTTGATGGAGTTGAAGAAGTTGCAGATGTAGAAGCTACAGATGAAATAAAAGAGCAACTTAACAAAGATTTCAAATTCTTCAAAGGAGAAGATGAACTATGAAATTAGTATTACAGATAGCAATTCCAATTATTCTTTGGCTATTTCTAGCATGGTTTTGTTCTGATGGTGGCAAAGACAAAGGAGATTTATGGTATGTTATTCTACTACCATTTATTTTGACTGGAGTAGTGTCTATTATAGCTGGAATTGCATTTTTTATGAGCTGGTTATACTAGTCAGGTAACCCCAAATGGTTGTAAGATGGTTCGATTCCATCTTGGGGACGAAGTCATTGAGTGAACTGCTGAGCTATGAGACTCTTTGACCTCTCAGCATATGGGGAAGCATATGTAGGTGTTACTACCTTATAATGTACCTGTAGGTGGTGGCCGAACCTTCTGGATTGTGAGTGAGAAAGTAAACTCAATTGGTTTAATGTTTAGAACGGAAAACATTAGCACCTGGGTATGTGTTGCTAAACTATCCATCTATCAAAGGAGAATAAATGGCTAACTACCATTATGGAAATGTACTTGGTGCTGAATATTTAAAGAATGCATCTTATTCCAATATTACAGAAGTTAATATTGGTGATAAGGTAACATTCCTTGATGCTCGTCACCTTGGACTAATGAATGGTAATCCAAGACACCACTATTGTGGGGAAGTTATAGAGATTAATGCTTTGTCTAAGAATTGTGTAACAGTTCGTATGCAAAAATTTAATCCTGCAACTAATGAGATTTTGAGTGATCAAGTTCTCATCCAGTCATGGCCCCTTAATCGTTGGGCACCATTAGATGCTATAGTTAGACAATATCAAGTCAACTTAGTAATTAATGAGGGAGTTGATCTCTCTCAGTTAGGAGATTAATATGAATAAAGTCAAAGGTGTAATTATGACTACTGAAGGCCAGCAAATTGATGTTGAATTTGAACAAGATTCTAGTTTGAAGACATTGCAAGAGGCAGTAGGTGGGTATGTACAAGCCATTGATCTTTTAGGGCTTACCATGTGGATTAATGAAGAAGGTAAGATTGAAAATTTACCATTTAATCCATTTGCTACTATTTTATGGGAAGCAGAATTTGGTAAGACAGATCTCATCTTAGGTGATATTGTTCTAACAGGCCAGCCTGATAATGAAGGATTTACTACCAGTATTCCACAGAGTTTTGTGGATCTAGTATTAAATCCTGCAGCTCACAAGGCAGAAGAATGTAGTAGCTATGATGAGGAAATGGAAAAGTTAACTAATGAGTAAGACTGGTATTCCACTTGAATTAATAGGTCAAGATGGTAATGCTTTTAGTATTCTTGGTCGTGCTAAGCGTGCAATGCGTTTAGCCGACCAAGTTGACTTATTTGAAGAATATCATGAAGAAGCAACTTCAGGTGACTATGATAATTTATTAAGAGTCACTATGGAATGGTTTACTTGTGATGATGATATACAAGAAGTAGAACTTATTTACTGCATAGAATGTGGAGAGCCCACTGATGATTTATATTGTCAAGTATGCAGTGAGGAGGAAGAATAATATGGAAATGCCAGATATACCAGAGATTGAAATGTTAGATGACCCACAAAACTTTAATTCTTTTGAAGAAGTATTAAAGCATATTGCAGAAAGACATGGTGAAATTGGACTTTCAATTGTAAAAGATCCCAATCAACCTCCATTTGGATGGCATCAATTTGCTCATGTAGTTGAAGAAATGGGTGCTGGAACTTGGGATCATGAACATGTTGGTGTCAATAATGAAGGATTGGGAGCATTTATGTCTAGACTTGAAGCATTAATTCAAGATCCAGAATTTATTGAAATCCTTCAAGAGAGTATTAATTCTCCTGAATTTGCTGAAGCAACAGAAGCAACAAAGAAGTACATAGAAGAGTTGGATTAACAACTCTACCCCAAGTACAGTAGTTGGAGGTATGGTGCAAAACTAACTTGGGGTACTCCTAGTGATAGGAAATAAATAGAATGAATGGAGAAATATGAAGTGTAGAAATTGTGGTATTCCAGAATCAATTACTGAGCATGAAGACTGGGTCAAAGGCCCACTTGTTTTTGTCGATGGTTTATGTGAAAACTGTATGCCACAAGGAAAGAAATGGAATAGTTCCACAGTTCAAAGTTTGTTCTAATAAAGGAGAATAAAATGCAAGATGAAAAACAATGTCCAATATGTCTTAATTTCTATACTGGCTTTCCTGCCTTGTCTAGAAAAGACAATAAGACAGACATTTGTAGTGATTGTGGTTTAGTAGAAGCTATGGAAGATTTTGAGAGGTCACTATGAAATTAACATACCCAGAATATGTACATCAAGCATATGAAGTAAGTGAAGATGGTATTATTGAACTTACTTGTGCTAATTGTGATGAAAATATTTGGACTGATGGAGAATTAGTAACTCCATGTCATCCTATTGATGCAATTGCTGAAGGTAGTGGGCATGGTGGTTATAATGGAATGTCAATCTATTGTGCTCTTGATAATCCAAAGACTGATAAGGATGGTAATCTTAATGCTTACTGTGGTTGGGGTGGTGCTCTTGCTGAGTATGAGCCACTATTAGTATGCTCTAGATGTCTTGGTCATCCATGGGTTAGAGAGTCATAATGGATAGATTCCTAACTACACTACTACAAGTGGGGTTATTTATCTCACTTGTAGTAGTATGGAAATTGTCTAAGAGTTATGACAATAGTAAGAAAGGAGAATAGTGTCTTCATATATTGAAGGCTGCAAATATTGTGAGGATTGTAAAGCATCTGGAGATACCATGATGCCTCCTCACTTTGCCAAACTAAGATGTGAATCAGGTGGTAAAGAACACTGCACTTGTAACATTTGCTACTAGGAGGTTAGTATAATGAATGAAGTAACACTTGAACTATTGAAAGAATGGTTTTCAGACTGTGACTTTACAGGTATTAATAATGATCAATTATTAGAATTGAATCAGTCACTTGATGATGCTCGTATGGAAGTATTTGAGCATTGGGCTGAAGAACATGGCTATCAATTGAACTAAAGGTATACTGTAGTAAGTTAACCCCACATGGTGCTAGTATGGGTTCGATTCCCATATGGGGTACGAGAAAAATAAGTTGATTTCTCAAAGAGTATATAATACAATTCAACTTAGTAAGTAGGAGGGATTTATCTTGGAAACCAAATTGCAAGATATGATTAGAAAAGTTGAAGCCTTATTGGAAAGGTCTCAAAATACAACTTTTCCTGAAGAAGCTGCATCTTGTCAAGCTAAAGCTCAAGAATTAATGACTAAGTATCAGATTGAAGATTCAAGCTTATTTGGATCTGGTAAGACTGGTGTTATTATTTCTAAGAAAGTTGAGATTCAAACACCATATATTATTGACAAAGCTATACTTTTGAATAATATTGCTAAGCCCAATTTTTGTAAGGTGCTTCGTGGTCGTAATTATGCTGTCATCTATGGTTATGAGAGTGATATTGAGCTTGTTTTAGCTATGTATCGTATGCTATTAAATGATATGATAGTTAGAATGATGGTTGAGTTAGATGAGTTTAGAAAAAATCCAATACATGAACTAACTAGTACAATTAGTTGGAAGAAAAGTTTCTTTGCAGGTTATGCTCAGACTGTGGGTGAACGACTAAGAAAAGCCAAGTCAGAACAAATATCTCAAGTATCTAAGCAGACTGGTAGTGATAAGTTTGCATTAGTAGTTAAGACAAAAGAATCTGAACTTGAAGAATATTGGAAGAATGTGTATAGAGTACCATCTAGTGGTCGTCAATTAACTTCTGCTAATGGTTATAATTCTGGTACTTCATCTGGTAGTAGAGCAGATATAGGGCAGGGCAGAATTAATCACACTAGAGCATTGAATAGTTAAAGGAGAAGTATGAATAAAGTACAGATTAGAAGATTGATTAAAAATCTTCCACCAACTAGAGTTGGTTGGCAAGACTATGCTAGTTGTATGGGTGAAGATGCTAATGAATTTGTTTATAGTGCAGACTATCCATCTAAGAAAACACGTGATAGACTTAGTGTTATTTGCTCTAACTGTAGAGTATTAGAAACTTGTCGTTATGAAGCTGTACGTAACCAAGAAGTTGGTTGGTGGGGTGGTATGGATGAAAAAGAACGTATGAAATGGGCAAGTGAAGTCTTGTTCAATCAACAATAGATCGGGTTATCCCTCCGACATCCTGGGTAAGATGATAAACTGCCCATCCCTAGATATGTAGTTTAAATTGGAAAAACTCAGTCACAATAATCAAGATAGCACTCGATACTTGCAGCTGTAATAGTGGTTCGAAACCATTCATATCTACCAATAAAATGCTATGTGTACTACACAAAAGAGTCCGATTAAGGACGACCTCACCCTTTTGTGTGGTACAGGTAGTATTTTATACAAAATAAGTTGATCTTATTTTGAAAAATTATTATACTTTTAATTGAAGAGGTATTGATAAAGTGACACCTAGCTATAGGTTCTCAAATCTCGGTGCTTCTTTATTAATAAAATATTTTTTTTATAAAATTGTAATTCTATAACTTGTAATTTTACTTGTGTAATTTGTGATGGATTGCTAAACCTGCTCTAGGTTTATACCTCCTTTAACTAGGGAGTTTTAGCAGTCCATCAGACCTTACAATAGGTATGGTCTATTATAAAGGACAGGTATGGAAATTTTTGACAATGAATTATCAGGAGATTTTACTTTACTAGAAACAGCTGGGTCTGTAGGTATGGATAGTATGAGTGAGTTATTGGATTACTATTGTGATATGCTTAACTTAGCCCTAGAAACTATGTCTAAACTAACTGATCAATCTAAGACTCAAGTTAGGTCTAATTTCGAAGAGGAATTAGATAGAGTAGGACAATTGGACGTGATTAAGAGTAAACTACAGGCCTCTAATGAGGTTATAAAGGATGTCTTAACTTCAGAACGTTGGGAAGATGTAATAGAATAGTTCTACTATTTGTTTCTATCTAATAGTGCACTTACTATTTCTGGCAGATACCTTCTTGATTTTGGAGAAGGACTAGTTAAGAGCTCTCTTACAACTGATCTTTCACCACCAGTAGTGCCTCCTAAGACACCACTTCCACCAAGTTCTTCTTCAGGATTCTCTAAAGCCCAGTTAAGACATTTGGTTTTAACAGGACATCCATGACAGACTTTTTTAGCTTTGTCTACTGACTCTGGGCTATTCTGTCCAGTAGAATCTCCAGCAAACATTAATTTTTGTAATGACTGTCTAAATCCATGTTTTTCAGCATGTGTTTCAGCTTCTTGTTGAGTATCGTGTACTGATATTCTTCCATTTGTAGCATGATTAACTGCCCATTTAGGCCCTTCCTGAGTGTCTACAGGAGATACTGAGTATGTATGATCTTCATCAAAATCTAGCCAAGGTAGGTCAGAAGGCTCTTCAAAGTTATTACAGTTTCCCTGCTGTAAGGCTCTATAATCTGGTTCTGTATGTACTCTTTTTTTAAGACTATTTATAAAGATTTCTCCAGGTTTTCCTGTTATTTCTCCCATATTACCAGGAACTTGTTCTCCTCTAGATCTTCTGGTAGTTTCTCTTTGACCTCTAGTGAAGTAAGCATTATCTAATGGATGCTTAACTCTAAGATCTCTCATCCAGTCTTTGAGTCCATTAACTCTTTTTTGTATATCTAGTACACCTCTAGCCATACTATCTCCCTCTACGGTGACTCATACCATTATAAGGATTAGAGTTTCTTCTAGACCCAAACTGTTGTAGTTTTTGTCTTGCACTAAGCTGACTAAAGTTTACTTGTCCTGTATGGTATCCACCTTGACTACCTGCATAAAGTTCAGTACCAGATAGTTTATCTCTCATTTCAAGCTTAATAAAGTTATCTTCCAATAGCTGGTCTACACATACCATTAAACAGTCTGCAAGGTCCTTGGTCTGTATAGGCCCAAAATCTTGCTTTCTAACTCTACCATTAATATCTTGCAAGAATTTAAGCTCTTGTTCTAGGAGACAGCTACCTTCAGGTCCAAAGTTATCTCTATAAGAGTGTACCCAATTCATACCAAGAGCACTCTTAAATCTCTCTGATCTTCTATCATTACTAGCATTCTGGAATTGTTCTTCTTTTACTATAGCTTTGTGTGGAGGATTAAGCATCTTTAAACGTTTTTTAAGTCTAGGTAAGGTTACAAATCCACCATATTGGTCAAATGAAAATACTTTAATATTGGGGAAATTATAAATAGTTTCTACTAATTCTTCTTCAATCTGTTCATAGTCAACTATATGATCATCATACTCTTCTGGATTCCAAACTTTTTGCCAGTCTACTATAACATGGAACCATACTTCACCATCTTCTGGGTCAGCAATCTTTTCAACATGGCAGATCATTGCTGCTGTATTAGCACCACTCTTAGAAGGGTCACAGTGTCCTCTGTATATAAGACCCATAACTCCATGCTCTTGTTCTTCTAGGTATCTTAGTTCCCCTGTAGAGTCCTTAAACGGTTCATACATACGTTCAACTATCTTTGGATTAAGGTAAGCATTAGTAACATCTGCCCATTGACTTAAACGTTCTACTTTGAAAGAATCAGGTTCACGTTTTTCTAAACGTTTCATACTTTCATCATAGAGTTGAGGAGCACTCTTAAAATTAAATCCTCCAGTTGCTCTTGGGTCATCCCAATCTTCATATGGTCCCCAACTAGGAAGTTGAGCCATCATCATATCTGGGAATGCTGGAGTTCCATCTTCATTACTTACTAAACTAGATTCATATAGCTCAAAACATTTACCAACTTTAGTAAATGGAGATGTTGGAATATAGATAAATCCATCTTTACCAAACTGGTCCAATGCAGGAGTAATAGCATTATAAACTTCATCAGAAGTTCTAGGCCCAGCAGTTCCTACAAGCATGTGAGCAAACTCGTCAAACATAACTCCAAATGCAGCAGCACCACGAGATGACTTACTATTACTAGTAACTGCCATATTTCTAATACTAGCAATCAATCTTTGAGGTCTGATTCCTCTACTTTCAAATGCTGCAATTCTTCTAACATCAGCAGGAGTTCTAAGAGCAACAAAGTATTCTTTAGCTTCTGCAATATATGGCTGAAAACATGGAGCATCAATAATAGTGTTAGAAAGGTCAGCAAACTGGAATTGCTTAGCCTGTTGAATATTGGTGGCTACACAAAACATATAAAGATCTTTACTACGATCAATACCATAGTGATACTGAGGGTCATCTAGCATAATCATTTTCCAGTTAAGATATGCTCCTTGAATTCCCCCAATGTGACCTTTACCACCACGACGCCCAGTAATATTAATTACTTCTCTAAAATGACTATACCCATTTGACTTTAGATAGTCTATTCTATCCCAAATATCTGGAGATATACCAATACTAATACCAGTCTTATCAAAATTCTTAGTCCAACCATCTATAACTTCTAAGTCATAGTCAGTCATATTGTCAGTCTCTAAATTAATAAGCTTAAGAAGAGTTTGTTGTCTAGGGTATAGTTTTCTACCAAGAAAGCTTGGGTGTTCAGCAAAAGTAATAATATCAGGAACTTCAGTTCCACCTTCTTTTAATGCTTGCTTAGCAATTTCAAAAAAGTCATTCTGCTCTTTTAGAATATTGCTATTTGCTCCCTTAGATACTCTACTCATTAGTAGGCACTTCCACCCTTACAAGAACATTGTGTACTTAGTGGGCATTTAGGGCAAGAGACTCCTTCTCCTGTATGTGTTCCACAGTTGGGGCAATAGTTTTCAGGAAGTCTTTCTGTTGTTTGTGGAGTTTTTGTACCGGGCATAACTACCTGGAGAGGGTTCATTTCAGGATTGCAACATTCTTCACAATAACCATGTGCATGAGACCAGACACTTCCAATTTCAGGACTATTCATCATATGGTCTGCTATAGCTAGATCACCACTAAGTGACTCATCTGGCTCATAGTCAGGGTTTCCATGATCATACTTACCATCTACAAAAGGTGATCCACAACCAGGGCAATAGCCTTTGTATCTATCATAGTAGTTTTTATCACAATTTTTACACTTATGTCCATTTGTAGAATGTTCCCCACAACTACAGTGTTCATTATGCCAAGCATGCTCTAATTCAGTAGGAATTTTTTTTCTTTGAGACTGTAAATCTCTAATTCTAGGGCAAGTTTCACAAATATGGCCAAGTAAAGGGCCCTTGTATACTCCGTTAGACTCAGCTGAAATTTGTGGTCCATTATAGTTAAATGTAATTTCACTTCGAGTATGAGTGTGATTGGGGTTTATTTTAATACTACTTGAAAGCCAATTTTCTGTATCTTCAGCAATTCCAGCAGTTCTAGACTTTTGGTGTTGCTTCTTTAATGACTTGAGTTGCTTGGCTTTACTACGATCACTAGCACTGGGCTCTAGTACACCAGAGATTTTTGTATGACTCTGCATATGAGTGTCTTTTAATCTTGTAAGAGTATCTAGTATAGTTTTATTAGCATTAGTTGGATCTTTTTCTGTTGTTTCTTTATGCTTTGCAAGTTCACTACTATAATGATTACAAGTTTCACAAGATTCTTTTGTAGCTTCTTCTTCAATGGGTTCCTGTTTAGGAGATTCTTGACTAGTAGGTTTCCCTCTCCAGTCTTCACGTAGTTTTTGATTCCCTCTCCAGTCTTCACGTAGTTTTCGAACTTTAGTTTGATAGGCAGCAGATAATCCTCTAACATACTTACCTATATTAAGACCAGTTTTTTCAGCATTAAGTATAGAATTTGCATCTAACTCTTCACTTAATTG
>Ga0214164_1002058_pt1 | contig 10756 bp, 25 predicted proteins | sample TroBogepilimnion_13_FD_153003 | JGI IMG/M metagenome (GOLD analysis project Ga0214164, IMG submission 153003) | Freshwater microbial communities from Trout Bog Lake, WI - Practice 03JUN2009 epilimnion v4 | ecosystem: Environmental > Aquatic > Freshwater > Lake > Epilimnion/Euphotic zone ...
TGAATGTTATTGTTTGTCTGATCCATCCCTTAGTATACGCTTCTTGAATAGCTTTTGCAATTCTTTCGGGACAATCGCGATCAATTTCTAAACACGCCCGGTTGCCCATCATTATGCCATCTGATACTGTGTAGCCAGGATCGTTTTGTCTTACTATTTGAAAGCCCATTATTTGTCAATTCTTTCTATATAAAAAATATCTTTGAATATATCTATTAGGGCCTGTCGACGAGTACGCCCACGACTCATGCGTTCTTGAATATTGATTTTTATCAACATCACCACAATGACCACAAAATATCCCATCATAAAGAGATTCATTAGGTCTAAAAATATACTAAACATTTAATTTCCAATGTCAATTATCATTTATCATACACTTAATAAATTGTTAAGTTTGAAAAAGTACCATGTGATTCTGGAGTTAATGTAGGCCAAATTGCCTCATCCTTTTTAAAGAAGTCGTCAAAATATCTTTCTCGGGGATTGATATCTAAAAAATCTTGTATTAATTTTATCACAGTTGATTGAGATCGGTTTACTGTTTCTTTGGTATCATTATTGAAATCATGATCAAATACTGTTTGTAAATAAGTCAATGCTTCTACAGGCATGGGATGTCCGTCATCTAATTTGGGATGTATTAGTTTTTCCATTTTCCTTTTGTAAGACAAATCGTTATTCCAAAGCACTTCAAAAAAACTTTTTTGCACACTTGCAACAACATCACTGTAGTTCTCGGTCAGTGTATGATTGCTAAATTTGTCTGTGTTGTTCCAAGTATCCATTAAATCAAAATCGCACATTTTTAAAAAATGATATTGGCACTGTCTTTTCTCTAAAAACTCCTTGACTGCTTTGATTATAGCATAATCTCGTAACAGGTAGTACATGGGATCTGCCCATTTTTTAATGTACTTTTCATCATAAGTGTTCTGCGAATATATATTGCCCGGAGTATACCATTGTCCATCCAAATATCGATCTTCTCGGGCAACACTGGTCCAACAAATTATCACCAGATCGTTTTCGTTGATTCGAAAATAATTGTCGGCCTGCATTAGTTTATTAAATGCATATTGATTACTAGATCCACCTCGTCCAAAATTGTTAACAGTTAACCCAAGCTCGTGCCCTATTATATCGGCCCAAGTTGGCCAACGATGTTGTGTAAAACTACATCCAAATGCAAAAAACCTACTGGGAGCACGAGTGATTAATTTGGGCCTCACAACTTTTCACCTGTTGCAAAACCTCTAAAACTTTTGAATCTTGGAAAGCGCAAACTGTATGATCCGTCTTGATTTTGTGTGACAGCATCGGCACGTACTTCAACTACTTGGCCAATGGTGCCCTTCTTATCTGCCCATACGGCATCACGCAACTCGTCACTCAAGCCACCACCCACACTCACACGAATCTGCTTGCCATCGTCCTCGCCTTCACAGATCAAATTGCCCAGTCTACCCGCATTCTTGCCGGTGCCTTCTTCACAGTCGACCACAGTTAGCGATACTTCGATGTAGGGCTTGAGTTTGAGCCAACTACGTCCACGTTTGCATTCGTAAACTGCCTCGGGGTCTTTGATCATGATGCCTTCGTAGCCGCCGGCTACTGCTTGTGTATTGATCATTTTAAATCGAGCTTGACCTTTCGCGGTGTCAAGATCCACAACCTCTTGACCAACTATAGTGACATTGGGCATGTGATCACTCAAGGGCAAGACCCAATTGTTTAAGAGTGCACTGCGTTCAAGTTGTGTAAATGTGCTGGCTCCACGTTGGAATTCCTCTAAACTTAATATATCAAATAAATTTAATACTGCATCTTGTGTTTGTACATTTTCTTTTCTACGTGCCTGCTTCATTAAGTCTTGGAAACTTGCACTCATTACCTCGCCGTCAAACACTGTGGGCATTTTTAATAATCGTGCATGACGTGCAAACTGTTTGCGTATGTGCGGAAAGTTCACCAGCTCTTTGCCGTTACGACTGTATTGGTCCACTCTGCCATCGGGGTACACGATGGTAATCACACGCATGCCATCCAGTTTTACTTCAACAATTTTTTTGCCAACAAGTAAATCTTCGTGATGCGTACTGTCGCTGGCCAGCTGGCAACTAAAAACAGGAATTGAGTATCTGTCATTTATTTTTGCCACCACTTTGTTCACAGTCTTTTCACTGACACCGCAACGTAGATCCTTGATTAAGATTCTACGATACCAACCGTTCCATTCTTGGACAGTGGCATGGTTCATCATGTGTGCAATAGCCACACGAGCTGCATCACCAGTCAACTGTCGTTTTGCCAGTAGTTCAGCGTTTTTCCAAAATGTATCGGGCTTGAGTCCGCGTCCATCCTTTACTGCTTCGGGTACTTGCTTAACGCCATAAGTTATCATTGGATCTAAGGCAGCACGAATACCGCGGAACAATTCATCATTGCCTGCGGTTGCTTCGGCTTCGAGTATGGCTTCTTTGTTTAACCGACTGGGATGATCTTCTAAACTAGCGATAACACGATAACATTCTGACATTGCAATTCCTTATTTCTTAATATGTATCAATTATAGCACACTTGTCATTTTGGTGCAAATCACTTGTCCTGTGATTTTGTCAACAGGAACATGGTGACATCTGAGCTATCAACTTTGACACATTGTGAGCTATATCTTGTGATGATTTTTCGCCAGTTCCAACTGTTATGATCACTTAACGGAGTCATTGCGGCCTGCTTGGGAGTAAACTTTTCAATCCTACCCAATACCAATCCGCCACCATTGACACCTTCAAATGCAACCACGTCACCCACTGCTAATTCTCGTCCTAGAAAATCTTTCATTTTTGGCCATCCATAAACTTTTGCATCAGAGTAAATATACTCTGTGCTCGATTAAGAGCTTCTTCGGGACTTTCTTGTTGCACACATGCAGCCACTACATTTTGCTTTTGAAATTGATTCTGTGCGTTAGTACATGTACCAATGTCATTGTAAGATCCCACTGTAGTCACTGCGGTGCCAACAACTAAAACCAAGTTATAGATCATTTTGCAAATCCCTTAACATGTCGGCAATCGCCTCTAAACTTGAATCCCGAACAACTGCAACTGTAAACACCGTCTTCCAACCGCACAATGTACAAGTCGCCCCGGCTGCCAGTAACTTCCCAGCGATTAGGGTTTGTGGTTTCTTCAACTGTAAAATTATTAGGATCGGCAATTTCTCGGAACTTGCGACCACGTGTGTCTATGCGTATGGGCGTCTTAAATTTAAACACCGCCCGATCCCCGGCCCGGATATAAGCAAACGTTTTGCTCTTACTGTCGTCCATGTAATAAGCGTGGTTAGGAGTTGAATCGGGCCACTGAGTGGTTTCTTGAAATAACTTCATAGACTTTTGATAAAATCGATAACTGCACGGGCCTCGGCAAATTCGCCACGTTCGAGCTTGGCTTCAATACCAGAATCCGCTGTAAGTGGTTGGGCCGGCGGCAATGAAACAGAATAGGTATGCTTAATACTGTAAGCACCATCATTAGACACTGTCCAGGGATAAAACTTGAAATTCATACATGCTCCTTGTTACTTACTATATCATATTATAGCACGATCGTCATTTGTGAGCAAATACTGTGTTGCATAAAAACAACAAAGAAAAACCCCGAACAAGTCGGGGTCAATGAAAAAATTCGGGGAAGTTAGGTGTTGCTAACCGTGTACCAGTCTGCGGGGAATGTGACATTGGCAGTGTCGGTGCTGTATCTTTGCCACTGATGGTCCCACACAGGAAACACAAGGTCAACTTGATTGTGCAAAGTAAGTGTCTCGCTTACGATAACGTTGCCATTTGCAGTGGTGCTAGTGGTCATGGTATTATTTGCCACCAGTTCTTGAATTACCACAGATCTCGCAGTATGTGCCGTGTTAAAATCGGTTAACTCGCTTCCGTGTAATACCACATTGGCCCAATCTGTAAAGCTAATCGGTGTTGAATTTCCATTTATCATCATTGATGGGCTGTAGGGAAGATGTATTACAGTGGTCATAAACTGTCCTTGTTAATACTGTATTTATGAAAAAGCCCCAATTAAGGGGCTTGGTGGTTTCTGTTACGAGGTATTTCCTACCCTAGGCCGAGTTTAGGCAGCCAATGCGAACAGTTCGTCGTTTGCGTTTACGTTTTTTGCTTCTTCGACCGGGTCACCCCAATCCTACGGTTTTCACATTACCGATTCTCCAGTAGATCTTTAACGCCAATCGATAACCTGGTATGGCCCATCAAAAACATACTAAGGTGTATTAAGTCTTACATGTAGAGGACTGGGATACCAAACCCTATCTTTTTACAGATTCTAATATGTTTATGGTGGACCATTCGGGAATCGAACCCGAGTCTTGATCGTTATACCTCTACCTTCACCGAATTATATTGTGGCATGCTTTTAGGAAGTCTGCCACGTATATATCCTTTACTTATAAATTCTTCATGTTTTTCAATTAATACATATTTTTCTTTAACACCATTATTGACCCAAAGTTTAGTAGGTGCATGACCTTTTTTGCCTCTAACCCACCCATCAGGAATAATATCATCCATTGTAATACGTTTAATTTCTTTAGTCAATATATTTGATATCCAATATTTTCCAAATTGACTATTTTTAATTCCAGCAGAATCTAAACTTTTTTGTTTTCTTCTTCGTTGTGCTTCTTCCTCGGAAATATTTAACCAACTATTGTTATTTTTAGTTTTATTTGTTTTTATTACTTTCATATGCCAATTCTGCCACCATTCGGTGTTATTGGCTTTTTCTAAAGCAATTCGTTCATTTAGTTTCTTAGACGAAGTTTTGCCACCTTTACTTGACGATTGTTTATGTACATTGCTGCCATTCCAATGATTCCAGCCACCAATTCCGCCAGTGCGTATATTGTATGTATCTTTACGTTTACAGAAATCTTCGTTTACTATTTCAAATTCCTTGCACCACATATCTTTTTCATTATTAAATATATGTAAGATTTCTTTAGTAAAATTTTCTGTACCATATTTCTTTTTAGATCTATTCAATGCAATACCAGATCCCATATATGAATCGTTTATATCTTTGGTAATATGAGCACCGATATAAATTTTACCATTTATGTTATTTGTGATTTTGTAGATAATATAAAAAGTGTCGTCCATGCATTATTTATGACAGACGACACTTCGACTCCTGTTTTTTGTCCAAGACTCCTTCGCTCGGAAGGGATTACAACCATTCTTTAAAACATTCCTGCTTGATCACGTATGTGATCCAATTCAGGATCCGTGTTATCGGCAAACACAATTGCGTACAAATGTACTAGAGCAATCACCGCACCAATGATCCATTCATAATTTTGCATATTTTATTTATTCCTGCGTTTTTCCAATTGAAATGTCATATAATGTGTGAGCCCGTGTTTGGCATGATGCAGGGGTATATTCTCAAAAGGCCTACATGCTTTGTGTTTGAAATCAAACAAGGGTGCAAATATTGCATGCCACCTTACATATTCCTCTGCTTGCCTTGCTCCTGCAACTGGCACAAAAACAAATACATATTGGTTTGATAACTGATGTAAATTGTTTACTGCCTCTACAAGTTCATGTGAGTCGAGCATGTGCAACACCGAGTTGCACATGACCAAATCGTAAGAGTCCTTGGGAAAATTACTAAATTCAGATATCAGTGGATCATAGCGTTCAAATCTTATGTTAACCAATTCTTTTGCAAGTGTGTTGGTAACCTCAGAATATCCACATCCGTAATCTAAAACAGTTTTGACCCCAAGCTCTTTGATCGATTCTGTTACAGGATCGGGAAAATAATACATTGATGCACGACCCCACCGGGCATCTACATCGGAATTTTTTCCTGAGTATATGTCGTCAACGTATGTTTTTAATTCTTGTGTCATAATGCTCATAAAAACAACAAACCCTTGAGCAATAAATATTGCATCAAGGGTGTCAGAGGCAGTAAGCGATTATTCTGCTACTGTTTCGGTCTTGGCCACACGTGCCTTGATCTTTTCCATACTAGGAGCAGATTTAACCTTGGCACCACTGGCTTTTACTGTGGCTACTGCGTTGTATTTTGCGTCGGCGTTATCAATTGCTTCTTTGTAAGCGGCATTGGCATACAACTCACCGGCCTTCAAAAACGCAACAACCTCACTCTTGGTCATGCCTGATGGCAATTCCATCAGCTGAATGTCCTCGTCGCTTTTGCTGAGAATCTTGATACGGCTCACTAAATCGTTAGCAAAACGAACTTTGTATGCACCTTTGTTCTTGCTAACACCAGCCACTGTAAATAATTTATCCATTTGAAAAACCTCTATAAGTTAAGTTGAAAAACAATGCCAATTTCATTACCGGCATATCCAAATTGTACTAGAATTCGAACTAGGTGTCAAGTACATTTTGAATTGATTTGCCCAATTATTGGGCGAGTTCTCGAGATTGAGTTTTGACTGTGTCAATGCTCCGGTCCAGAATTCTAGCAACACCCGAGAATCCCACACTTGCAACGACCAAACCCAAAACAAATCCCACAATAAACAGTCTCATGATTAACCTTTCTTGTTCACAACATTGGATTTAAACACACCGCCCAACACCACTACTGCACACCACGTTTCAAATGTGAACGGGATGTTTAATGCAGGAAATAAGGTGTTAAGACTCCAAATAGTTGCAACAGGTCCTAGAATTACCAGGGCAACAACAAACAAAGCTGCTAAAATTACATTACTCATCTCATTGAATCCTCGTGATGTCTTAAAAAATGAGCTGCTTCTTGCACCTCAATACTCTTGCAATGTAGATCAAAACTTATATCACTAAAGTATGATAAATTTCCCACTGCCTCATCAAGCAAGTCGATTGCCTTACGCAATGATGTGTAAGCACGATCCAACTTAACTGCCTTTTGTTTATCTGTCAGCGTCATACTGCACACTCCTTTTTAAAACGCTCATAAAATTCTGCGTTGATGGCATCCATCTCTGCTTGATCGACATAGAAGTCAGTACGTGGATCATAGTATTGTCCTTCATGTGCATCGTAATATAATACTCGGCCACTGAAGTTAAACGGTCCTTCTAGGCCCTTACGTGGACCATAGTTATCACGCATCGCATCTACAGTATTAAGAACTCTATAACCCATTTACTGCTCCTTGTTGTTTACTATATCTTATTATAGCACCAAAATCATTTCTGGTCAACTTTGGTGTCTTGCTCTCGTTGCAGACGCATAAGTTCAATTTGGTACAGATTGTACATGCAAAAAAGCATTAACAAAACACTTGCTGCCCCTATCAAAAGGCCAGTTGGTACCAGCACAGTTAATCCAGCGACTACAAAAACTATTGCCGATGCAATCAGTAACTTTGACAGTAAACTTAAGAATGCTTGGGCCTGTATTGATAATTTCATATATTTCCTTTGTTTAAAATTGTATTATAGCATGCGGCCCATTTCTGGGCAAATTCAGTGTTGTTTTTACGCAACTTGTTTGACTAGTTTCAGCGAAACTTGTTTTCTAACATTTTCGTCTGCTAGTTCATGTGTCTTTTGTTGCAGTCCTCTCTGCATCATGCTGAGATACATCTCTTGCTTTTGAGCAGGAAGTTCTGCGAACAACATCAAAAGACTGCTTTCGTAGTAACCTGAGGTGTAAGCATAATCACCGTACAGGGATCTAGTTACTTTTGTAAAGTTATCCACTGCATTTTTCATCAGCGCCTGATTAGTTTCTTTTGACATTTCAACTCCTTATCTCTTACTATACTCATATTATAGTGCCTTTGTCATTTCTGGACAAATGTTGTGTTGCAAAAATGCAACGGGTAAATACTTTATGCTAGAATTAGAATTTGCCGAATTTTATATTACCAATGTATGCAATTTGAACTGCCCCAACTGCAATAGGTTTAACAATTTTGCTTTTACTGGGCATCAAATTTGGGCTGATTACAAAGATGTATACTCAGAATGGGCTAAAAAGATCAATATCAAGCGAATTGGAATATTGGGCGGCGAACCCTTGCTGAATCCAGACTTGATCAATTGGATCCTTGGATTATTTGAATTGTGGCCAGAATGCAAGATCTGCATAACCTCCAATGGAACAATGCTAAAACAAAGAGAAGATCTTTACAGGTTGTTGCAAGAAAATCCTCATAGATTAATTTTAGAGATCAGCACACATGGGCCCACAATGAAGCCTGCAATATTTGAAAATATAAAAAATTTTTTAAAAGGCCCGATATCAAAAGGATATTCTGTAAAAAAATTCAGAGATCAAGGTTGGACCAGATTCTGGTGGGTAAGGTCAAATGATCAGAAAATTTGGAACTCAAATTGGCATAATATTAAAGCCGACTTTTGGCCAGATTGCAACACTGTTGATGATTTTGAATTCTTACCGGATTATATTAAAGATGAATGCTTAACTAAATTTGATTTGGGGCTGACTGTTTGGGAGGACACAAACTCTGTCAGAGTCTTAGTATCACCTAACGATAACTTTTACCCCGGTGCAATAATCCATGATGTTGCAACGAACCAACTTACACTTCATAATAGCAATCCAAAAAAGGCAATTAAAGTTTGTAAGTCTAAATTTTGTCACCACTTTAGTTACGGAAAATTATACAAGTGTGGCACAGTTGGAATCTTACCCGAATTTATATCAAAATTCAAAGTCAATATCAGTCAGGAAGATCAAAATTTGATTAATTCTTATGTGCCTGCAGAATACTCGTGGAGCAATGAGCAATTAAATCTTTTCCTTCAATCTTTAAAGAATGGGGATGTAATTGACCATTGCAAATTTTGCACAGAAAGATTAGACCCAACACCAATTGATTCTGGTGTTAAAAAACCCAAAGTAATTAGAATTACATCAGAATTTCATTAGGCAATACTAAAGCATTATGTAATTGATCCCGGGGCACGCCGTGATCACAGTAGCCTTCTAGCACCATGTCAAAATAACTTTGGCCGGGCAATGCATCTTCGTGACCAGGCACCATGAAATAAGTCACTGCTTCAACTATCTCGCCCGCAAACTCCACTTGCAGGGGTGCACGATTATAATAGTAGGGATAGCCTTCAAGTATATCCAACGCCATCAAACACTCGGGCGTGATGTCCCATAGCACACCATCAACATAACTACCTGGTTCAACTACAACATCTGCAGGACCTGCAAATCTAAATGCATGATCCAGCAGTCGTGCCGGGCCTAATGCTATTGCACTAGGGCATCTATAACTCATGCCCGCTCGGTTAGTATTCATACCATATGCGAAATATAACATCATTGCTCCATAGTTAATAACATCAGTGTGACTTCTGCTTCGTCACGCAAATAAATCTTGCTCTTACGTGTATTGCCACTGTAAAACTGTGTACGCCAATTCTCATTGCTTTGAGGGCGGATATACGTGTCATAAGTTGGACCAAATCTAGCCCTAAAATAGTCTGTGGCACGACTACGCATCATTTTGTCTTTAAGACTAGTATCAAACTCAATGATAGTGGTAAAACCCTGTCGAAAATAATTACGTCTGCCGTCGCTTTTAATTACTTTCATTCTTTACCTCAAACTTCAAACTGAACCATACTGCATCCCGAGGATCTCTAAAATAAAAATTGGCTTGACACCGCTCGTGTACATATCTTGCCTTGTATTTGACACCGTTATTGGCAATGTCATTCAATCTATAAAACCAACGTCGGCCCCGTTGTGTCCCACCTGGACCAAAATGCTCTTGACAAAATTCCTCAGCATCAAACACATTATGCCAATTACCAACATCGATTCGAATAGCCTTTAATTTAGTCAATTTGCACATCCACCAATTTGCCATCTCGAAAGATGTAGTACATTTCCAAACTGAATCCGCCTCGCGGCACACTTACCCAAACACACTCGTTGCCGGGACGCATTTCATAACTGTCGTAACCAAGTTTACGCATTTCGTCTACAACCACCATGCGTTCAAACGCATTTACTTCACACATCATTCAGCACTCTCCAATTTCAGCATTATAAAACTTATTACACTTTCATCTCGAAACGATATGTTATAGGGACGACGAATCTCGCCTTTCACCTTGTTACCAAATTGGGCACGCCAGGTTCGATACCTATTATCATAATTGCTCCAATCGTATTGGTCGCCCAAAAGTTGGGTCATGAGTTTTTCAACTCGCATGGCATTGGCGTCCCAGTACGGAAACCTAAAACACCAAGTATGACCCAACTCTTGAAACAACTTGTACCTACGATCCAACTTTATCACTTTCATACAACAAACTCCCTAACTGCATCAAATCTAGTTGAAGCAGGAACCCATTTGAATTGTTCTCTCTTGCGAAAGGGCTTTTCAAAGTCAAAGTTAACCATGAACCAGTTCTTTTCATTGCTGAAACTAACAGTTGTGGCAAACTTAACAACGTGAACCCACCTATTCTTAAATTTTGCAACAACCATTGTCATAACTCACTCTCGATCTTTCATTATGTACTCAAACAACACCCACTTGGCACGGTTCAATTGCTGACGAGCATCTTCGGCTCGCATCGAGTCAACTTCACCGTATTCGGTATTGATCATTTCTTGTGCATCACTCATCATGCTGGCCACAACCATTGCCGGACCTGAAAATTTAAAAGTAATACCGTTTTCAACACTGGCACGCATGCCGGC
>Ga0214164_1002060_pt1 | contig 10734 bp, 10 predicted proteins | sample TroBogepilimnion_13_FD_153003 | JGI IMG/M metagenome (GOLD analysis project Ga0214164, IMG submission 153003) | Freshwater microbial communities from Trout Bog Lake, WI - Practice 03JUN2009 epilimnion v4 | ecosystem: Environmental > Aquatic > Freshwater > Lake > Epilimnion/Euphotic zone ...
GTTGTACACATTTTGAGATTAGATTTGTAAACTTTTTAAAAGTTGACAAATCTGGCACAATACACCCCGAAACCCAGTAATCGTCATATCGACGAAGGAGATATCTAACTGAAGAATACTTAGTTTTTTGATAAAGCAATGAGATTTCTCCTTCGTCGAAAAGACGTTGAAAGGGTTCGGGGGAAGGGCTGTAAGGTGCGTTTTTTGATTACAAACCTTTACAGGGTTCAAAACCCTGTAAAGGTTTGTAAAACAAAAAAGCCACTTCATTAATTGAAGCGGCTTTTTCATTATAACTCATAACTCATAACTCATAACTAATAGCATCACTTGTGTGTATCAGTCAAACCAGTTTCTAAAAGGAATAGTGCTTATACCACCCTCTAAACCCCAAACTCAATTACTGGTTCTATGAGTTCATCAAAGTCCAAATTACCTTCTCCTATCTTTAGTAATAACAACTCTAGTTTGGCAGACAATTGCAAGGTAAAACTTCTTATCTCCTTTGCGGTAGCAGTTACGCCCGGTATTTTGGTATTTTCCATATAATAATCTGCCGCATCGCTAGCATCAGAAGCAAATATCTTTTGGTAGATATTATTTACCATAAAAAGTACAAATAAGTCTTCGGTAGTAAAGTTCAAGTAATAGTTGGGCTTTTTTAAAGAGTCGGCAATGGCCTTTATCATTCTTTCACGCACCGTATTGATATCTTTTATACAATAGAAATCGGCTTCTCGCACTCGCTCGCTAAAGCTAGATTCACCCAAAATAATAAAAGCTTCGAAGAAACTAAAAAGCAGCAGAAAATAGTTCCCCTGAAAAGGATCTGCCATCAATATTCCATTCAACACTGTTTTATTATCTAGGTTCATTGTTTTGCGCTCATCAGCTTGTTTCTTTCTCAATATTTCAGCATCAATAAAAATTTGGTGCATCGATGGGAAAGCCTCTAGTATTTCGTCCTTCACTTGGGTCATCATTTCAATCAAGTCCGTCGACATTTCATAATTTTCTCTTTCATCTTCACTCATATCCTCTAATTTCTTCTCAAAAGTAGGTAAGGTTATTTTGAAAACTGCTTCTATTCTACTCATCATATCTAGCAGAAACAAACATTCGGGATAGTTCATCTCAAAAAATTCTTCATTTTCTTCCTCATTTGCTCGTTTCATCAATAATTCACATCCTTTAGTGAAGTTTTCATTCATTTTGGGTAAGGCAGCATTCAGTGTGAATTGTTTTGCTAATATATAAACAGTTTGCATAAAATTTTTTTGCAATACTGCTCGCAAAAGGTATCTGGTTGACTCATTTTCTTCGTTCATTATTAAATAATTTGGTGCAATGTATGCTTTAATGCTCCGGTAATTATATTTAGCACCCCATCTAGCGCAGGAATGTTCAAAAATCGGGAACTCGAGCAGGACTCCCGCCCTGTCCAATTTCATTGCCGTTACCATATTCCTGCTCCATAATCCCCATTCTTCCTATGCTTTTCCAACTCAAATGAATCAAAATCACCTCCCCTCCCTTTCCAAAACTGATGTAAATCATTTTTTACCCCACCCATTTACAACACTTTTGCAGTCACTGTTTTAGTTGGATAGCTTTTTCAGTTTATATTTGTTCATTATTCATTTTTTTTAAACAACCTCATGATAAAGCAAACATTGCATCAATTTCATATCCCCGTGATGGGACTAGGTTTCACAATTGATACACCACTAAAAGTTGCACGCTATGGTATTTCTTCGGTAATGTCTATTGTAGAAGATGGTATCATCGAACAAATGCGCGAATTTTATTGCAACCAGGCAGGATTCCCTTACTTAGAAATTTCAACAGAAGTAGAAGATTATCGCGCAAAAAGGATAACCGCTTACCTTAACCTTGTTCACTACCTTATTGGCGAACAAGTGAAGGTTTTAAAAAATCAACCCTTTGAAGAAGGTTCCGACATTGTAAAATACTTTGAACTATTGCCAGATAATAGCGAGGTAAAATTGTTGTACCTAACCATGTTGCATACAACAGATGCCGATAAAAAGCTGGCTTTGCAAGATGAATTGCGTACAAAAATTGTTCGCGGTGCTGCCGATGTAAACATCATGGCAAAAGTGGACAAGAACAATTACGATAAAAATGGTCAGGTATTACCCAACGAATTTTCCGATGCATTGTGTGCGCTGAGAGGCTTTGCCAACAGTCACTCAGATGCTTCTATTGTTTTTTCTGCCGGATATAATCCAAGATTGTACAATTACATAGATAGTTTTCCAGACTTCTTACCCAACGAACAAGGCAAGTTGGTAAAGACTGTTATCTTGAAGGTGAGCGATTATCGTTCTGCCTTAACACAAGGAAAGATTTTGGCAAAGAAGGGTGTTTGGGTTTCTGAATTTAGAATAGAAAGTGGCCTAAACTGTGGCGGTCACGCTTTTGCCACAGACGGATTGTTGCTCGGCCCCATTCTGGAAGAGTTTAAAAACAACAAACAAGGTCTGGAAGCCGAGTTATATGCTATCTGCAATCAGGCACTTACTGCAAAAGGATTACCTACTTTCCAATCACAGCCATATATCCGTATTACGGTTCAGGGAGGTATTGGTACAGCAAACGAAAACAACTTTTTGCTTACCTACTACCAAACAGATGCTACAGGTTGGGGTAGTCCGTTCTTGTTGGTTCCCGAAGCAACCAGTGTAGATGAGGAAACATTATTAAGCCTGTCTACCGCTTCACCAGATGATTATTTTTTAAGTGGTATCTCACCGCTAGGCGTTCCCTTCAATAGTTTCAGCAAGGCCTCTTCCGAAGTTCAACGTGCCAAACGTATTGCAGATGGACGACCAGGAAGCCCTTGTACCAAGAAGTTCCTCGTATCCAATACCGAGTTCTCAGAAATACCCATCTGTACGGCTTCGCGCAAGTATCAGAATCTAAAGATAAAGCAACTACAAGCAGAAGGTTTCTCTGCCGAAGAACTGCAAGATGAGATAGATAGTGTGACCATCAAAGAATGTTTGTGTGAGGGATTGAGTATGGCGCCATTGTTAAAGAACGGAATTGCTCCTGCTTTAAAGAATATGTCTACAGCGGTGGCAGTTTGCCCTGGCCCTAACCTTGCTTATTTTTCTGGTGTGTTTACGCTAAAACAAATGGTAGATCATATTTATGGTCGCATCAATCTGTTGAATGCCGTGAAGCGTTCCAATCTTTTTGTGAACGAATTGCGGATGTATGTTTCTTATCTGGAAAAAGAAATAGAAAAAAATATCGATACAATTACAGCAAACAAGAGCAGACAATTAAGAACTTTTCAGCAGAACCTGTTGAAAGGAATAGAGTATTATCATACGCTTACTGCCTCCATCAAAAATGAAACAACACATTATATTGAGGAAATGAAAGAGGAATTAGCAAGCTTCGAAAGAATTATTGCTGCTATGACAGTACCAGCAGAGGTAAAAGTAGTTTGCGCTTAATAAAGATATTTGCCATATAGTTTCGCCCATGAGCCGCTTCAATTGTTGGAGCGGCTTCTTTTATTTATGGCATATAACTTTAAAGTTGTTAAGAACCTGTTTGAGTTAATCAGTTGCTCACTTGTCTAAACAACTTCTATATAAAAAGCCGTTGAAGAAAATTTTTCAACGGCTTTTTTAAACTCATAACTCATCATTCATAACTCATAACTAGCAACTTACTTTCCGCTATTCAAGTCGGCACTGATTGTTTTGTTGTCTAAGGAAGAACGGTAGCGCTTGATGGCATTTACAATTGATTGTGCAATCTCGGTTTGCCCTGTTGGACTATTCAGATAATCTTCTTCTTCGGGGTTGGAGATGTAGCCTGTTTCTACCAACACAGCTGGCATCGCCACCGCTTGCAATACCCAAATACCTACTTGCCTTTGCAACGCATCCCTATCTATTCGTCCCGATTTGGCAAACTCTTCCTGAATAGTGAGGGCTAGATAAGCACTCCTGTCAAAGTACTGACGGGTTTTTAGATTGATGAAATTCATCTTCTCGGGAGAATCAAATCCCTGAACGGCACTTGCCGCGTTGCTATCCAAGTACAAACTCTGATTTTCACGCATGGCAATTTCCTTCAAATCATTCCGGTGTGCTCCCCAGATATAGGTTTCCGTTCCCTTTGCAGGATTTGGAATCAACGTAGTGTGATATTCCTTCACTTGACGAGTATGTTTTTTACCATGCGAACGATAAGTTTCTGTTCTATAACCCACAAACTCCGAATGCCTTGTTGGATCTGCACTGTTGCAGTGGATGCATACAAACAAATCTCCCTTGGCCTGATTGGCAATTCTTGCCTTCTCGGTCGGGTGCTGATAAATATCTGTCCTACGGGTCAACACAATCTCAATATCAGGTATTTGTGCCTGCATCAGTTCCTCTAGTTTAAGAGAGATTGCCAAGGCAACATCTTTTTCATTGGAATATTTACCGGGCGCACCGCTGTCTTTTCCTCCATGTCCGGCATCAATGACTATCTTCCTTAGCCTGGACTTCTGAAACTGACTGTCTTTCGTGGAGAAGGATGTAAGAACCAAAGCACAAAAAGAGAGTAAATAAAGGGTTAAAAATTTCTTCGTCATCATATCTAAAAAAGTTAAAGTATCCTTCAATCAAACGTATATTAGGCTACAGTGGGTTTACCGACTATTTTTGCTGACCTACAATATGGACAAACGTAATAAATTTAAAGTAAAAATAGCCTGGGCATCTTTAACTTGGATAAGTTTATTCATTGTAGTCTTGCAATTCACAGCAAGTGGATTGCGTATCCAACCAATCAGCCAATCAAAAATAACCCTTTCAGACACGATACCGTCTAAAAGAATAGTTAAGGTGACCGAAAGTACTTCTGACACTACCGCAACAGATACTTCTTCGCTGAATAAAACAGATTCTATCCAGAAGATTGATACACTTTATATCTCTAAAGACAGCCTTACCTCGCCCATCAAATACGAAGCTTCCGACTCGGGCGTGTTTGTGATTCCTACCAAAGAATTTACATTGTATGGCAAAGCAAAGGTTACCAACAAAGATGTAAAGCTAGATGCTGCAACCATCAAATACAATTCTGAGAAGCAATTGGTGCAGGCTTATGGGGCAACCGATACAACAGGCAACCCGTATAGTAAACCCAATTTGACGCAGGGAGAAATGAAAACCATCAGCGACTCTATTCTTTTTAGTTTAAAGAGCTTGAAAGGGCTTACCAAAAACACCTACCTGCAAGATGGCGAGATGTACATTAATGCACGGGTGTTGAAGAAGGTGAGCCAGTCGGAGTTTTATGGGCGCGATGCTAGGTTTACCACTTGTAACCTAGATACCCCACACTTTGCTTTCAGGACCAAGCGGTTAAAACTGGTTACCAATAAAGTAGCTGTTACGGGTGCCGTATATCCCGAAGTGGAAGGTGTTCCCATTCCTATTGCCCTGCCTTTTGGTATTTTCCCTTTGGTGCAAGGCCGGCATTCTGGTATCCTTCCGCCCGCTTTTGAAGTAAATGAAAGCTATGGACTTGGGTTAAGGGGATTGGGATATTATAAAGTTGTAAACGATTATTGGGATGTGACCACCCGTACAGATTTATATTCTTATGGGGGCTGGACGTTGGATGTGAACCCAAGATACATGAAGCGCTATCGGTACACAGGCAACCTGGATGTGTCTTTTCAAAACACTAAGTCGCTCAATTCCCCTACTGCTGGTAGTTATCTCCCCGATGAGTTTACGACGCTTCGTACGTTTATGATTCACTGGACACATAGCCAGGATCAGCGTGTACGACCAGGAACAAGCTTTAGTGCCAACGTAAACTATGGTAGTACGCGCTACAATTCTACTGTTTATAATAACCCATTTCTTACCTATCAGAACCAGATTAGTTCTTCTATCAACTATTCAAAGAACTTCAAGGACAAGGCAAACATTTCCCTTTCTTTCGATCATAGCCAGAACAGTTATAATCATTTAGTTAACCTGATTTTACCAACCGTTACAGGAAGTGTGGTTACTTTTTATCCTTTTCAAAAAAAGGAAGCGGTGGGAACGCCAAAGTGGTATGAGAAGTTGGGCATTGGCTATAGTGGCAACCTAACCAATCAGGTGTCTTTTTATGACACTGCTTTCAATTTCAAGAAATTACTAGACACTACCCAATGGGGTGCCACCCATAGTATCCCCATTACTTTGTCTTTGCCTTCTTTGGGGCCTGTTACCATTTCGCCGAGTGTTTCTTTCTCTCAAAAGTGGTATGGACAAACGCTCTTTAGACGGTGGGATGCTGTGAATAGCAAGATTGACACCGTTGTGCATAAAGGATTTTATACGGGTAGTCAGGTGAGTATGGGCATCAGCGCCAATACTCGTGTTTTCGGAACGTATCTGTTTGGAAAGAAAAGTGACATTGTTGCCATCCGCCATGAGATGCGACCCAGTATCAGCTTTAGTTATGTGCCAGATTTGGCTAGTCAGAACTACTACAAAGTGCAGGTAGATACAGCGTTTGGAAAAGGGCAAGGGCACGTTGTATCCTTCTCAAAATTTGATGGCGTTATACCTGGAGCCTATTCCGAAGGTAATTCGGGTTCTGTTGGCTTTGGGATAGATAATACACTGGAGATGAAATTGAAAGACAAAGACAACAAAGATTCTACTAATGGACCACCTACCAAAAAGATAAAGCTGATAGATGGATTTGGCTTTAGTTCTTCATACAACCTGTTGGCAGATAGTTTTGCATTGGCTCCATTTACTTTTTATGCACGGAGTACCTTATTCAAGATAATCAATATTACATCGGGTTTTACACTCGATCCCTATGCGATAGATCAATACGGATTTGAAAAGAAGAACTATTTCTGGGATGGAAAGAGTTTGAACTTTGGCCGTATTACCAGTGGGAATATTGCAATATCTACTTCGTTGAAGAGTAAGACGAAGGATGGCACTAAAAGTAAGGATAGCCTGCCTTCTTCCGATCCTTTCCTGACTCCGGAGGAGCAGCAACAACAATTGCAGTATGCACGTAGCAATCCCGCTGAGTTTACGGATTTTAATATTCCATGGACGTTGACGCTTTCTTATTCCCTAAACTTTAGTAAGCAATTGCAAGCAAACTATGTGTACAAGAACGTATTTACCTCTAGTGTGAACTTTAACGGGGACTTTAGCCTGACCGAAAAATGGAAGATGGGTGCCACTGGTTATTATGACTTTACTGCAAACAAACTACAACAGCTAAGTATGTTTATGACGCGTGATATGCACTGCTGGCAAATGGCTATCAATGTAAGTCCGATAGGCTATACCCGTTCATTCAATATCACCATTAGTCCCAAAGCAGGTATCCTGAGGGATTTAAGAATCAACAGAAGCCGTTACTTCTCCAATTACTAGCAACTCAAATTATTTATGGAACCGGATCATGCCCGTGTCCTCCCCATGGGTGGCAACTGCTTATTCTTTTTATTGCCAGCAACAATCCCTTTATCGGGCCATACTTTCTTAAAGCTTCCAACGCATAGTTGGAGCAGGTGGGTGTGTAACGGCATTTGGGGCCAATGGCTGGAGACAGTACGTATTGATAAAACTTTATCAGTAAAATAAAGGGAAGGTTAAGCAGTCGGCGTAGACGTTTCATTGAGTGCTTTTATCAGTTTATCAATGACTAATGGCATTTTTCTCTGTAGTAGTTCATTTTCGGGTAAGGCTTTATCTATGTACATAAAGAATAAGGCTATCTGTTTGCCGCTATCCTTTATATATTGGTGCAAAGGATGTTTGTTGAGGCGATAGTTTTCTTTCAGTAGTCTTTTGATTCTATTTCTATCTACAGCAGTTTTAAAATTCTTCTTACTGGCGCTTACGCCAACTTTAATCGGAAAGTCCAATGGTTCATCCACCAGCATATAAACAACTTTAACAGGGAAAACCAGAAAGGTGGTCCTGCTTTTAAAAAGCTGTTCAATCAGTTTCCTGCTCTTTAGCTTCTCTTGTTTATTGAAGTTGTATGATAAATTGTTTTCCAATAAAATTTGCTATGCTTTGAAAAATAGTATGGTTTTGTATGTGGTTAAGTCTGCTGAACACAAATAAAAAAAGACCGTTCCCCAAAAGGAAACAGTCTTTGTAATATGATTCTTTTAATAACCTTTACTGTAATTATTTTAAACCTTTCTCGCTGGAAACAGTAAGGTATTTACGACCTTTTGCCCTACGACTAGCTAATACTTTACGTCCATTAGCAGTTTGCATACGCTTACGAAAACCGTGTACTGTTTTACGACGCTTTTTATGTGGTTGAAATGTTTGTTTCATCTTTTAAAATTTTACTTATCTGATAATAATTTCCAACTTTATAGCAGTCACCATCACCACTATTTTGCGAAAGGACGGCAAATGTAGGAGTTTCATTGTAAAGTAGCTGAATAATAATTGACTTTAATGCCAGATTATCTAAATAAATATAGATTTTAGGCAAAAAAAGGTGCAATTGAGGGTATTGTTTTGATGAATTCGCAACTTTCGGACCTTAATGGCTTTTCTAGGAAGCCAATTACTTGCGGATAAGTCTTAGCTTTTAGCTTGTCGCTACTGTCCACGGAAGAAGTTACGATAATTACAAACAAATTGTTTGCAAACCGCTCTGGTTGTATCGAGTCCAGAAATTCCCATCCATTCAAAACAGGCATATTAATGTCCAGTAAAACAAGGTAACGTTCTTCGGGGTTGTATTCGCTCAGCAAAAACTCCAATGCCATCTTTCCATCACTAAACAGGAGAGGAGGCGTTGTGCAAATTTTAGTTTTTACCACCATTACTTTGTGCAACAGGGTAATCATTTTATCATCATCTACAATCAATACGTTTAGGTTCATAAGCTTGATTGATTTTGAACGTTCTCGGTATTTTGAACAATCTTTCTAATAATATTATCCAGTTCATTGGCCGAGGAGGCAATGGCTTCAATTATTTGATTGTTGCTCAGTTCTTCGCTATCGTGGTGTTCTGAAAGTAAATCGACCAAACCCATAATCCGCGCCAAGGGGGCACGGACAACATGCGATTGGATCCAAGCAATTTCTTTCAGTTTTTTATTTTGTTCTTCCAGGGCCTGCAAGTGTCTTCTTCTGTTGTTTACGTCGCGCTGAATGTAAACCCAATGTTTAAACCCGCCACTTCCGTCGGAAACGGGTGCAACCGAAACGTTTACCCAATATTTTGTACCATTCTTTTTACTTGTTTTTACAACAATATTGCAAGGCTCGTATTTATCGATGGCATCTTTTAGCTTAGCCAATTCATCTGATGAAGCATCCGGGGCAAAGAAACCAATGGGGGAAAGTCCAATAATTTCTTCCTTGTTATAGCCAGACATTTTGATGAATGCCTCATTAACAAAAACTATTTTAGGATCCTGATTGTGGTCGTTTTCGGCAATCAAGACACCATCGGTAGTATTAAGAATAACCGATTCTAGTAGCCTCAATCTTTCCTCATCTTCTCCTGTGGTAATCGTCATTAGTTAGTGTAGCTTTAGCGATTTAATAAAACTTTCAAGTCCGAAATTAGATTTAAGCACGTGTCATGAGTAAATAAATAAGTCGAAAACCTTGCAAGACAGCCTCCTCTGGTTCATCATCTACTTTGTAAAGTAAATTGATTTATCTGAAATCATTCGTTTTTTTTGTTAAGTTTTTATCAACCGAATGTTAAACCAACGATTTTGTTAGATATTTTGCTTGTTTAAACGCTTTCCTTACGATTCAGATTATCAAAACCAGTTATTTAATTAGTTAAAATTATTTTCCTTTTGTGTTATTTCCCCTTTTTTGATTGGTTTTAATTTATTTCGTGCCATGAAGAAGATAGCAGCCTGCTTAGTTGTATTGGTAATTGTTAGTTGTTCGCACAAAAAGAAAATCCCTGATGTATCTGATATAAAAGTTAATCTGCAAACCATCCGTTTCGAGAAAGACTTTTTTGCCATCGATACCAACAATATGCCTGCTAGCTTGCAAGCTTTGTACAGTAAACAGAAAGGGTTTTCGCAGGATTTTTTCTTTAATATTCTGGGTATCCCTCCTTTTCCAGACAGTGTGGCGCACGATGCCAAATTGTTTTTATCTACTTACAAGGGAATTTATGCCTCTTCTGTAAAACCTTTCGAGAACTTCGAGCCCATTCAGGAGGAAGTAAAGAAAGGGCTTCAGTTTGTTCATTATTATTTCCCAAAATATCCCCTTCCTACCAAAATAGTTACGTTTATTGGCCCCCTCAACAGTTATGCGGGCATCATTACGCCCGACAATTCGCTTGCCGTTGGTTTGCAACTGTATCTGGGCAAAGATTATCCTGTTTATCAGTCGGATGAGGTTTTAAATATGTATCCTTCTTATGTATCCCGCCGTTTTGAGCCTGCATATATTCCTGTAAATTGTATGAAAAACATTGTTGACGATATTTTCTCCAGTAATCAGCCTGCAAAAAAGAGTACGCAGCTGATAGAGCAAATGGTGGATGAGGGAAAGAAACTTTATGTGTTGGATGCATTTTTGCCGTACACCCCCGACAGTTTGAAAACTGGCTATACGCAGCAACAACTTACCAATAGCTTTGCTGCCGAGAAGGAAATATGGACGTATTTTGTGGAGAACGACTTGCTTTACCAAACCGATCCAACTACGGT
>Ga0214164_1002062_pt1 | contig 10725 bp, 18 predicted proteins | sample TroBogepilimnion_13_FD_153003 | JGI IMG/M metagenome (GOLD analysis project Ga0214164, IMG submission 153003) | Freshwater microbial communities from Trout Bog Lake, WI - Practice 03JUN2009 epilimnion v4 | ecosystem: Environmental > Aquatic > Freshwater > Lake > Epilimnion/Euphotic zone ...
CTGCTTGTCGGATTTGAACTGACCACCTACTCATTACTAGTGAGTTGCTCTACCAAATGAGCTAAAGCAGCATTAACTGGTGCGCCAAGAGGGATTTGAACCCCCACGCCGAAGCACTAGTTCCTAAAACTAGCGTGTCTGCCATTCCACCATTGGCGCTAATTTTTCACAAATAATTTTCTTTGCGTTTTTACTTTTCCTCCACGTCGGAGTTAAAGAATGACAATTTGGACATAATGCTTCTAGATTTTCTCTAGAATTATTACCAGTATTACCATCTTTATGTTCAACTTCTAATTTAATAGATTCACCTAACCATTCGGAAAGTCCGCATCTATTACAAGAATGGTTTTGTTCTTCTTTTACTCTTCTTTTCTTTTGTCCAACTGAATAAAGTTCTTCAAAAGAGAGATTGATATATCTATCATACCTCAATTGTTTCATTTTTTCACTAGCTGCTTTTCGCTTTTCTTCTGTGAAAGATTTCATTCTTTTTTTAATAGATTCAGCAGACTGTTTTTTTCCTTTATTTGGGCTTTCTCTTCCAGTTAATTTATTACTAACCTTTTGATTTATTTCTTTTCTTTTTGATTTTGTTGAATATGCTCTTGAACAACCAGAGCAACAAAATCTTCCAGAACCATAAGAACCACTATTTTCTTTAGCGCAATTTTCACAAATCATTTGAACCACTATAGATATTTTTGATCTAATTTATTTATAAAAGTTCGTTGTTTACCAGTTGGGCTAGGAGGGCATTAATGGAGCGGAGTACAGGATTCGAACCTGCGACGAACAGCTTGGAAGGCTGACACTCTACCACTGAGTTAACTCCGCTTATTGAATCCAGGATTTTTCTTATGACGTTCTTTCATAATTTCACTCATTTTAGCTTTATATTCTTCAGTAGGGATATAATGAGTTTTTCCTGTTCTTTGTTTTTTTATTTTATCTTTTGTTTCGGCAGAATGTAATTTGCCTTTAAATTTTGCTATACCAGATTTGTTGATATAATCAAAACCGCCATTACCACCTTCACACAAATTATAACTTTGTTCAGACAAAATAACTAATTCACGTTCTTTATCATTCATATCTTTTTCGTTATCAAAAATATGAAGTATTTCTTTTTTAAAGTTATCAACACCATATTTTTCAATAGCCAGCTTTAGCAACTTACCCGATCCCATATAACCGTCATCAAGGAATTCAGTTTTATGTTTACCGATATAAAATTTATTGTCTAACATATTTGTTGTTTTATAGATAGTGTAATACATATTGTACCTCCATAAAACTATTTATAAAATAGTGAAGGCTAGGGCACAATCTATATACCAACCCCGCAAAAAGTTGGAGCGGATAATCGGGATCGAACCGATGACGTCTTCGTTGGCAACGAAGTGCTCTACCGCTGAGCTACATCCGCATATATGGAGGTCTTGGAAGGACTCGAACCTTCAACCAACGCCTTCGTAGGGCGACGCTCTAAATCCAGTTGAGCTACAAGACCAATTTTTCTATATCGATATTATGTTGTGGTTTTTCTCCCAACAACTTCGTAATACGGTTAAAAGCAACAATAATTTCAAATAAATGTTTTTTAATCAATTTTTGTTGCTCAACATCGCTAGTATTTAGATATTCTTTCAGGATTAATGAGTGCAATTCGTCAAATGTTTTTTGCATTATTTTTCAACTCCGGTTTAGCTACAAGACTATTAAAAGGATCAATTCCTTTACTATAGTATTTATTATAAAAGAATAACTCTGCCATATCAGCAGGATATTCTTGAAACTTTTTTCGTTCTTTCGGGGCGATATTATCAAACCACCGCCAAAATTCAGTCTTGAATGATTTGTCGTCTAAATCCATACAAACACAACACTTACAGCGCATCAGTTTGTATTTCTTTCCCTTCATGTTGACATTACCAGCACAAAAATTAGAACCGTTATAACCAACAGGACTTTTCATATATTTCCTTTGTAATTGATTGTGGCAGGTGAGGTATCAAGAAGTGATAAAATCATCAACTTTCCCATTCTCCTTTTATCGGTTAATTACTCCGACCCCATTATGACTCTTACCATGGACGAGCATTCTACGGGCTTTACTTACCACAAACTTTGGAGGGGAAGATCGGAGTCGAACCGACATTCGAAGGTTTTGCAGACCTTGCTGTAACCATTCCAGCGCACTTCCCCTTAAATTTGGCTGGGGAGGTAGGGGTCGAACCCACAACCTTATGATTCAGAGTCATCTGCGCTACCGATTGCGCCACTCCCCAATATAATATTATAAAAATGGATCGGGGACAAGGATTCGAACCCTGACAGTCGGTTCCAAAGACCGACGTTCTACCATTAAACTATCCCCGAACAAATATGGCGATCCTAAAGGGACTCGAACCCTCCTTTACCCGTAGACAGCGGATAGCCTTCCCTGACGGCAATAGGACCTAAACTTGGTTGCGTTCGCCGGAAATGCTCCGGTCCATCAGCTTATGAGACTGATATGCTCTGTACACCACCACGCAATAAACTTGGGCGGGAGTCAAAGATCGAACTTTGAAAACCATTATATGTTTCCATATAACACTCCCGATAAACTGGTGCTGGTAGGAAGAATCGAACTCCCGTCAGAGGGTTACAAATCCCCTGTAATGCCACTATACTATACCAGCGAAACTATGGTTGGTTAACCGTGGACCAACACGAGCCTATTACGCAGCCAACCGAACTAATCAAGTGGTAGGATTCTGAGCTTCTCCTTTACCTAGCCAGTCTCTTCTCAGCAAAGTGGCGACCACTTGAACTTTGGTGGAGATAGTCGGATTCGAACCGACCTGAACTTCTCATTGCAAGTGAGACGACCACCCCAAGCAGTCCCTATCCCCATTTACTTTTTACATATTGTAAAACTTTATTCTCTATCAGGTATTTATGTTTGCTATGCATATAGTGATGATGTGTGGGGCACAATGGAACGAGATTTTCAGGTATATTATCAGAATGAACCTCATTCAAATGATGAACTGCAACCACATTCACTTCATCACATACAATGCATTTTCTATCGTGATACCTCCAAGCAACTGTCGTATAATTCGCTACTTCGTCGTAGTGATACTTACTCGACTTCGCCTTTCCCCCAACACTATTAGAACAATTTCGAGAACAAAAGTATCTATCTTTTGAAGGAAATAACTTTTCTCTTTCAATGACATTGAAAGGTGTTTCACACGTTTTACAGATTACTGAAAACTGTTTAAACTCACCAAATCTTTTATTACTCGATTTACTTAGCTTTTCGTAAGAAGCTTTTCTATTAGGGTTTTTATCACAATGTTTAGCGTGATTTCCTTTATCAGTAGTACGAGTATAATCAAACTCTTGATTACAGTGTTTACATTTCCACATATAAAACTCCTTTTTTGGAGTATTTATAAATCGCATAATTTCAGCAAAAGCGTCAGTTTCCCGTTAGCTTAGCACCCCAAAACTCTACAGGAAACCTTTGATTGCCTCACCTTGAGGCGTACTTGTCCACTTTTTAAGCGACAGGTATTGGAATCGAACCAATCAGTTTTGTTTTTTGCTGAAAGTTTCCTAAAACTTTTTAGATCGTTACCTCTGCGAGAGGTGTTTCGATCTTGTAAACCCTATTACGTTGCAATGTAGACTTACGATATCTAGTATTCTTAATCCAATTAAATCGACGACCAGTGGGAATATAATCATAACGCCTAGCTTCATGATTATACACGATTCGCTTTTCTTCGTGTTCGCCATCATCAGCGAACTGACGTTCGTTCCAAGTGACAGGAACATTAGCTACACGAGTGCCAGTAATTTGACCGCGACCGTTCTTATAAACACCATCAAACGTTCCAGCGAACGTATTCACACGATGATTATATCCAGTAGTTATTGCAACAACCTTATCGCCAGGATTTAGAGTTTGGCCAATGGAATTCTTAAAGGATTCAGAATTAAAAGTATTAACACGATTACGAGCCATTATATATCTCCATATTTAATTGAACTAAACAGGTTCCTTTTGCTTTTTCCAAAAAAAAGTGCCTCGCGGCGATTTATGCTGAATGGAACCTAAAACTGGTAGGCGATAAGAGAATCGAACTCCTGTAACTGCCGTGTAAAGACAGCGTTCTACCGTTGAACTAATCGCCCAAAACTGTTCCCCGTTTTTATAGAGGTGGGCTGGTCCCTCTTAGATCCGTTACTACGGACTAACTTGGCGCGACAGAAGGGACTCGAACCCTCATTGCCCTGATTGAAAGTCAGGTTTCCTAGTCCAATTAGAAGACTGTCGCGAATAGCTCCGAACACTATCGTAGTTCGGCGACGGATAGTTATTTAGGTGTCTCCCTTAATTCCGCGGAGGGAGGGAATCATTCGCTATCACCCTAGTCTGTTTCAACACCAAAGGGCACGTGGTGGCGGAGGGTAAAGGAATCGAACCATCAACCTTTCGGTGGCGCAGTTTTCAAGACTGTATGTCTACCATAGACGCTACCCTCCTATAATGGCACCGGAGTGAGGAATCGAACCCCAATATACGGTTTTGGAGACCGTTGTTCTACCGTTGAACTACACCGATGTATTTGGCTCCCCGACTAGGACTCGAACCTAGGACCAAGTGATTAACAGTCACCTACTCTACCAACTGAGCTATCGGGAAATAAACTTTATATTCTTATACTACTTTATTTAGTGCGATAAGTCAAGCACTTTTTTGGTAGACGACGAGGGGATTGAACCCACAACCTACCGCTTAAGAGGCGGTTGCTCTAACCAATTGAGCTAGTCGTCCATAAAATGGTCCGAATGGAGAGATTCGAACTCCCGACCCTCTGGTCCCAAACCAGATGCGCTACCAGCCTGCGCTACACTCGGATTAACCACTAAACGTTAGAAAGAACTGTTTTACTCTTAAAACAGAACCAACAAGTAGAAGGTGTCACACCAACATGCTCATCAGCTAGATGGTCGCGAACCGCCTTCATAATGCCTGGATAAGGATCCGCAAAATCATGACCAGAAATAAGGCCACCAACCTTCACCTTCGGAAACCAAGCGAAAAGATCCTTCTTAAAGGACTCATAATCATGAGAAGCATCAATGAAAACAAAATCAAGCGAACCATCTTCATAAAGACTGGCCGATTCAGTACTGTCGCCCTTGATCGCTTCATAATGACCAACTACTGGTCTCATGTTTTCCTTGAACACTTCGAGCAAACGTCCTGCGCGATTATCAGGGTCAAACATCTGACCTGGTTCAATAATGGAGCCAGTAAAATTGTCAATACAATCTAGCTTAATATCCTTGCCACTATTGATAATTTCAACAGCCAAGAAAGCAGAGCTTTGGCCCTTCCAGGTTCCAATCTCAACGAAATGAGCCTTCTGAGGTGCTGAATCAACTGCAAACTTAAACATATCGGGATAGTTGAACCAGCCTTCAACGTTCTGATAAAAATGTTCCATATTAAACTCCTATTAATCCGTATCCATAACAATATCACCAGAAACCGCAATTCTATAATCATCAGATGTATAGAAAGGATTAACGGAATGACCCAAACCCTTTGGGAACAAACAAATAATTCCTTCGTAGTCATTATCTACAGGAACTGGAAAACTTCTAACCTGCCCCAGAATATCAGTGTAATAAAACACAAACATAGAAGCGCACTTAAGAGTGGCCTTTGGGAACATAGCCAGTTCGTCTTCTAACTTGTAAGGAATCTTCGTCCAAATAACAAAAGAATAAACACCACCATGAATGTGATGAGGATGAAATTCATGTTTCTTTTGAAAGTTGGCCCAAACATCCTTGAACTTAAAATTGCGCGGATGAGAGGCAACGTTAACAACCTCATTAATAAAATGCGGCTGCGAACGACGATCGTGCAAATGAATTAGGCCACAAATATAATCAAGCAAAACAGGAGCTAGCTCCTTACTGAAATCATATTCCTTGTCAATATTGGCAGTTAACTTATAACCAGCCTCAACAGATCCTTCAAATCCATTTTCAACAGCCTTGTTTGTTACATCTTTAACCTTAGACATAAGGTCGTCAGGAACACGATGAAAAACAACACCGTTATTAGGAAATGTAAAAAATAAGGCTTGATCGCCTTGCAAACTCGAAATTTGATCTTTCATAATTATCGCCTTTATATGACATGTTTAATGGTGCGTTAGGTAGGATTCGAACCTACAGTGTTACCCAAAGGGAACAGATTTACAGTCTGTCGCAGAACCACCGTCTCTGCAGCCAACGCATATTGGAGGACTGGGTGGGACTCGAACCCACGATGTTTGTATAGCAGATTAAAAGTCTGCGCCGTTCGCCACTACGGTAACCAGTCCATGTAGTGTGGCATACGACATCAGCAAACTATTCGCATCGACATATATATGTCTTTTTATACAAACACCAATTGTTTCTTTCAAGAGAAACCAATACCTCGTCAAGGTTCAAGAGCCTTGCGTCTGATACGGATTTCTCCAAAAAGAAACAACCGAAGTTGTTTCTATGATTTAATTGTCAAACAGCGTAGTTTTTACTCAAACAAAACCGGCGGCGAGCGCCTTATATCCAGCAGCAATAACTTCACGAGAAGGCTTGCCGAGGCTATACTTATGCTTAATATCGCCCTTGGAATTTGTACGCTTATTACAATGGATCGGGTATCCATTCATACGGAGATTATAAATCGCGTCGTATGGGTTAGAAATATCGTATCGAGAAGCAATTTGCTTAGCAGTAAGCTCCTCACGATTTAGAACAAGCGCATTATATACAAGATCAGTCTTCTTCATAATATATTTCTCCATGTCATTATTTATTTATCATACCGTAAAAATTCAAGGAAGTCAAGCTATTTTTCACATTTTTTTCTAAAATCAGATCTTTTTTTTCGAAAGAGGCATATTAGCCTCTTCTGGATTTCGATCCAACCGTCGTCAAATCTGTTTCCGGTGTTGCATATTGCAACCCGCCCTTATTAAACAAGGGCATAACTCGACTCGCCTTGTCAAGAATCTGTTTTTGCACTTCAACAGGTTCTTTATGAAGGTTGGTCATAACGCCACGTTTCGCACAAGAAGACGCATCACCTGACAACCCAGAAGAAACATATTCGTTTCGATCAACCATCATATAATCATTATACCGCTTTCGGAAGCTAGAGTCAAGCACTTTTTTATCGGCCTTTTTACCTTTCGTCATAGACAGGATCCAGGCTTCGTGCTTGGCATTCGACTCAGAAAGCTTTTTGCTCTTAGAAGTTTTTCGTTTTTTGGAACTCGTAGTGGTATAATATGCCGGTAAAAGATGCATCGTCATAACGAACTCCCTTTCCAACCATATGCATATTATACCTTAATTTTGGCAGAAATCAAGTCATTTTCAATCGAAATTTGATCGATAATTTTTTCCAAATAATATCGAACATTTTCTCTCGCTGGCTCGTATCTTTTTACCTTTATATCTTCCATGCGACGATAATTGGAGTATTTTTCTTCCTCCCACATATCATCGCGAGCGTCGATCATTTCCTCCAAAGAGGTGATGAATTTATCTAAACTAATATTCCGCTTGTTCGACATGTTCGTTTGTTTCTATGTCCTCTACAATGATATATTCGGCATCTTTATCTAATTCTACATACGCTTCCAGCAATTTTCTAACTTTATTAAGTCTGGTAATTACACCAGTAATAGTTTTCTGAGAAACAGGATCATTATATCCTTCCTGAAGATCATACAAAACTGCATCTAAATTACTATCGACCGAATAATCAATATGATACTTTGTTGTCTCACCATTCTTCGAAGCAGTTCTAAGCTCTAAAGGAGGAAAAAGAATTCCTTTAACTTGCTCGAGCAATTCATCAGAAGGAGTTGGAGGGGTTTTCTTAAAAAATTTAAACATAATATAATTCCTTTCAATTAATTTTTTTTGCGACCCATATTATACTTAGCCTCTAAAACCCAATCTGATTTTTCTTTGTGATTAATTATCTTAATCTGACTCATTGGGGCCATAGGTTCTTTGATTTTTTCTGGTTCTACTATTTTTAATAGACCCCAATCTTCCAAAAGAGTTGCAATTTTATTTCGTCTGCTCTTATCTTCCTCAGAAAAATTAGAAGGTTTTCCGTCGATAGAAAACATTTCTTTGAAATGGACGATATAATATTTGCCCTGTTTATGAAAAATATGACAAGACTGATAGAGTTTTTTATCTTTTTTAGAAGCAACGCCAATACGTGTGAGGGTTTCTTTAATTTTAAGAAAATCTTCTTCTTCTGCGATCTTCACTTCAATTAGTTTATCCAGTAAATCATTCATTCGACTCCACCTTTTTCTAATTTTTTCTTAATTTTTTTTATTTGTTCTTTAGAAAGAATGGAAGCCGCAGCTTTTGCATTATTGTAGTTGTACCCAAAATATTCTTGTAATACTTCAATATCGCCTTCTTTTTCTTTCTTCGCCCATTTTTTATTTTGTCTCTTCAATGGCCTTATAGTATTTATTAAATATTCAAATTGAAGTTTTTTATCGAGATGATTGAAAATATTCATCTCTTGGGCGTAGAGAATAGTATCTTTATGGTAAGATAAAGCTCTATTCGTTAAGAAAGCGTTATAAGCCTTTTCAGTCGCATCATCAACAATGAGATTCTTTTTCGATGTGAGAATTTCATTAACATAATCAAACGGATTCATCACTTAAAATCCAAATTAATCATAATTTCAGTTAAACATGCCATCAAATTAATTTCTTGATCGGCGACGAAAGCTGCTTGATACTGATACTTACCGATAATCAATACGAGCTGAGCAACTCCTGTCGGCGAAAGAAAATCAGAAGCTGTATCATACAACTGACGAAAAATACTATTTTGATCGTTATCTAGATTTTCTCCCACCCACTTACGAAGGCCAGAAAAGTTCTTTTCCTTAAGCATCGTAACAAGTTCTTTAATGGAAACCTGTTGGAGGTTCGACAAAATACCAGAATCAATTTTTCCTGTCGCAGAATAACGCTGAAGCTCGTTTAGAACGCGACGCCAATCAGGGAAGTGCTTCTCAATTACCTTAGCGACAACAGCCTTATCATATTCAATATTTTCAACATTAAGAATATTTGCAACTCGCTTCATAAACTGCATAGCGAGCTTCGCCATATCCTTTTTGCTGATCTTAAAATCAATTACGGAACAGCGGGAATGAAGCGGCTCTATGATTCGGTTTTTGAAATTACAAGTGAGAATGAAGCCGCAGTTCCGAGAAAACTCTTCCATAAAGTTACGGAGAGCTGGTTGAGTGGAGTTCGCGTTGAGGTAGTCTGCTTCATCGAGGATGACGTACTTACGACCACCTGATAGCGATACAGAGGAAGCGAAGTTGAGGATTTCATTGCGGAGCGTATCGATATTGCCATTCATAGATCCGTTAATTACGATATAATCACAGCCAAGCTGTTCGAGCATAGCTCTAGCGACAGTCGTCTTACCAACACCAGCCGAACCAGAAAGAATCAAATTAGGAATATTTTGCTGATCAACGAACTGTTGAAAAACTGCCTTTAGTTCTACAGGCAAAATAGTTTCTTCAATGGTTTTTGGGCGATATTTTTCCACCCACAAAAATTCTTCTCTCATTATACAGCCTCTTCACAAATAAATTCCAACATCCAAATTCTACCTTGATATTTGGACCAACAATCAATGCATTGATTCCTTACTTGTTCCCCATATCTTGCTTTCTTTCTCTTTTTAGAAAAACTTTCTACATAATACTCATCATAACTTTTTTCTTTTTCACAAGCATTACAAACTTTTTTCGCAACTTTAGGACCAAAAATAGTTTGAATTATAAGTTCAGGACAAGTTTTCATAATATATCTCCATAATAAAAAAGAGGAGGAATCAATTATAATTCCTCCTGATACAAAGATCAACTTAAAAAGTTGACGACTGCTCAACAGCAATCCAATAATCAGCTTCCTTGCCCCTGAAACAGGAAATTCCCTTTGAACAAATACTAACTTCATATTCGCCAGGAATAATCTTGATGTTTTCGGACTTAAATACTGCCTTGAACACCTTATCAGTTTCTCCGATTACGATAGAGTAAACATCACCGGAAGGATTCTTAGTGTCAGCAGCCTGAAGGCTAATCTTCTTACCATCACCCATAACAACGATTTCAGGAAGACCAAGAACGCCAGAACCCTTTTCTACATCCTTTAGATTTTCGTTCGTAAGCGTGAACGATACATCAACGGAAGGCAACTTAATATCCTTTTCAGGAGCCTTATTGATTGTACTCTCATCTGCGTATGTATAATGAATGTTCTTATTCTCGTCAGAAATATTAACAAACTTATCCTTAAAATCCAACTCAGGGTTATTAAACAAACTGAGAGTCGAAATAAAACGATCTAGATTATAGATCGCAAATCGCTTGCTAAAATCAGTGGAAACATTCGCCTTGGCCATAATAGTTTTTGTTGGCGAAATAGTCTTCAGTGTATTCCCCTCCTGAATAACAATAGAGGGGTTGATCTTAGCAAAGTTCTTAAGAACGTTAATCGTGTTTGTGTCGATCTTCATAATTTATTCACCTTTCCAATACTATAATAAATGATTACTTCTTAGACTTACCGCCAAGCTGACTTG
>Ga0214164_1002063_pt1 | contig 10721 bp, 9 predicted proteins | sample TroBogepilimnion_13_FD_153003 | JGI IMG/M metagenome (GOLD analysis project Ga0214164, IMG submission 153003) | Freshwater microbial communities from Trout Bog Lake, WI - Practice 03JUN2009 epilimnion v4 | ecosystem: Environmental > Aquatic > Freshwater > Lake > Epilimnion/Euphotic zone ...
CTAGTCTCTCAAACTTCATGAACCGTGAAATTTTGGTTAATTGCACCAAGAATGGAGTCCGTAGGCTTCATGTCAGTCCCCCGCCCAGGGATTGTCAGTGCAGGGAGGTACCGTCAAAGGATGAAAAGGAAAATCCTCATATCCCTCTTGGGCTATTTGCTGGGTGTTATTAATAATTTCTGGATAATTGGATTATTGGGTTTTCAAAAATTGCCTTTTTATCCAATATGGAATGTAATCATTGAGCGGACCTTTTCAATTTTATGCTCCATAACGTTAGTTTGGTTTTTTTGTCCCAAGGCTCTGCGATTTTTCAATCTCAAGATTATTTCTGGTCGCAGGTCAGTTACCATTTTTGTTTCACTTTTCATTTGCCTACCCCCAATATTTCAACTTAATACTCATGGAACCTCCGTAGTTACCTTCGCTCAAAGTTACATTTTCGCTTTGTTTATTGGATTGGATGAAGAAATCTTTGACAGGGGGTTCGTTTTTGGATTATTCAACTATTCCAGTAATTTCATTACTGCTTCGATATCTTCTTTCCTATTCGGAATTGAACATTTTGGCAATTTTCTTTGGGGACATCAATCATTCTCGTTCACACTAGGTCAGGTATTGGGAGCCGCTAGTTTTGGATTCGTAATGGCTGGCCTCATGGTTTATTCGGGCTCTATATTCCCTTCAATTTTTCTCCATGGATTTGTAGATTTTCCCATGCAATTTGAGTCAAAACTGACCTACCTGACTTCGGTTTCGGGGAAAGCTGATTGGTTTGGAATTTTTGTAGACTGTGGAATTAATGTGGTCCTAGGTGCAACCCTTTTATACCTATCCTCATCTATTAATTCGACCAATTGCAAAGTATTTGAAAGATAAGCTGATATTGAAAGAGTCAAATTTCATTCGGGCTCAAAGTTGGGCCACTCAAAATCATTTTCAACCCACCCCCCTTTATTTGTAGAGTCGTTTGTAGCATTCTTCAACCTTTTCCCAAATCGTGTATGGCTCTATTTCGGCTGCATCGACAGTTTCGCTATAACCTCCTTGCGGCATTTGTTCTGGGAGGAGGTACGCGGCGAGCTTTAGGTCATTTCTAAGCCAAGCAAGGACCATTTTTTCTATTTTTTCTGCGTCATCACCAGATGAAGCCTTTAAAGATTTGTAGACCTTCCATCCGTGACGTTGATGTTCCCTTATCCTGTTGTTTTTAGTTTTGTCATTGCCAATTCCAATTTTATGTGCGCCCAATTCCTGGCTAGTGACAACATATATGAATGCTGGTGCTGAATAATCTATTCCCCTAGAAGCACAGTATTTGCAACCGCCCTGCCCGCCATGAACCGCAACATAGGCTGGCGTAACAGTTTTTCCACATTTCAAACATTTGCATTTCCATGGACCATCTGACCGAGTGTATGGCTCAAGCGGCTGCAAATTGTTTTGCAACATAATTTCAACCGCATCATCCGGGTCGACTACTTTCCTGGAACAATATTTACAACTCCCTTGCCCTTGTACAATCGCTCCATATTGTGGCGACACTACTTTCCCACAGATAGTGCATTTACTCTTCCAGCCAGTGCTAGCCCCAGGATAAGGGACCAAAGGAATTAAGTTTCTCTCCCTCATAAGTTTTTCGGCGTCAGTAACGTCTACAAAGACCCCTTTGCAATATTTACAGCCTGAGTTTCTCCCGTTTACTGTGTTATAAACGGGGAATATTTCCTTTCCACATTTAGCACAAAGTGATTTCCAACCAACGGAATTCCCAGGATAAGGCACTTGTGGGATTAAGCCTTTAGAAATCATTAAGGTGCGTGCCTCATCAGGGTCCACATATTTCTTTCCACAAAATTTGCATCCCCCTTCTCCAACACGTACATCCCCATACTTTGGAGACACGGTTCGGTTACATCTCAAACATTTTGATTTCCAATGACTTCGAGCGCCCGGATATGGAACTAATGGTTCAAGATTTGCTTTTCGCATAACCGTTTCGGCTTCTGAAGGCTCCACTATTTTTCCTGCACAATAGCCACATCCCGTTCCAGATTTCACCCTGTTGTAATATGGCGAAACTTCCCTTCCGCACTTTAGGCACTTGCATTTCCATGGGCGCGAAGCTCCTGGATATGGTTCAAGAGGTTCCAATCCGGCTTTGAGCATGAGCTCCCTAGCTTTCTCTGGGTCTCCCATTTGCTTCGCTTTAGTCGCAGCGAATCCGCAAGTTTTACACCCCCCTCGGCCACTTTGTAATGCTGTGAACCTTGGGTAAACAGTCTCGCCGCAAATGGTATGAATAGATTTCCATGGAGTGTTAGAGCCTGGATATGATTCAAGAGGCTGATATCCGTAACTCAACATTAAATTGGTCGCGTCGATAGGGTCAATTTTTTTCCCAGAACAGTAAACACAGGGGGCGGTCCCCTTCTTCACATTTCCATACCGGGGTCTGATTTCTTTGCCACACTTAAGACACTTGCAAAGCCATGGCTTACCGCTACCGGGATAAGGTTCAATCGGCTCAGCCCCTACACTTTGCATGAGGGAAATGGCATTCGTATTATCTGAACTTCTGCTTTGAGCAGATTTAATAATCCCACATGGTCTGCAACCTCCGCCATTATTTCTAACACTCGAAAGAGAGGGGCTGACAATTCTTTGGCAAAGCAAACAACGCGACTTCCAAGCCAAATTTGTACGCCCTGGATACTTGACTAATGGCTCTAAATTTGCAGCAGTCATATAGCTTTGAGCAACGTCATGGCTAAGTGCCGGCATGGTTGAATCTTCCTACACTTTGATAACAAAAGGAATCCCTCTTTTTGAAATATCAAAATTAGTTCGGCTACTGCTCGATTTCTTAAATTGAGTTGGCCGCGTAACCCCATTTCCAAAGGTTTTTCCCTACTCTTATATGATAACAAGCAAAAATGTAATCACGGGAAAATACGGAAACTTCGGTTTTCTATATGACAACAGTGATTTGAAGTTTAACTATCCTGTTATCGTCAAACTCAAAAACCATTATGCCGGAACGCTGATTTAGCAACATAGAATAAGCAGTATTAGCTATATTAGTAATAAATGAATACAAGTATTCCTTTTCTTTTCAAATATCTATAGGTATACCGAATCCTTCAAATCGAAGGAAATTTACTCGTTTTATTGGAATAAAAGAAAAGCATTCTGGGTTCTATTTTTACCTAAACACAAGGAAGATTTATGAAGGATTCGCAAGTAACCAGCCCATACATCTCAGCCAAAGCCCTTGGGCTCCTATTCGGCATAGTTACTTCTGGCTGCAATCCTTCCGCCGAATCCCTTGCCAAAGTTTTTAAAGAAGGTGAACGTTCTATCCAGACTGGCTTAAAAGAGCTTCGGGCTTTGGGCCTAATGGTGACAAAGAGAATGCAAACCGCCGAGGGATATTGGGTAACGAACTCCAGTGTGACCCCGCTTGGCTTTAAATTAATCCAGGAAAACTTAGAGTCTATTGAATATGGTGGGGATACCTGGGTCTCGCTAATGTGGCCTGATAACGAACTCGAAAGTAAAGTCGCTAATTGGTTTCATCGCCCTCTAGGCGGTTCTTTGGCAGCCTTAAATCATGATGGATTGATGACTTCTGACGACGCATGGATGTATCCGACCCCCCAAGAGGTCGAGGAAAATAACCTGAGGATTAAAGAGCGAGAATTAAGAGCAATAAAGAAATTCCAAGAAAAACAAGAATACAAACTTACCTCTCGAATGCAGCGTAGAAATCTCAAGAAACGAGAGGACTGGACTGCTACCGATTCCTCGTTTGAATTCGCAGACCGAATCTATAAAATTTGGCATATAGCTCCATGGAAGGTGACGGAAAGCAAATTCACCCCCGCTCTCTCTGCGGCTCGAATCAAGAATGAGACGAATGGGGAGATTGAGTTTTTGATGATGAATCTATTTTTTGAGCAAGACAGAATTAAGGAAGTCATCTCCAGTGTGACTGATGCGAATTCCATCTGGCGACTATTTATTTCCCATTTTGGAAGACTCGCTCATGAAGTTAAATACTTCATGCCCTCAGGAGAGCACGAGTTCATGGAAGCCTGGTCAGACGAATTTCAGCGACTACAACGTCGGGTGTTATTTCCAAAAATTGAGTTTGAGAGAGAAAGAGTGGCGCTAATTTGGCCTTGGGCTGAAGAAGCCCGAGCCAAAGGCTTGTGGCCGAATTGCGATGAATATTTGGACCAAAAGGCAGAGTTAGAGTTTTCGGTGCTCCCAAAGTAGGTACACAAGAAAATATGAAAGCTACTGCCGAGGTTCTAGCAATTTAGGTACATGTAAGCCCTCAATACCCTTTGGTCTTGGTTTAACTTAACCCTAGGGGCCCTGCCTTTTCATGCCAAAATCAAAATCTCAATGCGGATTAAAGTCAGACTTCGCCCATTATGGAAATACTCTCATAGTCCACTGACAGCCAAATTTGAGTGTTTAGGTTTCTCAATCGGCCGAGGTAGCTGAGAGAGCAGAATTGTGCGTAGTGCCATTCGGGTCCCATTGAGAAGCCCAATAAACCCACTGGACACTGTCAGTGGTGGGTGCAAGACTATGGTCAAAACTGAATAGCTTGTAGTTAGCGGATTAAAGAAGCTAAAGCAGTCTTATGCCGGGTCGGGGGTTCGAGTCCCTCACAACGCACTTACGGACAGGTTCCGCGGGTGTATTTCCCCTAAAGCGGTCTCGATGCGACCCAAGCGAATGGTGGATATACGCGCCCTTGTGTCCTATTTCTAGATGCAAAAGGCGTCGTACGGGAACTTCTAAATATTTTTGGAAATAGAAATGGTATCTCCAGTGGAATCGCTAGCTTTGACTGAAATTCGCAACCCGTCAACAATCAAAGATTCGCCCTGATGTAACGAACTTGAGTAGAGATTCTGGAATTCAAAACTCACACTCTTTTGGCTATTTCCCACAAGTGTCACAATTCCCTTATCGAATCCAAGGTTTAAGTCGAGTTTGTAAACAATAACCCCTTCATCTCCAGGCTGGATATTGTCCAGCGCGTCCTTACGTCGTGATTCAACCACTAGAGCCTGTGTATCCGACGTTCTAACAATCAGCATTTTCTTGTTAGATGAAGTAAGACCATTTTCTTCTAGGCGCACTGTTTTTTCGTTAGTTAAATTCGTATCCAAGCAATAGACCTGCTGAGGATTAATCCATCCAAGCACAAATTTTTCCCATGTGAATAGATCGGGGGCGTAGGTATTGTCGTAGCCCATCAGGTCCCAAATTCCGTACCCGTTGCTCGAAAAATACGGGTGGGACAACCCCAACGTATGTCCAATTTCGTGGGTCAGCCAGCCAGTATGAATGACTCGTTTTCCCGTGGGGTACCGATAGGTACCAAAGATTCCAAGGTTGATCTTGTTGGAGGAATCAATAGCTCCATAACCATATGTGGGACCAATGTCCGTGGCCACTATTTCATCCGGCACCACTAGGACCACCTCTTGAAATTTCGAAAAGTCAAAATCCGAACCTACGGCAGCAATGGCATCGTGAAAGAGCAAACTGTATTGCGGATTTGTTGATTTTAAAGCATAGGAGTCTGTTGATTTATCAATCAGATACGTTTTAGTTGAATTTGTAAAACTCAAATCAAATTTCCCATAACTTGAAGTTTTATAAAAATTCTCTGCTTCTATTTCCTGAGTGTTCTGATACTCATCCCTCGCCGAAGCGTTTAACTGAGCATCCTGATATGACAGGTAAAGGACAACAATATTTCGTGTGCCAGTTGTTGATCCCCAAAGCGCACTTCGATGGAATCCGAGATCAAAAAATGAATCATTGGGATTCTCTGCGTTTATTTCGCATTGAGTTGTGGGGAGGAAATCAGAGTCTGATGTGTTTGTTGAGTTTATTACGTCAGTATCTGAAGCCACTGTCGAAGTTGGCGATGGAACAGGGCTGGGACTTGTTGGGGGTATCACTTTGGGCGCTGAAATTTTCACGCCTTTACTCCAAATCCCCTTGGCCCCCGATTTCACGCAGGTGAATTTGTATCCCGCTACGACAAGGAATTGATTAAATTTTGTGCAGGGAGCCCCAGGTTTTATCGCAGCCGAAGCAGGAGTAAATGAAAAACTCCCCAAAACGGCGAAGGCTAAAGCAATTGTGAGTCCCTTTCGCATAGCACAATCCTATTTAGCGACCCGGAATATGGAAACAACCTTCCGGGCTCATTTGGTCCAAGGCGGTCAGAACTTTGGAATTCGACCAAAAACCGTACCAACACAGGATGTAGTTTTGATCGGCTTCCTTTCAATTTGTGCCTGAAGTGGGTCGGGGGTTCGAGTCCCTCACAACGCACTTTTAGGTCAAACTAATCTTTTCAATCACTTTCTTTCGATGAGATCCCACTTATTCCCATATTTATCTTTAAAGACTACGACCTGTCCGAAAGCTTCGGAGCGTGGAGATTCGGTGAACTCGACACCGCTAGCAAGGTAACTTTCATACGTTTGAGTGAAGTTGTCCGTATAAAGGAAGAAGGCCACCCGTCCGCCTGTGGAATTACCAATCGCGGCAGTCTGTGTGTCACCACTGGCCTTGGCAAGGAGTAGGTGCGCTCCACTTAATCCGGGCGAAACGACAACCCAGCGTTTCTCTGGCGTAAGAACAGTGTCCTCAACCAAGGTAAAACCGAGGTCATTTACATAATGGGTGATTGCATCGTCATATTCATCTACAACTATCGTGATCATTCCCAAAGAGAGCATTAGTGAAGTACCCCGTTCTTCAGACCACTTGGATGGATCACAGTGATCCCCGTTGGGGATGAAGAACCCATCTCTTGTAATGCAATTGCACCTTCCTTGAGATCGACCTCACGGGTGATCAGGATTGAAGGATTCAAAGTGCCGTCAGCAACCATTGCCAGCATCTCTGGGTAATCTCGCGCGGCCATTCCATGTGAACCTAAGAGATCCAACTCCCAGGCAATGACACGCCCCATTGGCATCGCTGATAAACCAGATGGCGTCAACATGAGTCCCAGTTGAAGATGGCGACCGCGCCTTTGCAATGACATGACTGATTGACCTGCTGTGATTTCACTGCCCAATGCATCAACTGCTACGTGCGCTCCCCCAGCTGATTGCATGGTTGCAACTGGGTCTACTTCTTTGGAATTGAGTGGAATGGCACCGAGTGAAGCAGCTAATTCAAGTGCACTTGCATTTACATCGACTGCGTAGACAGACGCACCAAGTGCTTTGGCGATCATGATGGCGCTCAATCCAACTCCGCCGCACCCGTAGATTATTACTCTCTCACCGGCTAGTACCTCGGCACGTTTTACGAGTCCGCGATAAGCAGTAGCGAATCGGCAACCGAGCGCTGCTGCAACGGAAAATGAGACCCCATCTGGAATTTTTATGAGATTGAAATCTGCATTCTCGATGGATACATACTCAGCGAATGAACCAAAGCCAGTGAAGCCTGGTTGAGTTTGAGTCGGGCAGACTTGTGCGTCGCCCCGCAGACAAAATTCGCATTCCCCACAGCCACATACGAATGGCACTGTGACGCGATCGCCTACGACGTACTTCGTGACTGAACTTCCGACAGCGCTGATCACTCCGGCTAATTCATGGCCCGGAACATGTGGCAGCGAAATATCGGAATCGTGCCCCATCCAGCCATGCCAATCACTTCTACATAACCCAGTCGCCTCGACTTTAATGACTACGCCTTTGGGGTTGAGTTCGGGCATCGGCAGATCAACGATCGAGAGCGCTCCCTCAAACTCGGTGAAGTGCATCGCTCTCATGGGTAAAACCTTAGTTGTTCTTCACATACTCCGAAGCATGTGGGAAACCATTGGCAGCAAGCTTCTCAGCGATATCTGCCTTTACTGCCTGAACTACTTTATGAGTTCCGTTGCAGTTCTTCTCTGGATCTGTGCTGTATCCACATTGGCATGCGCCCATGATGATCTCTTCTCTCTATGAGTGTACGGAGATCGTAGCGGAATCCACTTGAGTTTCATGGACAGTACGGGGAATTCGTGGTCTCCTTAACCCATGATCATTGAGACCGAGCGCTTGATTTTACGACCGCTGACGCAAGGTGATGTCGATTCGATGCTTGAGTATCAATCTGATCCTGATGTGATCCGCTTTATTCCATGGCCTGTTAGGGATCGAGCCATGGTTGCGCAATCGATTGTCGATTTAGAGAAGATGGTGGAGACCACTGGAGCAGAAAAGAACTTTGTCTTTGGCATGGAGAGCAAGGCTGATGGAAAGATCATCGGTCAGGTTAATTACATGCTCAAAGGCGATCGGGAGTTTCAGCGCGAGATCGGCTATGTGATCAATCCGAAGTTTGGCGGGCGTGGGTATGTGAACGAGGCGCTGGTGGCGATGATTGGTTACATCTTTGAGATGCCTGGGGTGGAGCGGATCTATGCGACGATCGATCCACGGAATGTCGCGTCCGAAAAGGTTGCCATTGCGCTAGGGATGCGTAAGGAAGCGCACCATATTCGCGATGATTTCTTCAAGGGTGAGTGGATGGATACCTTGATCTATGCGATTTTGAAGAGTGAGTGGGCGAAAAAGTAAGAGAGGGAATCGGGTGGTCCCTGAATTTATCTCGCGAGAGGAGTTCTACTCCCCTAAGTACACGGGGACTACGACCTCGTTATATTGCAAGAAGCCAGGCTTGAAGGGTGGATCAAAGCGGCAGATGCGAGTTTCATCCGACAGGGCGATGTTCTCTTTCGCTGCCGCGGCGCGAAGTTCGCGGGTCTTCTTGTCAGATAGTTCGGTGGTTGCTTTGCCTTTGAATGACATGGCGATACAGGTTTCGGTATCGAGTTCGCGGAGTTTGATCTTGGGATCATTGGGATCGGGCAAGTGTCCGAAGGTGCTGCCCGATGGCATCACGAATGAGACGAACCATTCGTTGGATTGTTCTGGGGTGCGTTGAGCTGCAATGACTGGGGCAGTCATGGCGATCTTTGATCCGGTGCGGTTGCCCTTAGAGATGTATTGAAAGAGTGAACCAAAGGCGATGCTGGTGGCGGAATCGAACTGCGCTTCGACCTTTACTTCAGCCAGGACACAGGGTTGGTATTGGCGGAGTTCGAAGTTGCTAAAGCTTTGAAGGATTCGGTATTCCTGTCGCTGGGTCATATCTCCATCGTACTTCTCTTCGGTGCTTTGGGATCCTGGAACTGAAGTGCGACCACTCCATTGGGGACCGCGTGAGGAAAATAGATATCAACCGTGATGTAACGGAATAACTTGCAGGGCTACTCTCCAAGAACCAGCAGTTCAGTGTCGCGGCTAATCGGCCGCTCCAAGGACTTGGGAGATGAGAAGGCCATGAATAACGAGACCAAAGAAAAAGAAGGAACTTCAGAGTGCATTATCTGTAGGCAGATGCCATGTATCTGCCTGAAGGAACTTCTCTAGAAATTTATTCACCGAGAGTAATCACCGCGAGGAGATTGAATCGTGACCAGCGATCCAATCTCCCGTTAGCGATATGCGACTGGTAGGATTCGAACCTACTACCGCTTCTGAGTCAGAGAAGTGCTCTATCCAATGAGCTACAGCCGCATTGCTGCAAAGTAATGCGGCACTTTTCTTTTATCGGGGCTTGATATTTCGGTTGGGGATGCCCGTCTGCTGTGGAAGAAATAGGATCCGTGTATGAAGCGGATCATCTATATACCTTTTGATCACCTTCATCGAAAATTTGGCGCACTCAAAGGCGCATCAGCAAAAGAAGATCTCATCGTTTTCGTTGAGAGCGAGCGAATGAGAACTGGTCGCAATTGGCATCCCGAACGTCTCTATTTCATGATCTCAGCTGCCCGACACTTTGCTGCGGATCTTCAAGCAGAGGGTTTCACCGTCGAATATGTGAAGGCTGCGACAACGGTCGATGGTTTGAAAGAAGTAACTGCAAAATATCCGGGGCTGCCAATTGTTTGTGCTGAGCCATCATCATTTAGACAAGATGTTGCGCTTCGTGAATTCGGTGTTGAGTTCGTCCCCAATGATTTCTTTGCAACGCCACGAGAGTTATTTAAGAGTTGGGCAGAGTCCCAGAAGAACTTCTTGATGGAGAACTTCTATCGCAAACAACGTGTGAGACTTGATGTTTTGTTGGATGGTGATCAACCTGCTGGCGGATCATGGAATTACGATAAAGATAATCGTCTGCCACCACCAAAGAAGTATGAGGGTCCGGCCTATCCGCACTTTGAGTTAGATGAGATCGATCGCGAAGTTACCGCGGAGCTAGGACATACTCCGACTCAGGTCTGGGCCACGACTCGTGCTGGAGCGTTGAAGCAACTCAAGACATTTGTCGCGGTGCACTTTGTAGAGTTCGGCCCACTTGAGGATGCGATGACGACCGATAGTTGGGCGCTCCACCATTCACTCCTCTCCCCCCTTATCAATATCGGATTGCTCCATCCTTCAGAAGTAATTGGTGCTGCAGAGAAGGCGTATCGGGCAGGAAAAATTCCAATCGAATCGGCAGAGGCCTTTGTTCGACAGATCGTTGGCTGGCGTGAATATGTAAACGGTATGTATTGGTTCCTGGGCGCCGATTACCGCAATAAGAATGAACTTGGGGCCGATCGAAAGTTATTGCCGCTATTTAACGATCCTTCAACAACTTCGATGAATTGCGTG
>Ga0214164_1002064_pt1 | contig 10713 bp, 8 predicted proteins | sample TroBogepilimnion_13_FD_153003 | JGI IMG/M metagenome (GOLD analysis project Ga0214164, IMG submission 153003) | Freshwater microbial communities from Trout Bog Lake, WI - Practice 03JUN2009 epilimnion v4 | ecosystem: Environmental > Aquatic > Freshwater > Lake > Epilimnion/Euphotic zone ...
GCCATCAAAAGCCCGAGGTCTTCACGGCTAGTGCTTGGGGGAACGATGCCTTGTATCGCTCCATCGAACATAACAGCGATACGGTCTCCTAGAGCGACAACTTCATCCAATTCGCTTGAAACAATAATCACTGCTACCCCGGAGTCTCGAATCGCCACAATTTGGCGGTGCATGAACTCAATAGAACCAACATCGAGCCCTCGCGTTGGCTGTGAGCAGATCAAAATTTTAAGCTCGCGTGAAAGTTCTCGCGCCATAACAACTTTTTGCTGGTTACCCCCCGAGAGAGCACCCACGGGTTCATCAGAACTCTGCGAGCGAATGTCGAACTCTTTACGTAGCTGTTCGCCATTTAATTTGATGGCTTTCAGATTACGACCGAACCGATTGTGAAATTTAGAATCATCAAGCTGATCAAGAACCAAGTTGTCAGATATTGACAGCGAAAGTACTAATCCGAAACGTTGACGGTCTTCTGGAACGTGGCCAATGCCTGCATCGAGAAATTTTCGAACTGTCTCTCCATGAAGATCTACGTTATTCAGAATTACTTCACCACTCGATGGTCGGCGCATTCCAGTTAGAGCTTCAACGAGTTCTGTCTGGCCATTGCCCTGCACCCCTGCCACAGCCAAGATTTCACCAGCACGAACCTCAAAGGAAATACCCTTAACACTCGTAAGGCCACGTTCATCTTCAACAAACAAATCATTGACTTGAAGCACAACATCGCCAGGCGTGGAGGGCATCTTGTCAACCACCAAATTCACTTCGCGTCCAACCATCATGGTTGCGAGGCCACGTTCATCAGTTTCGCTGGGAGTCGTATTCCCGACAATTTCACCAAGGCGCATTACGGTGATGACGTCCGCGATTTCCAAAACTTCTCGTAGTTTGTGAGTAATAAAAATTATGGACTTACCACTCTCTTTTAAAGAGCGCAAGATCACCATGAACGCATCAGTCTCTTGCGGGGTTAGCACCGCAGTCGGTTCGTCAAGAATCAGTATCGATGCGTCGTGACTAAGGGCTTTGAGAATTTCGACACGCTGCTGCGTTCCAATTGGAAGGTTTTCAACTGTGGCACGAGGGTCTATCTCAAAGCCATACTGCTCAGCGAGCGATAAAAGATTTGTAACTGCAGTTTTGTAATCAATCACCGGCCATGGTTTAACAGGCTCAGAGCCAAGAATTACATTGTCGGCAACATCAAAAACCGGAATGAGCATGAAGTGCTGATGCACCATTCCAATACCGTGCGCTACGGCATCTTTAGGGTCACGAATTGTGACAACTGCATCGTCGATGAGAATTTGCCCCTCATCGGGCGTCAACATTCCGTACAGAATGTTCATAAGAGTTGACTTACCAGCGCCATTTTCACCAAGTAAGCAATGAATTTCACCGGGCTTCACCACAAGGTTGACATTGCTGTTTGCCGTCATTGATCCGAATCGCTTCGTTATGCCACGTAATTCAAGTTTCATTTAAAGTTCCGTCACTAACTGCCTTGAAAATCTATTAGGGCCGAGCCTATTGGCTCGGCCCTAATAGATTGATTACAACTTCGAAAGACTAATCAATTACCAACAGTAACCTTGATGGTTCCGTTTTCAATCTTTGTCTTAATCCCTGCTACTGCATTGATAACTGATGCTGACAACTTCTTAGCCATTGGGCTTGAGAGGTCCTGTGCAAATGCAGCTCCACCATTTTTGAGAGTACCCACGTAGAGTCCACCTGCAAATGTTCCAGTAGCTTCTTCGGTTACTGCAGCATTTACCGATGCCGTAACACCCTTGGTTACCGAGTTAAGAAGCAGACTGCAGTCTGTTGCGTCACTGATGCAGCCATCGGTGTCAACCCACTCAGCGTTTGCCTTGATCTTGTGTGATGCAGCAGCGTTCCAAGTACGGATTGCAGCTGTGGTTCCAAGACCATCATTTCCAGCAACTGGGAACACGGTTGTGGCTCCAGCAGCAAGGAAAGCTGTGGTGTCTGTACGAGCAGTTGCTTGGTCAGTGAAGCTTCCAATGAACGTTCCCTTTTGGGTCTTCTGGTCCCAACCAAGAACAGTTACAGCATGCTTCGGCTTCATTGTGGTGTTGTAGTACATAGCGCCTTGGTAGTAGCCGTCCATGTAAGAAGTAACAGATGAAAACTGCATTCCACCGTATGTTGCCACCTTTGGTGCTGCTGGGTTCACTGATACTGCGTAAGCAGCAGCTTCATATCCACCTAGGAATGCGTCTTCTTGTGTGTTGTATGTAAGACCCAGGATGTTGTTTGTTGCGGTTGTTCCACTGAATGGATTTGTTAGGACAGCTCCACCGGATGGAGCAATGGCGATGCCATCGGGATAAGGTGCGGTGTTGCCATTGTCAACAATTGCGAAGTGAATTGTTGGGTTCTTCACAGCTGCATTCCAAATAGCGTCAGCCATCAAGTAGCCAACTCCAATGATTAAGTTGCACTTCTGAGAAACGAATGAGGCAATTTCCTGGTCGTAGTCAGACTCAGCACCGTTAGATGGTGTTGAAACCACGAGTGGAACCACATTCTTGTTCGCTGCTGCAGCCTGTACAAGTCCCGCGTATGCAGAAGCATTGAATGACTTGTCGTTAAGTCCACCGGTGTCAGTAACAACACATGCGCGAACAGTCGCGGTTGCGTGGGCCCTCATCGTTGCAGCGCTTGCAACTACTGTCGTGCATGAAACAACAAGCACTGCAGCACCCATTACTGAAGCCAAGCGACGAGCACCTAGCGATTTACTTACTTTATTCATAATCCTCCTCCGAAGATTTTGCTCCAAGCTAGGTGACAGGATCCGACGCATCACTGTCACTTAACGTTCACTAACAATTTGTTATAGGAGCGACATTAGCCGAAGCACTTCCAAGTTGCGCTCAAAGATGTATCCGAAAAACCTTTAATTTCATTGGGAAATTGGCGCCTGGGGTGAGCGGAATGGTGAGGGGGCTATCGATCAGAGGAAGCAATTACTTAAATACAAGAGAAAATACATTTCTTCATGGGATCTTGCAGGTGGCCGTGACTCGACTTAACCGAGTGAGCCAAGTCCGCGCACAACAATTGCTGCTGCTGCCATTGCCTTATTGAGTGCTTCTTCGATGTCGCAACCGTCCAATCTCGCCGCAAGGTATGCACCTGTTGAGGCGTCACCCGCGCCAGTCGTATCGAGGACATCTCTACTCTGCGTGGGCGCACTGACGCTCACATCATCTATCGCAGCAACTGCACCTTTTGCCCCGCGGGTAACAACTACTTCGCTGAATAAGGATCGCAGAGACTTCAGCGCAGCATCAATCTCAGAAGTCTGTGTAACAGCCAAAGCTTCTTCTTCATTCGCGAAGAAGACGGCGCTATCTTTGACCGCGCTCAGAAAGTTTTTAGCACCCAATTTCTCTAGTGGCGCGAGAGAGCACGCATCAACCGACGAAGAAATTTTTTGTTCAACACAGTATTGAAGTATTTTTTTTCCAACTACCGAAATCGCTGGATCAAGAAACGTGTAGCCAGAAATGTGGACATGATCAAACCCAGTTTCGAGTTGTTGTAGTACGAATTCACTCGATAGCTGAGGGTTCACTCCTCGATCGGTAAGCATTGCGCGTTGCCCATCACTCGCAATTATCGCAACGACAACTCCTGTTGAACCTTCAACATTTTGTAGAACGGGAGTCACACCTGAACGTACAAGTTCTTCATAGAACATTTTGCCTGGTAGATCATTCGCAACAACTCCCAAGAAATAGACGTCGTGATCGCTCTGAGCAAGTGCCACAGCAAGGTTTGCAGCCGCACCACCTCTACTCATTCGAACATTTGTTGGTGTGTCACTTGTTGGCGCAATGGATTCTTTAGGCTGAACAACCACATCGAGCATTGCGTCACCCACGACAAGAATGCGCAGTGAGCTCATTACCTGCTCGCCAAAGCTGCAGCAACTTCGCCAGCCAGTGTCGCATTTGAAACCACAAGATCAGTATTTACCTGGACACTTGAACCGGAAGTAAACCGAGCAAATTCAGCAAGTAGCACTGGTGTTACTTCCTTTCCAGAAACTCCAAGTTGCTCAGCTTTGGCTAACGCGCTTTGTAGTGCTTCTGCATGGAGTACTCCATCAAGCTGCTTCGCTGGATCAACAGGATTGGCCAGAAGAAAGCCAGATGATGAAAAGTTGCGGTGTTGCGCAAATGCAGCAGCGGCTTCGTTCGCAGATGCAACATCCCAGTCCAGGCTGTAACCACTGTCACTACGGTAAAAACCTGGGAACTGTTTTGTTTTGTAGCCAACAACTGGGACGCCCAGGCTGTCGAGTCGTTCAAGAGTCGCAGGAATGTCAAGAATTGATTTCACACCTGAGGCAACTACGAGCACCGGAGTTCGAGAAAGTGCGCTTAAGTCGGCCGACTCATCAAAACTGGTCTGCGCATCACGGTGGACTCCTCCAAGGCCACCCGTTGCCATCACACTGATGCCCGCGCGATGAGCAATGGAAATTGTTCCAGCCACTGTCGTTGCGCCGTACAGCGATTTCGTAATTGCAATACCAATGTCTCTTGCTGAAAGTTTTGCTGCATTCCTAGATGGGTCGGCCAATTGCTCAAGTTCGCTCACTGAAAGTCCGACAACCACTTTTCCATTCAGCACTCCAATGGTTGCTGGAACTGACCCAGCGCTTCTCACTGCCTGATCGCACTGCAGCGCAACCTCCAGGTTCGCAGGTGCTGGAAGTCCATGAACGACGATTGTTGTCTCGAGCGATACAACACCTCGACCTTCTTGCAAGGCCGTAGTTACTTCATCGCTTACAACAAAGAGCGAGTCTTCAGAGTTTTTCATGTATCGACAAGTGTAATGTTCAGGTGTGAATACTTCTAAAGAGATTCCATGGAGTGACCTTCGCAGTCGCGCAATTGCAGCAACTGCACTCTCCTACGCCCCATATTCCAAGGTTACTGTTGGAGCTGCTGGAGCCACCGAGAACGGAAACATTGTCCAAGGCTCCAATGTCGAAAATGCCAGTTACGGTCTCACGCTTTGTGCTGAATGCTCTCTTGTGAGTGACCTCATACGTTCAGGTGGCGAGAGGTTGATTGCAGTTTCAATCGTCGCAGGTGATCACCAACCAATTACACCGTGTGGACGTTGCAGACAGCTTCTTTTTGAACACGGTGGCAATGAGCTACTCATTGATGCTGGCGAAGGCAATCCACCAATTCTTTTAAGCACACTTTTACCTGGTGCCTTCGGACCAGAAGATCTCGGTGTCCGGAGAAATTCATGAGTTCATTTTCTGCTGTTGACGTCATAATCACAAAGCGTGATGGAGGAGTTTTAAGCGATGAAGCCATCACATGGATTCTCGATGCTTACTTAAAAGGTGACGTAGCTGAAGAGCAGATGTCAGCGTTGCTGATGGCCATTTTCTTCAACGGGATGAATCCGAAAGAACTTGGTGTATGGACTGACCAAATGATCGCATCAGGTGAGCGACTAAACCTAAAAGGATTATCACGACCAACAGTTGATAAACACTCAACTGGAGGCGTCGGTGACAAGATTTCACTCATTCTCGCTCCCCTCGTTGCTGCCTGCGGTGCAGCCGTTCCACAATTGTCTGGGCGAGGACTTGGACACACTGGCGGCACCCTCGACAAGCTTGAAGCAATTCCTGGGTGGCGTGCATTTTTATCAAATGACGAAGTACGAGAACAATTAGAAACTGTTGGTGCTGTCATCTGCGCAGCCGGACAAGGGCTTGCCCCAGTTGACCGTCGTCTGTATGCACTTCGAGATGTAACCGGAACAGTCGCTTCAGTGCCACTTATTTCTTCCTCCATCATGAGCAAAAAAATTGCTGAAGGAACTGATGCATTAGTTCTTGACGTGAAGACTGGTCGTGGAGCCTTCATGCAGGACCACGCTAAAGCGTTAATTCTTGCTGAAACTATGGTCCGACTAGGCGTTGAGCATGGGGTGGCAACCGTGGCTCAAATCACCTCTATGGACGCTCCTCTAGGTCGTGCAGCCGGTAATGGGCTCGAAGTCACTGAGTCCGTTGAAGTCCTACAGGGTAAGGGTCCGAGCGATGTCAGAGATCTCACAATTGCCTTGGCGCGCGAGATGGTGAAACTGGTTGGAATAGATGTTGACCCTGCAACCAAACTTGATGATGGCTCTGCATTTGAGGTCTATCGACAGATGATCTTGGCTCAAGGTGGAGATCCCGATTACGTCATGCCACTTGCTTCGCAGCGTGAACTGATCGTCGCTGAGTCAACTGGCATTGTTCAATCCATTGATGCATTGACAGTCGGGATTGCCGCTTGGCGCTTGGGTGCTGGTCGCGCTCGTAAAGAAGATCCGGTCAGTGCAGCAGCTGGAGTTATGACACTTGTTCGCGAAGGCGAGCACGTCGAAAAAGGGCAGCCGCTTTTTGAGTTGCACGCAGATGATGTTGAGCATCTGCAACGAGGTCGAGCAACGATTCCTGGCGCAGTAGTCATAGGTGACGAATCGGTGAACGTCAGACCATTGCTTTTGGAGCGCATAAGTAAGTAGCCTTAACTCATGGCTACAACCCCACTCTCGCTCGATGTAATAAAGCGAGCACCAAAAGTTCTACTCCATGACCATCTCGATGGTGGACTTCGCCCAGCAACGATTCTCGAAATTTCTAAGGAAATTGGCTATACGCTTCCAACGGATGACCCCGAAGTTCTAAAACAGTGGTTTATCGCTGACGCTCCTGGAAGCGACCTCGTTCGCTACCTCGAAGGTTTCGCCCACACCACCGCAGTTATGCAGACCAGGGCACACTTGATTCGCATCGCTGGCGAATGTGCACTTGATCTTGCAAGAGATGGTGTGGTGTACGCAGAAATTCGATTTGCTCCAGAACTTCATACGCAGCAAGGACTCAGTCTCGATGAAGTAGTTACAGCCGTCCTTGAGGGATTCAACGAAGGTGTATCGCAGGCGAAATCTGAAGGTCACACAATCATTGTCAGAACTCTTCTTTCAGCAATTCGCTCAGCGCAGAACAGTGTCCAGATTGCTGAACTAGCGGTGAAGTGGCGTGACTCGGGTGTTTGTGGTTTCGACATTGCTGGACCCGAAGATGGTTTTCCACCGACTGAACACATTGACGCTTTCCACCTCATCCAGCGCGAGAACTTTCATGTCACGATTCACGCCGGAGAAGCCTTCGGACTTCCTTCGCTTTGGGAAGCAGTGCAGTTTTGCAATGCGGAACGACTTGGTCACGGAGTTCGAATTGTTGACGACATTAAAAAAGTTGGCGACAGCTACGACATCGGAAGGCTCGCCAGCTACATCCGCGACTGTCGTATTCCCCTTGAGCTTTGCCCCACCTCTAATGTGCACACTGGCGCAGCAAAGTCAATCGCAGAACACCCAATCGAACTACTTAAGCAGTTGAAGTTTCGTGTCACGCTTAATACCGATAACCGACTCATGAGTGGCATCACGCTGAGTAGTGAATTTGTTGCATGCGCATCAGCATTTGGATGGACGCTGAAGGACATGGAGTGGCTTACGCTCAATGCTGCAAAGAGCGCTTTCTACCAATTTGATAAGCGACTCGAAATGATTAATACGGTTATTAAGCCGGGCTACGCCGCGCTTCACTAAAGCCCAAGTAGTCGTGTAATCGACTCACCGAGTTGGTTCACAACAGACGTTGCGTTTTTTCTTGCGGCGTCGACATCATTGCCCGCATCACGAACAACTTCTATGTAGACCTTTAGTTTGGCTTCGGTCCCGGAAGGGCGAACGACAACTCGGTCCGTTCCAGAAAGTTGATAGCTCAGACAATCTGAAGGGGCTAAATCTTCATAGCCATTTGCGTAGTCCGTAATGCTCGAAACCGGCATACCAGCAATGGTTGTCGGTGGATTAGAGCGAAGCCGCTGCATTGCTTTTGTGATCCGAGCAATGTCATCTGTACGAAGAGAAATTTGAGCACCGCCGTGTACACCGTATTCACTTTCAATTTCATTGAGCACATCGAGCAGGGTCTTGTCTTCTTGGGCTGCTTCGTAAGCTAACTGACAAAGTGCCAGTGCTGCTGAGAGGCCGTCTTTGTCTCCGACTGATGCATCAACGCCGTAGCCAAGAGCTTCTTCATAGCCGAACGCCAGTTCTTTGTCGCCTGCACCTCTGGCAATCCATTTAAACCCGGTAAGTGTTGTTATGCAGTCAACACCGTGGGATTTAGCCATCTTCGATAGGAGCGTCGAAGAAACAATCGTTGTGGCAACACACTGACCCGTCTTTGCAGCTTCAGGCAAAAGTTTCAGTCCAAGCAACCAACCAATTTCGTCACCGCGAAGAATACGCCACACGTCTTTATCCTTGACCGCCACACCAAGTCGGTCGGCATCAGGGTCATTGGCAATAATGAGTGATGAGCCAACGCTGTTGGCAGTAGCAATCGCTAGATCCAGTGCTCCGGGCTCTTCAGGGTTGGGAAACGCCAACGTTGGGAAATTCCCATCAGGTGCAAACTGTTCGCTGACAACTGTGACGTGTGAATATCCAGCTGCTCGAAAGAGTGTCATCATTGCGTCCCCACCAACACCGTGCAGTGGCGTGTAGGTAATACGAAGCGAACTGCCACCTTTAATGGAGAACCGCGAAAGCATGTGATTCTGATACGTAGCTATCACTTCGCTTGGAACGTCGAAGTGATTCTCACTCGTACGCTCACCGAGTACTGGAGTTGTTGCTTCCCTGGCGAAACGTTCAACCATCTCATCGTTCGGGGCAATGATCTGCGATCCATCACTTGCGTACAGTTTGTAGCCGTTGTCATTTGGCGGGTTATGACTAGCGGTAATCATTATTCCCGCGCCAGCGTTTAAGGACTTTACGGCCGCAGCCACATATGGCGTTGGAAGTGGCGAAATCATCTCGTAGACACGCACACCAGCACCGAGTAATACCGCAACAGCTTCATCATTGAATTCTTCAGAACCGTGCCTGGCGTCTCTGCCAACAACAACTCCCCTTGAAGGATCAACCCCAAGTTCTTGCAGCCAGCGAACAACGCCCTGAGTGGCACGTCGAACCGTGAGCCTGTTCATGCCAGCCGGGCCGGCCATTACTGGCCCACGAAGTCCAGCGGTGCCAAAGGTCAGTGGTGCATCAAACCTGCGGCGAAGTTCTTCTTCGTTGCCTTCTGCAAGAAGTTTTTGCAGTGTGGCACGGTCATGCGTGTCTGGATCATGTTCGATCCACTCAAGTACTTGTTTGGTTACTTCTTCGTTCACAGGACCGGCAGTAAACGTGCAAGAAGTGTTCCGAGTGATGCTGCAGCCTTTTGTCCAGCTTCGAGCACCTCTAAGTGATTGAGTGGTTCATCAGTTACCCCAGCGGCGAAGTTTGAAACCAGACTCAGTCCAAGCACTTCAGCACCGAGGTGTCGAGCGGCAATCGCCTCAAGGACGGTTGACATTCCAACGAGTGAAGCTCCCATTGTTCGTGCCATAACAATTTCGGCTGGAGTTTCGTAGTGAGGTCCACGAAAGCCTGCGTAGACGCCTTCTGTGAGTTCAGGAGCGGTCTTTGCGACAACGCTACGAAGTCGAGCACTGTAGAGATCTGTCAGGTCAACAAACCTTGATCCAAACTCTTCAGGCGGAGAATTCCCCTCCATCGGAGAAGTTGCAGTGAGGTTGATGTGGTCTCGAATAACTACAACCGAGCCAGGGCCTTTGGTTGGATCAATGCCACCACAGGCATTCGTGAGAACAATTTTCTTAGCCCCAGCAATAATTGCAGTTCGAACTGGGTGCACGACTTGATCTGCGCTGTTGCCCTCATAAAGATGGACACGACCTGAAACGAGAAGAACGTTCCTGTCCCCAACTTTTACAGAAAGTAGTTGGCCGCTGTGCCCGGCAACAGTTGGTGCAACGAAGCCACTGAGAGTTGAAGACTTCACGGCGCTTGACGGTTCCCCGAGGGCATCTGCGCCTTCTTTCCAACCAGAGCCAAGCACTACGGCAATGTCGTAGGAATCAATTCCTGACTTAATCCTGAGTTCTTCACCGGCCCGGCGAGCAAGTTCGTAAGGTGTCGTCATTACTGTCCAATCGTGTGCCAAACGGTGGAGGTTTCCACAAAGGCACGTAGACGGTGAATTGAATTCTTTGGACTCTTCTTACCAGGGCGAAGAACTCGCTTAATTGAACCTGCTGCCAAAAATGCCAACTCATCAGCAAAAGCCTCATCGGCCCCTTCTAAATCAAGACCGTCAATGTCCTCATGGGAGCTAAGCCCAGGAGCAAGCTCACTCGTTAGTCCAGTAATGATGTTGAGCACCCCGGCTGGGAAGTCAGATGTCTCGGTCATTTCACCCAGGAGCACTGCAGGTACTGGTCGTTTCTCACTCGCCAGTGCAATTACCGAGTTGCCAGCAGCGATGGGAGCAATCACACACTCCACGAAACCTTCTAATGAAGAATTCTGAGGAGCAATTACCCCAATGACGCCGGTTGGCTTTGGAACAGAGAAGTTATAGAACGGACCAGCAACTGGATTCGATCCACCAAGTACTTGAGAGATCTTGTCAGTCCATCCGGCGTACCAAACAATTCTGTCAATTGACTTTGCAACTGTTGCTTTTGCTGCGTCGCTCTTTACGCCTTCACTCAGCTT
>Ga0214164_1002067_pt1 | contig 10690 bp, 6 predicted proteins | sample TroBogepilimnion_13_FD_153003 | JGI IMG/M metagenome (GOLD analysis project Ga0214164, IMG submission 153003) | Freshwater microbial communities from Trout Bog Lake, WI - Practice 03JUN2009 epilimnion v4 | ecosystem: Environmental > Aquatic > Freshwater > Lake > Epilimnion/Euphotic zone ...
CTGTATTGCTGGGCTTCGGACTGGACAATGACAATATCCACTCGCCCAATGAGAAGTATGACCTTGCCAATTTCTATAAAGGGATTGAGACCATACCTTACTTCCATAAATATTTTACAGAGTCATTTTGATAGTATAATTATTTCTTTAAAACATATCCCCCATCTCATTTAAAAGGAAAGGGGATTTGTTTTGTGAACAGGATTGTGCTGCTATCTGGCTTTTGTGCAATGATGGGCACAATTCAAGTTGATATAATATAACGACTTGCCAAACATACCAAAGCAAAACATATAATCTAATTTCTGCCATTATAATCCAATTCGTCTCTGCATTTATAGATATTCCTTAATGCCCGATCAAGGAATGGTATTATCCTGAAAAATCCCCTCTATTTTAACCTCTCTACAATTTTTACTTGTCATTTTATTAACAGCATTTAAACTACATTTGTGAGACTTTATTAAGTAATAAGACTATGTTGAAATTCATGAAGAATAAAATCCTGATACCTTGTTTGATAATCGGAGCCCTTGCAGCAGTTGTTTCTTTCAGGTACAGCGGACAAGGCAGCCATTCATCGGAAGATAAACGGAAGCTAGTGCTGCAATCGGTAATGGAAACCATAAAAAGCGGACATTTTTCACCTAAAGCACTGGATGATACTTTTTCGTCGAGGGTGTATAAAATGATCGTGCATGAGTTTGATTATGAAAAATTGTTTTTTACGCGGCAGGATATGAAAATGCTCGGCAGCTATGAGTTTAAACTGGATGATGAAATAGCTGCTAACTCTATTGAGTTTTTCGATTCGCTGGATGCTGTATTTCTGCGCCGCCTTAAAGGGGCTCAGCAACTGGATTCTGAAATACTGAAGAAACCATTCACATTTGATGGTAACGAAATTTTTCAGGAGAATTATGATAAGCAGGAGTATGCAAGAGATGACAATGAACTGCCCGCCAAATGGCATGATTTCATAAAGCTACAGGTGCTGGTGCGGTATGTGGACCTGAAAAAAGACCAGGAGAAAAAAAGAGAAAATAAAGACTCGGTAAATGCCAAATTTAAAACTGATGCCGAACTGGAAGTAGACGCCAGGGACGGTGCCAGGAAATACATTGACCGGTTTTTCAGTTTTTATAAGAAACAGAAAGACGACGAGCGGTTTGCAGAATATATAAATGCTATAACTGAAACTGAAGATCCGCATACCAACTACTTCCCACCTGCCGACAAGAGTGATTTTGATGTAACGATGAGCGGCGCATTTGTGGGTATAGGCGCAAGGCTGAGCCCGGAAAACGACAAGGTTACTGTTTCATCAATCATAATAGGCAGCCCATCGTGGAAACAGGGCGAACTAAAAGAAAAAGATGAAATAACCAAAGTAGCACAAGGCGATGAACAGCCGGTGGATGTGGGTGGCTATGAACTGAACGATGTGGTAAAACTGATACGTGGACCGAAAGGAACCATTGTGAAACTGACTGTAAAAAGGGCTGACGGCTCGACCAAAGTAATACCGATTAAAAGAGATGTTATAGAGATAGAAGAAACCTACGCCAAATCGGCTGTGATAAAAAGTAAGGACGGGCCAATAGGTTATATTTATCTGCCGGAATTTTATGCCGATTTCAACCATACCAGCGGGCGCAACTGCAGTACCGATATAGCTGTGGAAGTAAAGAAACTGAAGGAAGCGGGTGTAACCGGAATTATACTTGACCTGCGCGGCAATGGCGGCGGCAGCCTGGGAGATGTGGTGGACATGGCAGGATTATTTACCGGTAAGGGCCCGGTAGTGCAGGTAAAAAGCAATCATGCAGCTCCGGCTGTATTGCCGGCGCAGCCTTCGGATGGCGTATTGTATACCGGCCCGATGGCTATAATGGTGAATGAAGGTTCTGCTTCCGCTTCAGAAATAATGGCTGCTGCTATGCAGGATTATAAACGTGCGGTGATAATAGGCTCTACTACTTATGGCAAGGGAACCGTTCAGAAAATGGTAGACCTGGACCAGTTTGTAGATCCGATGACCCGCTTGAGGATGACAAATGATACAGCAGGCTCTATGGGAAAATCGCTGGGATCTGTGAAGCTGACTATGGAAAAGTTTTACAGAGTAAACGGCGGCTCTACACAGATGAAGGGTGTGACACCAGATATAACTATACCTGATGCCCGCGATGCCTATGATGAAGAAGACCAGGGCGAGCGCCACAACAAGTCTGCATTGCCATGGGATGTAATTCCGCCAGCCAACTATAAGGTAACAAACAGCGTAGGCAATCTGCAACAGCTTGCCGCACTGAGCAAGAGCAGAATAGCCAACAATGAAACCTTTAAGCTGATACAGGAAAACTCAGAATACTTCAAGAAAAAAAGAGATGAAAATGTAGCATCACTTAACGAAAAGAGATACAGGAAAGAGCAGGATGAGATCAATGAAAAATCGAAGAAAATGGAAGAACTGCAGAAAAAAGCTGTATTGCTTGAAATAACCAATACTCCTGCTGATGAAGAAAAGCTGGCCGATAATGCCAAAAAATTCAACGACACTACTGCTATTTCGAAAAATAAAGACTGGCTTAAAAATGTAAGTAAGGACATCTATATATCTGAAGTTGTAAATGTTATCAACGATCTGAAAAAATCGGGCGTAACAATGAATATGGATGCCGGAAAGAAAGATTAAGAACGGTATAAAACCTGACTGAAGCGGCAATGTGAAGACATTGCCGCTTTTTTATAGTATACCCGATTGGTCATAAGACAGCTTATCCGAGCATCTTGCTACAGGCTCTGCGGACAGTTTTTAGCACAATAATATTTAACTTACTTCTGCAGCACATAGGTGCATTACTGATGCGTATCTTTGAAACAGTGGAATTATAAATACCAGCATAATGAAAATAACAAAATTACTGATAGCCAACAGAGGCGAAATAGCCATACGGATTTCAAGAGCGGCAACGGAGTTGCACATACCTACTGTAGCCATCTATACCTATGAAGACCGCTACTCGCTGCACCGCTATAAAGCTGATGAAGCTTACCAGGTGGGCGCAGAAACCGATCCGCTGAAGCCATACCTCAATATAGATGAAATAATAACGGTAGCCCTGGCTTGCGGGGCCAATGCCATACATCCGGGTTATGGTTTTCTGTCGGAGAATGGCATATTTGCCCGCAAATGTGCTGAAAACAATATCCTGTTTATTGGCCCGAGACCTGAAGCCATGGCGGCCCTGGGCGATAAAGTAACGGCTAAACTGGTAGCACTGAAGGCCGGAATACCCATAATAAAGAGCAACACCAGTGATCTGGACACCATAGAAACCGCTCTTAGTGAAGCGGCAATTATAGGATATCCGTTGATGCTGAAAGCGGCTTCAGGTGGCGGCGGCAGAGGTATGAGAGTGGTGCGCAGTATAGATGACCTTGTAAAAGCCTTTCCTGAGGCCAGGAGCGAAGCTAAAAATGCATTTGGTGATGATACTGTGTTCCTGGAAAAATTTGTAGAAAGGCCAAAGCATATCGAAGTGCAGATAGCGGCAGATAATTATGGCAATATTGTGCATCTGTATGAGCGCGACTGCTCTGTGCAGCGCAGGTTTCAGAAAGTGGTGGAAGTGGCGCCATCCTTCGGATTGAAGCAGGAAACACTGGATCAGCTTTATAATTTTGCCTTAAAAATCGCAGCGGCAGTCAGCTATAATAACCTGGGTACTGTAGAATTTCTTGTAGACAGCCAGGAGCATATTTATTTTATTGAGGTGAATCCCCGGATTCAGGTGGAGCATACAGTAACTGAAATGATAACCGGTATCGACCTGATTAAAACCCAGATTTTCATAGCATCCGGTAAGCGTCTCGGTGATCCGGAAGTGGGTTTGGGTGATCAGCAAAAGATACCCAAAACCGGCTTTGCCATGCAGTGCCGCATAACCACTGAAGACCCTCTGAATGATTTTAAACCAGATTACGGTACACTCGTTACCTATCGAAATGCGGCTGGTTTTGGCGTAAGGCTGGATGAGGGAAGCACATACCCCGGCATGAAGATCAGCCCGTTTTTTGATTCTATGCTGGTAAAGGTAAGCACTTCGGGTAGCAGCCTGGCAGAGGCCTCCTCCAAAATGTTCAGGGCTCTGAAAGAATTCAGGATAAGGGGTGTAAAGAACAACATACAGTTCCTGGAAAACCTTATTACCCATGAGGCATTTATAGCAGGGAAAACAACGGTCAGCTTCATTCAGGAGCACCCGGAACTGTTTACATATAAAGAACGCCAGGACAGAGGCACAAAAATGCTGAAATTCATGGCAGAAATAGCGGTGAACGGAAACCCTGATGTAAAAGTAAAAGACCCGGCAAAAGTATTTGAAAAGCCACGCCGGCCTGATGTGGATAAGCATGCGCCCATCTCAAAAGGGACAAAAGACCTGCTGATGGAAATGGGCCCTGACAAATTCTGTGACTGGCTGAAGCAGGAGAAGAAGATTCACTATACCGATACTACCATGCGCGATGCCCATCAGAGCCTTCTTGCCACACGTATGCGCACAAGGGATATGCTGAAGGTGGCCCGGAGCTTTGCCATAGCGTTCCCGCAAACCTTCAGTATGGAGGTATGGGGCGGCGCGACCTTTGATGTATGCATGAGGTTTCTGAATGAAGACCCGTGGCGCAGGCTGGCCGCTATTCGCAGTGCAGTGCCCAACATCCTGCTGCAGATGCTGATACGAGGGTGCAATGGCGTGGGATATGCCGCATACCCCGATAACCTGGTGGAACAGTTTGTAGAACAATCGTGGGAAACAGGCGTGGATATTTTCAGAATATTTGATTCGCTGAACTGGATGCCGAATATTGCGCCATGTATAGAAATGGTGCGCAAGCGCACAGGTGGTATTGCTGAAGGCTCATTGTGCTATACCGGCGATATTATGGACCCTAAACGCACCAAGTACTCGCTGAACTACTACCTGAGACTTGCCAAGGACCTGGAAAATGCAGGCTCGCACATTCTTTGCATTAAGGACATGTCGGGACTGCTGAAACCATATGCGGCTAAAATACTGGTAGAAGCATTGAAAGGAACCGTAAACATACCGGTGCACCTGCATACACACGATACCTCATCGCTGCAACCAGCCACTTATATGAATGCAATAGATGCAGGCGTAGATGTAGTAGACTGTGCCATTGGCTCGCTCTCCGGCCTGACCTCACAGCCCAACTTTAACTCAATTGTGGAAATGATGCGGTTTCATGAGCGGGAAAATAATTATGACATCAAACTGCTCAACCAGTTCAGTAATTACTGGGAAGCTGTGAGGGAATATTATTATCCGTTTGAATCAGGCCTTAAAGCCAGCACGGCAGAAGTTTTTCACCATGAAATCCCTGGCGGACAATACAGCAATCTGAAGCCTCAGGCAATAGCGCTGGGACTTGGCGATAAATTTGAACAGATAAAGGAAACATATGCTACCGTGAATGAAATGTTTGGTGATATAGTAAAGGTTACGCCCAGCTCAAAGGTGGTGGGTGATATGGCGCAATTCATGGTTGCCAATAACTTCAGCCGGCAGGATATTTTTGATAAAGGGGAGCAAATATCATTTCCCGAATCGGTGCAGCAGTTTTTTATGGGAGATATAGGCCAGCCCGAAGGCGGCTTCCCTGCGCAATTGCAGCAGATCATACTGAAAGACAGGCAACCCTTTACCGACAGGCCCAACAAGCATCTGCCTGCCGTTGATTTCGATAAAGAACTGGCCAGTTTCTATGAAAATTTTGGCAGCGATCTGACCCTGAATGATTTTCTGTCTTACAAATTCTACCCCAAGGTTTTTGAAGATTATATTAAATTCTTCAGAGAGTACGGAGCTGTTGATGCTATCCCCACTGCGCTCTTCTTCTATGGGCTGAAACAGGGAGAAGATACTACTGTAGAAATTGCCAAAGGCAAAACACTGCTCATCCGGCTGCTCAGTATTTCACCTGCCGATGAAAAAGGCAACCGGACCGTTTTCTTTAAACTGAACGGGCAAACCCGCAATGTGGATGTGCGAGACAGATCAATAAAAGTGGAACGTAAAGAAAACAAAAAAGCAGATAAGGAGAAGGATAATCAGATAGGCGCGCCACTGCAGGGGCTGCTTTCGAAACTTCTGGTAAAAAAGGGAGATAAGGTGAAGCGAAACCAGCAGTTGTTTATAATTGAAGCTATGAAAATGGAAACAATAATTACTGCTACCTTTGATGCTGAGATCGTAAATATTGAATTACCGGCAGGTACTCTGGTCAATACCAATGACCTGGTAATGGAACTGAAATAAGCAATGAATAAAAGAACAGTTATCCTGGTTTTAGTGTTACTGGTATGCACCGGTGAGCGGATTTATGCCCAAAAAGATAGAAATAAGGAAGAAAAAGTACCCGTCTTTAACTATGTGATTGATGATGCGCTGGATAAATTCCAGGCGATACCCGACACGGCTACCCCTGTCTTTTACCATTACGTTGTGCCTGATTTTTATTTTCACAAGCCCAGGAAAGTGCTGGATACCACTTATGAATTCTTTTGCTACGATGCATATGACAGCGTTATGGATGTGATCACCGATTACGATTCTGTACTCTTCTACTCCCTCTATAAAAGCTATACCGATTCTGCACATACATACATAGACAAGGATGGCGAAAAACAGTTTATACCAGTTGCCAGCATTATTATGAGGTATGATAAAACAGGCCCTAGCAAATGGATGACAATAGAATATCCCGGCAACAAATATGGTGAACTGCGCGAATTCAAAAATGTGATTATCGGGACAGATACAGAAAAAGTTTGGAACTCGCACGGCGATAATATATACACCAAGATATACCACCGATACAAATTGCTGAAGTAGGAATATTCCTTGAGGTTATCCTTTTTTCATGTTTCAGTACTGTCTCTCCTTCCTATCCATTCCTTTTCTTATTTTTGACGTAAAATATAATTGAAAAATAAAAAAAGTATTTATGCTCCACACCGAAGGCTACGTTACGCACAGATCAGAACACGGAATTGCTACTATTGAGTTTTTTCATCCGGCAAGTAATTCATTGCCTGCCAGCATACTCAACCTGCTCGCCAATACAATTAAAGAAGTTGGCGAAAATGAGCATGTAAAAGTGATCATCCTGCGCAGCGGCGGTGAAAAAGCGTTTTGTGCGGGAGCATCTTTCGATGAACTGATAGCTGTAGATAACGAAGCCGCAGGCAAGCAGTTTTTCAGTGGGTTTGCCCATGTAATCAATGCCATGCGTAAATGCCCCAAGCTGATTATTGGTCGTATTCAGGGTAAGGCGGTTGGCGGAGGTGTTGGACTTACCGCAGCTACCGATTATGCCATTGCAACAGAGCATGCATCTGTAAAACTCAGCGAACTGGCGGTAGGCATAGGCCCGTTTGTAGTGGGCCCGGTGGTGGAAAGAAAGGTGGGCATTTCCTGCTTTGCCCAACTGGCTATTGATGCCACTGAATGGCGCAGTGCAGACTGGGCGCTACGCAACGGACTGTTTGCCGAAGTGCATAAAACCATTGAAGATACTGATGCAGCAATAAATAAACTGGCTGCCCGCCTCGCCACCAGCAGCCCCGAAGCGATGGCCGAACTGAAGAAAATCTTCTGGCAGGGTACTGAGCATTGGGACACCCTTTTGTCAGATCGCGCTGCAATAAGTGGCTCACTGGTATTGAGCGATTTTACGAGGAATGCTATTAATAAATTTAAAGCGAAACCCCTGAACCCCTAAAGGGGAACCATGAATTTGGCTTCTGAACTGCACTCATAAAATTGCTATTAATCGGGCAATAATACTTGAAAGCGATAGTATTTTTTGGCATTTGCCTCTTAATGTTGGTTGCTTATCATTTCGGCAAGAAACATACTATCTGCATGTATTTTTATCCCATTGATGATTTGTGAACTAACTTGCTTTAGTCCGGAATTATTAGCTATTGCATCCACTACGATTTCATTTTCCTGACTAAAAACGGAGCAGGTAATGTAAATCAATCTGCCACCGGGTTTCAGGTGGCGGGAAACATTGGTGGCTATTGTTTGTTGCAATGTTGAGAACTCTGATAGCGTTTCCTGTTTGAAAAAATATAGTTGCTCCGGTGTACGGGCCCAGGTTCCTGAACCACTGCAGGGAGCATCGCAGATGATGTTATCAAATTTTTTGGTGCCCAGCGCCTTGTCCAGCAAGGCCGGGTTGGCAGCATCAGTAACATGGGCCACAGGCAAATCATGCTTATACAGCCTGAACCTTTGCTGCAGATTATGAATGATGCTTTCGCGCTTATCACTTACCGTCAGCCGCACACCCGGCTCCAGGTCTTTGAGCAGCAATGATTTTCCTCCTGCACCGGAGCAGCAATCATACCATAATCCATTCTTCTTTGGTTTAAAAAAAGCCCCTGTTTGTTGCGATGATGCATCCTGCACTACATAATATTCCTGTGGCAGTATTGCATCAATTTTAGCACCGTTAGGCAGCGACAGGCAATCACTTGATATAAATGAGTAGGGTACCCCACCCTTTTCCAATAACTGGATCAATAATGCTTTTTCCTTCCTGATTCTTATAAACAATTCGGGTTGCACGAGCATTGATGCCAACCAGTCATCTTTATCCATACCATCTGATATTGCAATATCATAACGAAACAATGCATCCAAATCAATTACGGCCTCCGGATGACTTTCTTTAAGCCATTCAATAAAAGATTTACTCGCCCAAATCTTTTCATTGAGCCATTGAGCAATTAAGTCATTTAGCAAATGATCATTAGCTACGGCATTACTGCACCGGTACCAGCTATAAACCATAGCGGTAATGAGCTTCCGGTCTCTGCTGCCAAGAACAGGATGAAGCTTGAAGTAGTTTTTCAGGAAATGAACCAGGGGTACTTTTCCCTCGTAAGTTGCAATAACATGGTTAAAATGAGAGATGAGAGCGCGCACAGCCTAAGGTAGGCTTTTTTTTCACAACTGGAAGCCTTGATTTTACAGCAGTTTTAGGATTTTGTTGTTTTAATTTGAGCCGACTTTCGGACGGTTTTGGTGCAAACAAAAGCAAGTAAGTTATGTTTGGAATGGAATTTTCAATTACTTAAAACAGCTTCAGAAGCAAATTTGAGATGATTCGATTCAATATAGCCTTCGATATCATTGAATTTAATTTTATACCAATTGGGATTTTCCTTGTTTAAAATCCGAACCAAAGTATGTTGATTTATAATAGCGACCATGTAAGAGTGTTCTGAAGAGTCAAAATATACCCTTACATTTGCTAAAGTCAAATACTTTTCAATTTTTTGAGAATTTTTTGATGTGTTATTATTATCTATACGAGTGAGTGTATCCTTTATAACTGATTGTTTGCTTATTTGCTTATTAGTGTTTACTACATTCATGTCTTGGATCGAAGTATCTACATTGTTTGTTTTCTGAGAATCTACAAGAACAACAGGACTTTTAAGATGAAAGAAATAAATATAGGCTAAAGCAACGCAAACCAATAAAATCAATGTGAATAATTCTTTAAAATTAATTGTTGCCGCAAAGTTTATATTTCTTTTCCCATCATTCGGACTTAGTTTTGCATTAAGGCTTTCAATTTCATTCTTTATTTGATTTATTTCAACCTGTTTTTTGACAATTTCGTAGTTCAAATTTTGTAATTCCTCTTTCTTTTGGTTTAATTTCGTTTTGTTAGTTTCTAATTCTTTTAAAAATTTATTCTGTTCTTGAACACGATTTAACTCTTCAAGTTTCCTTTTATTTTCGGCTTCTTCCCAAGATTTTTGTTCGGGGGTTTGATATTTTCTTTTGGTCTCTTCTTTTGCTCTTTCAAGTTGTTCTAAATGCTCTTTTTCTTTGCGCCTCAATTCCTCATTATGTTCCCTTTCTTTACGATTTAATTCGTCCGTATGTTCCCTTTTTCTTTTATAAAGCTCTTGTTCAAATTCCTTCTTTAGGTTCTCCTCAAAACTTGATGAACTTTGGCTATTACCAGTTGCATTTCTTTTAAAATTATTATCGTAGTTCCTTCTTTTGTTAGAATCTGAAAGAGCATCGTAGGCCTCTTGGATATCTTTGAAACGCTCCTCAAAAAATTTATCACCATTATTTTTATCCGGATGAAATTTGATGGCAAGTTTGTGATAAGCCAATTTTATTTGTTCTCCAGTTGCTGTTCTGCTAAGACCTAAAATATAGTAGTAATCTTTCAAGGTGCTCTGTTTTCTAAACACAATATTACAATTAAAGGTGTAATATTTTCCTATCCAGTTTAGATACTCAATTAAATAGAAAAATAAAATTTCTTTTCAGGGGACTTTGAGATTTACGAGAGGGAGACCGTCTCAAAAGAAACCAGCATAAGCCTGTAATACTGTGCACATACTACATACCTTGATTAGCTGTAAAGAAAATAAAACATAACTCTCAGCTTTGATGATACCGGGTTGAATAGTCGTTTCCGTTACTATTCGGAAACAGAAACGGTGAAATTTTCCTAATGTTCAGAGGGTAAAAGAATGACTCCATTTTCCATCCAGATAGTTGCTTCCTGGGGTTCAAAATCAGTAAATGGTATCTTTTGTTGAATCAGGCTTTGACCG
>Ga0214164_1002069_pt1 | contig 10685 bp, 8 predicted proteins | sample TroBogepilimnion_13_FD_153003 | JGI IMG/M metagenome (GOLD analysis project Ga0214164, IMG submission 153003) | Freshwater microbial communities from Trout Bog Lake, WI - Practice 03JUN2009 epilimnion v4 | ecosystem: Environmental > Aquatic > Freshwater > Lake > Epilimnion/Euphotic zone ...
TAGAAATGTTAGAGCTTCTATTTTGGCATTAGATTGGATGCGTAATATGAGAAACTTAGCATCGCTACCTGAACTTCAAAATTCTGGTAGGTTTAAGTTTTACTCCCTTATAAAACCAGAGTTAGGTGCTTTTCGTTGGAATCCATTAGAGGTTCCTGCCAATGGTATGAGTACCAATGAGTGGCGCGATGCTCAGGCTGATAACTTCACAGCTGCATTTAATCTAGGAGAATTTGGACGTTCCCTTATTGCAGAACTTCTTACAACTTTATATAATTATAATAGATTAGAAGAAAATGTTATACGAGAAGAAGTTACAGATTCACTAACTGGTGAAGTAGTTAGAGAGAAGATTGTTTTACCAGCTATTGATGCCAGTTTAATTCCAGAATCAGGATTTGTTTATGACAGTAAAGGAAAAAAAATTGCTAACGCTTTTAGCTATCCTGAACTCTCTCGGTTAGTATCTTTAGCGCATTTGGCTACCATGGTTACAGTTAAAATCGAAGACTCCGCCTCTGTTGAAGGGGCAAAATTAACGGGTACTCAGATGCGAGAGAGGCTTCAGTCACTTTGGAGAAGAATTCAATATTTCGCTCCTGGAGGTCAGTACTCTGATATGCTAGGATGTGATGAAGATTTAAATACAAGATCTTGCTTAGGTGTGCAAGATTTAATTGACCCTGATAGAGGTTTGGTTACTGTGTTAGAAACAGATGGTTTGGATTTCGGCGCTAGAAGGTTGATCTTAGGTTCAGTTTTGTTAGCAATCTATCGTTTCGGTTTATTTCACGGTGATGGTATATTTGATCATAACGGAAAAGGCCCAGGATGCTTCGTAGTAATGGAAGAGTCTCATGAGTTATTCGGCAACGCCGGAGGTGGGGAAGATAGTTTTAGCGCTGAGACTCGTACTGCACTATATGAAGGTATGTTTAGGCGAGTAAGAGCTTTAGGGCTCAGATTAATCCCTGTTGCTCAGCAACCATCAACTTTACCAGAAGCAGTAACAGCCAACGTAAATACTGTTTTTATTCATAAAGTTAGAGCGAAAGATGATAGAGATAAAGTATTTTCTTTACTTAATTGGAGTAATACAATAGGTCAGCAACTAAGGGAGTATCGCTATATAGGTGAACTTCCTACTGGTTACTGTATTGCCAGAATGGATGCCAAAGTGGATTACACAGAGTCTGCACCTGTTCAATTCAAGACAGAGCAACCGCTCTTAAATATTGTTACAGATGATTATTTACGTAATTATAATACCTTAAATTAAATCTATTACAGATATCTTGCCGTACCGATAATTAAATTATGAATTTCAAAAAGGAGTTACATGGATAATAATATTCCTCCGTCATTCGGTCAACCACAGCTAAATAAAAAAGCCAATAACGGTGATAGAGAAGTAAAAAAATCAACAAGAAGAGTTATATCTACCAATAGAAAGATAGCTTTAATTTTGGCGATGGTGCTTGCTGTTTTACTTGTACTATTTTTAGCCAAGGCTCAAAATGGTAAATATGTAATAGTTGCTAAGACTAATTTGCAACCTTTAACCTCTTTTTCAACTGGAAATTTGTCAATTGTTTCCATGCCACAAGGCAACATTGAACCTACAGCTTTCTCTAGTAGCAGCGTTAAGGCTTTGCAAGATTATATTGCCACCAAATTAACTGGAAGTTCCAATAATGTTCCTTTAGTTCAAGGAGAGCAACTAAATAATAGCGTAATAACAGTTCCGTTACAACCCGGCGAACAACTTCTGTCTATTTCAGCCAAATCTGCTGATGCAGTCGTGGGAAAGATAAAAGCAGGAGATTATGTAGATATATGGGGAGGACTACAAAATGGGACAATTTCGTTAATAGCTTCAAATGTTCAAGTTTACGCTTTAGGTCTAACGCAGGACCAATTAGATACTATTAGTAATTCTGTAGTTTCTAACCCATCAGCTAATTCAAATAGCTTGATACCAGGGGCTCCACTGCCAGGAAGCTATGTTCTAAAGGTTCAAACTTCAGATGTACCAAAGTACCTAGCGCTAATGGATGGTTCCAATTTAGGTGTCAGAATATTCTTCACCCTTAGAAGTCCAAACGCTGCTCAGACGTCTACTATCCAACCTTTGGATGCTCATGATGTAATTTGTGGTAACAATACTTCATCAATTTGTGCTAGAAAGTAGGGGTTATGTTTAATAAACCTAAAATAATAGTAGGTGGTATCCCACAGATTAGTAATTTTTTAGAAAAAAGCAATAACTTTAGTATGGTTCTATCTGTCGCTACTTTATCTGAGTTTATCTCTTCCATAAAAAAGGTACCCGTAACCTCTCCTCAGGAAGTAATTTTTCTTTTTAGCGATTTAATTGTACAGGATTACTCTATGGATTTAAGGCAAGCTTTATCCATATTGACGAAAGCTGGTTATAAAGTAGTTATAGCAACATTTACTGTCGCTGGTCATGAGTTAAAACTCTCAAATACCCTTTTGAACGAGATAAATGTACCTTTTACTACTAATGATCTATTGACTTTACTTAAAACGTTAGGCTATAATACAATTGAGATTAATGAAGCTTGGGGAAAGTCACAATTTTACACTTTGGAAGGCAAAGTAGTACTTCAAGAACTGGTTGAAGATCCAGGTAATAGACCTTTAAATACCCTTAACGTAAAGTCATCTAATAATTGGGTTCCGCCTAAAGTTAATAATGATAATCTAAGTAATAATAATTTAAATGAGATAAATAAGGGTACAGAGAGTAATAAAATTGATGCGATAAATAAAAATTCGAAGAAACCGAGTTTTACTACTATTGATAAACTTGTTGGAGTAGATGAAAACTCTGATATTATATCAGGTAATGGAGTATCTACTTCACCAGATTCTTATCCTTTAAAAAATATACCTCAAACTAATACGCCTTATTCAAATCAAAACAATTCAAAACTCTATCACACTGAAAATATTAATCAAATAAATTTACCAAATCAGAATGCTGGCAATCCGGCGTTATTAAACAACCCTTTTGATCCCAATAAGCTAACCCCAGATACAGAGAGCCAAGTACCCTCATTCCCTTCTCAATACACCCCGCCATCTTTTCCCTTACCTAACCAAAATCCTATTAACCCACAATATTTAGAGAAAAAAGATTTCCTACCACCTCTACAAAATCCGGTATTCCCTACTCCTTCACAAAATCCAGTATTCCCTACTCCTTCACAAAATCCGGTTTTCCCGGCTCCTTCACAAAATCCGGTTTTCCCGGCTCCTTCACAAAATCCAGTCTTTCCTATTAATGCACCTAACCCCATATTCTCCCCACCTGGGCAAAATCCTGCATTCCCCCCTCCTATACAAAATCCAAATGGCTCTAACCCTTTACAAAATTCAAATTATGAGCTCAGTAATCAAAGAGAAAATCAAAGTTTAAATACTGGTTGGGCTCCTCCCAGGGGGTTTGACTCACTTAATCCTGATGGTCAGGGAAGTTATCTTGGAAGCCCACTTCCTAGAAATAATTCCTTAAACTACACAAATAGAAGAGGTTTCGTTATCTCCGTAGGCGTACCAAAGGGTGGTGTAGGAAAGAGTACTTTGACTGTAAACCTTGCAGCATTTTTAGGACTTAAACTTCGTAAACTAGGTAAAACCGTCTGTATTGTGGACGCAAATTTTCAACAATCTGATTTAGGAAAATATCTTAATGCAATAACTCCCAATATTTCGTATCTAAGAAAAAATGCTAATTTGCTTACACCTGAAAGAATTAACGAAGCTCTGGTTCCTTTTTCGAAGTATAATCTAAGTGGTCTTCTAGGACCGGAAAATCCCACTGAGGCTACTCCGAAACTTTATGATGGTGCCTTTTACACGTCAGTGCTTAATCTTCTACGCGAGAAATTCGATTATATTATTATTGACTGCCCTGTAGCTGAGCGATATTTAAATATCTACTCTGAATTTATTTTAAAGGAATCGAATTATTTACTTGTTCCCGTAACTCCAAACAGTGCTGCAGTTATGAGCACGTACCAATGGCTAAAAGAGACGGTTACACCACCTCTCTCTATGGGAGGAGCGAATTTCAATACGCATAATATAGGTGTAGTCTTAAACATGGCAATGGATGATGTTGATTTTAATGAAGAAGATGTTAGAAATGAATTGAAAGAATGGGCCTTCCTTGGCTCTTTTTATCACTCTAAGGAATGGGTTCGTTCAGGAAATACACATGAACTTATTGCTGGGAAAAATTATCATGACATCAATGCACAATTTGCCAGTGTTTTAGAGAAAGTTACGGGCGAGCAAACTTTGATGGAAGGTGTCGTATCAATTAAGGAAGCAAAAGGTGGAATTCTATCAAAGTTTAAGAGGGGTCGTTAAGAAATGGACACACCTGAAAATAACGATGATTGGGTTAAGCCTTCCATATCAGAGATTAAAGAGATGTTAAATAGTAAAAATAACTTTGGAGAACTAGATGACTATGAAGATTATACTCCAGATGATTCTATTTTGTTCGACGATAAGCCCAAAAGAGGCAGAGGTAGACCTAGGAAGAATGTAGATTCTAAAAATCTTAGTCAAGATAACGTTTTACTACAAAATCTTAAAAAAGAAGAGCATTCTTATAATTCTATTTTAGATAAGGATACTCAAAAGAGTACCCCGAAAGAAGCAGAGGTTTTAGATAAGGAATCACTTGATCCTGGTAGCAGTAAATTTATTTCTACTGATCAAGTTACTAATTTACCTTTATCTGATAATTTGAAAATAAAAAATGCTATGACTGATCAAGTAGCTACTACAGAAGGTCTGTTGTTTACCCCTTTATCTTCACTATTTATCGATGAAACTAATAATGATAATATTTTACCTCAAAGTGAGTCTCAGAAATTTTTTATAGGAAGTTTAGACTCCAATATAGAGCAAGAAGATAAACCAATAATTAATTCTACTTTTAATTTAAGTTTAGGTGAGCTTTTTCCAGATCCAAAATTAGAAATAGAGAGCCTTACTAGTACAACCTACAATTATCAAGATAATATTTCTAATTCAGCTCCTTTGTCATCGGAAAGTAATGGAGAAGTCGAGTATTCTGACCAAGTTACCCCTACTACTAATGATTATGAGAGTATGGTCTTGGATTACGATAGGCTTTGGCCAATTGTCGACCAGGTGTCACATGCAGGTGCGGCTGACGTAGAAATTCAAAAAATAGCTCAAAATCTTCAACTTTCTAGAGACCCAAATTTAGATAATCTCCAAAAAGATAATCTTAAAGATAGTATAAAATATAAGATATCTTCTAATGGTATATCTATAAACCAGGAAGATTTTGAGATTATCTTAGATATGGTTTACGATGAGATTTTAGGTATAAGTGTGTTAGGTATTTTATGGCGAGATGATGATGTTACTGAAATAATGGTAGACAGATGGGATAAAATCTCTGTAGAAAAAAACGGAAAATTACTACTTACAAATCTTCGATTTCGTGATAATAATCATGCAAAAGCTGTTGCCCGAAACCTGGCATTAAGAATAAGTGATAGAGCACTTAGTTCTTCTATTCCACTTGTAACTGCAGAGCTCCCTGACGCGAGAGTTACCTTTGCATTTGGTTCTGTAGTAAAAGGAGGAATCTCCATAACGTTGAGAAAATTTAGGAGACTTTTTACGCTAGATGAATTGTTAAAGCGTAATTCACTCTCCTTCAAAATGTCAGAGTTTTTAAAAATAGCTGTTAAGTCACGTGCAGGTATTCTAGTCTCAGGCGGTACTGGTACTGGTAAAACTACTATAATTAATCTTTTATCCTCTTTTATACCCGATAATGAGAGAGTAGTAACAATTGAAGATGCTTTTGAACTAAATATTGATGCTCAACATGTGGTATCCCTACAGACCAAAGAAGCTTCTTCAAGGGACGATGAGATTAAAGTTACTTTAGCAGATTTATTAATTAACACTTTAAGGATGAGGCCGGACCGTATAATTGTTGGTGAAATTAGAGAGGGTGATGGTGCAAACGTTATGTTGCAAGCAGCAAATACAGGTCACGATGGAACTATGACAACTATACACGCTTCATCTTCGGAGTTAGCTCTTAATGAACGATTAGTAGATTTAGTAAGAGAGGTTAGAAAAAGTCCAGACGACGCTATTAAACGTACTATAGTAGCGGCCTTTGATTTGGTTATTCAAGTTTCTAGAGGTAGAAAAGGTCAGAGATTTTTGAGCCAGATTTCACTCGTGGATAGAACATATTTAAAAGACGGAAGTATTAAACCTTTGGACTTATTTACCGGTGAAGAAGGATCTTCTGGAGAGATTATTTTTAAACAGGTAAATAAAATCCCTCTAAATTCTGAACTTTACGTTAAAATGATCAATGCTGGCGTCAATATGAGGGAATGGTAAAATGAATCCATTTTTACTTGGTATAGGTTTAGTCGCAGGTGGACTTTTTTACTTTGTGGCAGTTTGGTTGATATCTCGTTCTGAATATAATAAAATGACTTTGAGTGAGATTCGCGCTGCTCAAATTGCAGAAGAGGTAAGAAATTATGAAAAAGAAAATATAGTAGAATCTTTTGATAGGAAGCTAAATTCACTAGGTTATCAGGGCAATTTACTACCGGTGGTATTAGCATTTACATTTCTATATTTAATACAAGCAATCTTATTTTCATTGATTAAATTAAATCCCATAGTTAGCGTTTTGATTGCTCTCCCCACATCTGCGCTTACAACTTTAATGACATTTAATTATTTAGAATCTAGGAAAGCCATTATTTTCCAAAAACAACTTTTGCAGCTTGTTTCACTAGTTGTTACCTCTTTAGAAAATGGTGAAACGCCGGTTACAGCATTTACAAGAGCGTCTTCACGGGTTAGTGATCCGCTCAAAAAAGAGTTTTCCGCTGCTTTAAATTCTATGATAACTTCAGAGGATACTATATCTTCTGCACTTAAACCTATTTTAAAAAAATACCCCTCTAGAGCTTTTGAATTGGTCATGGCTGCCTTAGAAGTTGATGAGAAAGTCGGTGCAAAGCTAGGGGGCCCACTAAGACAAGCTCAAAAGTCATTAGAGAAGCAATTTGAGTTACAATCAGAAGCAACTGCTGAAGTATCGCAAGCCAAGGCTGAGTTCTTTGGTATCACCACTATTATAGGAGTTATTGCAGTTCTTATGGTTACAGCTGGGGGCGCATCTTCAAGAGCGGCTTACGGGTCAACGCTAGGAATATTAATTATATCTATTTTACTGACAAGTTTTGGATTAGGAATATATAGAACTTTAAGAATTTTCAATAGGGCTAAAAGGGGTTACTAATGAATATTTTAGTTGCTCTAGCAATTGCTTTAACCTTTACCGCAACAATGGGTTTGCTTCTCTTTAAGGATAGAGAGCCAAATGATACAACTGATTGGGATTCCTATTTAGGCACAGTTACAGGAATTAATAAAGTAATAGGAGGTATTGCAAGACCTGTATCAAACACTAAAACTGTAGTGAGTTTTCAAGGAACTCGTACTTATAACAGCATAAAGGAGAAAGCAAACTTAGGCCAAACTTTTAACAGCTCTGTAGAGATATTCATTTCAATCCAGATTGCTTCGATGTTGATAGGTATTGTTTTTCTTATTATAGGTTTCTTTGGACATTTTTCATTTTTAATAGCAGCCCCATTTTACATACTTGGAATGGTACTTCCAATATTTCCATATAATGAACTTATATCTCAAGCGCGAAAACGTGAAAATATTATAACATCAGAACTACCAGACTTTGCAGAGTTACTATTAATGGTAGTCTCTTCAATGTCCATCCCAGCTGCATTATCCTTTACTGCAGAAAGGTCTACCTCGCTGGTAGGCGTAGAGATGCAGGAACTAGTAAAGGTGCTAACTACAAGAAGCCTACCTGAAAAAGAGGCCTTTGCTATAACTAAATTACGGCTTGCTACCCCTGATGCAGTGCAATTTCTTACTATATTAGAAAATGGTTATGTAGAAGGTATGCGTGTAGCTGAGCAAATAACAAATCTTGCCGAAAATATGAGAAGGATTGATTTCCAAAGAAAGAGAGAGTATGCTAAAAAGCTACCAGTTAAATTGGTAATTATTTTTGCGCTACATTTCATACCTTTATTGATGGGCTTGGCGTTTATACCAGTTATTTATGGATTTTTAGGATTGAAATAGTGAATAGTATAAAAGCTCATAAAATCGCACGAAGAAAAACTTCGAAAGGAAGTTTACTCTTAGAGTTTTCTTTAATACTTCCCTTAGTCTTGATATTAATTTCTTTTGCCTATGATATGGGACAAATTGTCATGGCTAGTACTGGTCTACATTCATCGGTAGCTGTGGCGGCTCGAGCTGGTGCAAGGGTTGGTACTGTAGGACCTTTTATCGCTAATAACCCTTGCTCTGAAAAGGACTGGAGTGGAGAAGGTCCCGTTTACCAAGCATTTTGTAACTCCACGGAAAATTTACCCGGATTGCAGTTATCCTCATTTTCAATCCTATCACCTTCTGGAGAGCGATGTATTCGTAGTAATACTACAAATGATCCTAACTCTTATGTCACAGTTTCAGCAACTACCACGGTAAATTACATCACACCAGGCTTGAGTGCTATTATAGGTATTATTCAAGGAAAATCAGTAGGGATACATGCTACTGCTGTGGCTAAGTGTGAGGTAGCATATGATTCATAAATCAAGATTAAGACAATTTAAAGGCAAGAAAGCTACTGTTTTTTTGCTATTTATAGGTTTAATATTACCCGTAATGTTCTATGTTTTAGCTATAAATATTGATTATGGTCATATAATTTTAGCCAGGGAAGCTAGTGCAGATATCGCTGACTCTGTTGCCATGGCAGGTGCAACTGGTTACGAGATTGATCCAACTACAACTTTTCCAACAGGTAGATTTGATTTGAATAAAGTTGTTCTTAGTGCTAACGGTGAATACCAGGCTTCTATTACTGCAGGCTCTTTTCCTCCTGTTGAACACCCAGATATAACTCCAACTTTAACTCTTGATCCTACTTCCACTAAACTTACAGTCTCCTTTCATTACCATATTAAAACCTTCATCTCTCAGATATTTGGCATTAATCAAAACATTTCAGGTTATACTAGTCGAACTGTATCTATATGTAATCCTACTTTAGGTCAAAGTTGTGCCACACCTTTATAGTTGCTTTAATTAAAATATTCTGCTATAATAGTATAAATGTTACGGAAATACTGTAATTATATACATACAATAAGGAATATATGGATAAAAATATAAATACTTTAACTCATATTTTTCCTACATGGTCTATGGAAAATCCAGAAAACTTGGTAGATCTTTTAAATTCTGATTATGATTCACTTGATGAAGCAGCAAAAGCTTTAAGACAGCAAGCTGTTGATTTAGTACATAGTTATGAAAGAAAGCCTATATTAACCCCTTCTACGGCAAGAGAATTGTTAGAAAATCATCATTTGCCGGTGAAATCGAATAGATGGGTAACTATTGCTTTGAATCAGGACAAGGAAAGATTTTATGTAAAAAGTTATAGTGCATTAAGATTGGTGCATTATATTTCTAATAATTTTCCTTCTCCCGAACAGCTTGCAAAGTATGCCCCACTCCCGGAGAATGGTTCTTACCTCATCATCTATGGTGGAAGTACTAGCATTTTGGAAGATGAGTCTTCTTACACAGCTTTCAAAAATTTGATTCAAGAATTACCAGTAGGCGACCTGCTTATTTGGGATGAGACCGAAACGGCTGCATACTTTTGGTCGCTAACCGTTGGTGTTGGCCAATTCGGTACTGAATTAGTTCCATTTCCGAACAATAAATTAGTTGAAAAATGGAGAAAATTTAGTGCATAATAATTTAATACCTACTTATGATAATGATAAGTTTATTAAAGAATTGAAGCAATCCCTTAAAAAAAGGGAAAAGGCAAATACCTTCACTCCTGATGTTACAATTGTTAATACAATTGTAGATGACTTGTGTAAGAATCAACCATTAAAAGTTACAGCTAAGAAAATATCGTCAAATGATTCTGAAAAAATTATTTTAGATGTTATTGCTACTTTTGGTACGTGGCTTACTCATTCTGAGGGAAAGTTAAATAATTCTTCAAATAGTGAGGAAGATTTTCAAATCCTACCTCAGGGTTATGAACCCAATTCAAATCATAAGAGAGATATCACTAAGGCTCTTCTTCGTATTCGAAATGCTAAACCATCTTCAGAAACAATCTCGAGATTTGTTGCAAGAACATATAAAACGCGTTCAGCAAATCTAGATCACTCACTAATGGCAGGAGTTTGGGGATTTGCAAAGAGAGGTAGGCTATCATTAATTGAAAATGTTAGTGATGATCCTGTATTTCTTTCGCAAGTTTGTGAAGCTTACGATTTAATTGTAGATACTATAAAAAATGCTGAAAAGTCATTAAAGTTTATAGTAAATGCAGCAAATTCTAGTTCGATAGATTTAGCTAAACTGGGAGACCATGTGCAAGTATGTAAGTGGTTATCCGAGTATGAAATGGATGAGTTAAACTCATATATTGATTTAGCAAAGATTAACGCTTTTAATCTCAAACCACTTAGAGAGCATCTAAAAAAGTTTGCTAA
>Ga0214164_1002072_pt1 | contig 10681 bp, 8 predicted proteins | sample TroBogepilimnion_13_FD_153003 | JGI IMG/M metagenome (GOLD analysis project Ga0214164, IMG submission 153003) | Freshwater microbial communities from Trout Bog Lake, WI - Practice 03JUN2009 epilimnion v4 | ecosystem: Environmental > Aquatic > Freshwater > Lake > Epilimnion/Euphotic zone ...
TTCCAGTGGTACGAGGTCATGCTGGATTACTAATAGAAGATGAAGAATACCACGATCGAGAATATTATGCAAGAACTAATTGATATAGCAGACTTAGATGTAATTTACTTGACTTATGATGAACCCAAACGAGAAGAATTTTGGATTCGGATACAGAATATGGTGCCTTGGGCAACAAGAGTGGATGGTGTTAAGGGATCAGATGCGGCGCATAAAGCCGCAGCCGATGCCAGCACCACTGATCGTTTCGTGCTCGTTGACGGCGATAATATACCCGACGCTGCTTTCTTTAATTTGCAGTTAGATGCTAGAATTAATCCTCGTGGCGTTTTACGTTATCGTGCTAGAAACAACATCAATGGCTTGATGTATGGCAACGGTGGCTTGAGCATTTGGCACAAAGACTTTGTCTACAACATGAAGACACACGAGAACTCGGATGGCTCAGATGCAACTGCTGTGGAGTTTTGTTTCCACCCTGATTATTGGGCTATGCATGATTGCTATAGCACCACATACCCCGATGCCACCGCGTTCCAGGCATGGCGAGCAGGATTTAGGGAAGGTGTCAAGATGTGTTTGGACCGTGGTGCCAAGCCCTCAATTGCAGAGTTTAAGACTCGTGTAGTGAGTCGCAACATGGACAATCTCAGCATATGGCACAATGTGGGTGCTGACAACGAGATGGGCATTTGGGCCATGGCTGGCGCCAGACAAGGCACATATAATACAATGTTAAGTGATTGGGATTATAGACAAGTACAAGACTTTGCGATGTTGACCGAGTATTGGGAGGAAACTGTGCAACATTTCAATCCCGTAAACTTTGTTCACAATTACGAAGAAGAACTAGCACAACGACTGGGCTTGCCCATGGTCAATTTAGATCCTGAACAAAGTCGATTCTTTAAACATCATTACAAAAGCAGTTTTAAAAACCAAGGGCCAATGACACGTGAGTAAATCAAACTTTATGGCCAGCGCCGAATGGATGAAGGAGAACTTAGGTCCTGCACTTTGCTTGGCTAAATGGAAACAGGTGAGTTTACACTTGCCTACAGGACTCAACAACAGTTGTTATCATCCACCGTTGCATGAAATTGATGCTGAGGCATTGAAAGATAATCCCGGAGCATTACATAATACCACATACAAGAAGCAACAACGGGTTATGATGTTAAAACAAGAAAAACCTGCAGAGTGTAGTTATTGTTGGAATATAGAAGTACATGGACAACTAAGTGATAGACATTACAGGAGCGGCGAACGCTGGGCTGCAGAAGATTATGATACAATAGTAAATACAACTGGAGAGGAAGACGATGTTGTACCCAGTTACGTGGAAGTTAATTTTAATCATGCCTGTAATCTTGCTTGCAGCTATTGCAGTCCTCAATTTTCTAGTACCTGGCAAAAAGAAGTGGATCGATGGGGCGGCTATCCAACAAGCACTACACATAACGACCCTAGTCATTTTGTTGGTAGAAATCGGCCTATTCCTTCCCGAGATACAAATCCTTATGTTGAGGCTTTTTGGGAATGGTGGCCTACACTTTATCCCAAACTAAAACACTTTAGAATGACCGGCGGAGAACCGTTGCTGGATCGCAACACATACAAGGTATTTGATTATGTATTGGCCATGCCCAATCCCGAGTTACATTTAAATGTTACTAGTAATTTTTCAGTAACCGAAGATTTATTTTTTAAGTATATGAGCTATGTAAAACAGTTATGTAACACACAAATTGAACATTTCATGCAGTTTGTGAGTTTGGATTCAGGTAATAGCAAACATGCCGAATACATCAGACACGGACTAAATTTTAGTCGAATGGCCTACAACGTTGATCGATTCTTAACCGAAATTCCCTACCGCAACAGTTTAACCTTCATTATCACCATGAACAATCTAAGTGTACTGGGACTACAACAACAACTGGAATGGATCCTAGCACTGCGTAGAAAACACAGCACAACCTATCAACGTGTTTGGTTTGATACTCCACTATTACGCAAGCCCGAATGGCAAAGTTTACAAATATTGCCACCAGTGTATGCCACAATGTTAGAACGTGTAGCTGACTGGATGGAAACAAATCAAGAAACCGAAGATGCGCCGTTCCAAGGATTCAAGGATTACGAAGTGCAACGTATGCGTAGAGATATAGCGTGGATGCGGGAAGGTCGCAAATTGGATCTTGCCTATGTTCGACTACAACGTGCAGATTTTTATAGATTCTTTAACGAACACGACAAACGACGTCGAACAAACTTTATAGAAACATTCCCTCAAATGCGAGAATTTTGGGACGAATGCAGATACTACTCACAACTATGATAAATTTAAAAGAAAACAAAGCATATTGCATATTACCGTTTATACACATACACGTCAGTGAGAAAAATGACATCAAGTTATGTTGTCTAGCCGATGGCGCCGAAATTAAAAAATTCTCTCAAGATTTTGATTTTGCCAATGACCCAGATCTGCAACAGATACGTGCCAAAATACTAGCCGGCGAACGAATACCGCACTGTAAAAATTGCTATGAATTTGAAGATGGCGGTGCCGATAGTTCTAGATTACGTGATACACGAGAATGGGTGGACAAATTGAATTTAAAAACACCAGAGGATGTCAAAACAGAATTAGTGTACTACGATATACGCAATGACAATTTATGTAACTTGAGTTGCAGGATGTGTAATCCACAGTTCAGCAGCCAATTGGCAAAAGAATATAAAACTATAGGTTGGATATGGGATCAAGACGAGCCCAAAAGTTTTGGGGTTAACAGTGTGGTTAACATGGACACCGTGAAAAAAATCTATGTGGCCGGAGGTGAGCCCAGTCTCATGCCCGAGTTTAGAACATTTTTACGACGTGCAATAGCGGCCGGGCGCACCGATGTTGAAATACGCATGAATACCAATGCTACTAATTTAAATCGAGAATATAGAATGTTGCTCGGCCAATTCAGTAATTTAAATATAATATGCAGTATTGACGGATATGATCAAGTGAACCGATACATACGTTGGCCCGCAGACTGGCCAACTCTAGTAGAAAATATAAAAGGTTTGACTGAAATCACCCCAAATGTAGCTTTTAACGTAACTGTAAGTATTTGGAATATTGCACGACTTAGTGAATTGGTAGAATTTTTTGAACACAATTTCCCTCAAAGCACAGTACTACTTAACAAAGTGATGTATCCTCCTGCCCAAATGTTTAATACATTTCCCGATAAAGAGCTGGCATTACAAGATTTAAATAAATTAACCAAATCTAAATACTACGCAAACGATGGATCATTTAGATCCAAAGTTGACTATTACATAGCAGAAATGCAAAATGCCAAATTGGATTTGGTTGCTCTTGAACAGTTTTTTGTGTATAATGATACATTAGATCGGTCAAGAGAAATACGATTAGTTGACTACATACCAGAATTAGAATCATGTCGAAATTATATAACGAATCAGATTTAGACTACAAACGCCGAGTAATTGACATCAAGTCAGAGAGCTTTTGCGGAGCAAAATGGTACAATGCCACTATATGGCTGGGCAGTGGACAAACCACAAGTTGCCACCATCCCTTACCGCATCAGGTCAGTGTAGAAGCAGTCGAAGCCAATCCCAAAGCACTGCACAATACTCCAGAAAAGAAACACCAACGTGCACAAATGCAAGCGGGCGAGCGTCCCGGTGGTTGTGAATACTGCTGGAAGATTGAAGACATGCATAAAGACACCGTTGGAGATGTTGCCGAACCTATCAGTGACCGAGTATACAAAACAGTAATTTATTCAGACAAGGACTTAGATGAAGCACATAGAACACCTGCCGATCAAGACGTGGACTTACAAACTTTGGAAATTGCATTCGACAGAACTTGTCAGTTTGCTTGTTCTTATTGTAACCCTGCTTTTAGTAGCACTTGGGTTAAAGACATTAAACAACATGGGGCCTACACCAACTTGGTTAGTGACGGCAGGAATCATTTTACCCATGCCCATAATAGTAGTCAACTTTATAAATTCGGTGAGACTAATCCGTATGTGGAAGCGTTCCACAAGTGGTGGGAATCAGACCTACATAGAACATTAAAAGAACTACGCATCACTGGTGGCGAGCCCTTGATGAGTGCAGAGACTTGGCGGTTAATTGAGTGGTTCAAAACCAACAAAGGCAAAAGTACTACACGACTGGCTATTAATAGTAATCTAGGCACTGACGTGGATGTAGATCGATTACTTGCAGCCATAGATGGAGTTGAAGTAGACTTGTACACCAGCAACGAAGCATTGGGTGCACAAGCCGAATACATACGCGATGGGTTGGTATGGGACGACTGGTGCAACAACGTGGAACGACTATTGCAGAGCTATCGGTTCCGTGGATTACATGTCATGTGCACAGTCAATTTATTGTGCTTGGAGAGTCTTGCTGAATTCTTAGATGTCATAATGAATTGGAAATTAGAATATGGAAAAGATGCAATTAACTTTTCGCTAAATATATTGCGCTTCCCAAGTTTTCAATCACTAACCATACTCCCAAAAAATATTAGACAAGACTATGCCGGTAGCCTATACGCATTTAGCAATAGATGGGGTCGAGGTACTGATTTTGATTTAATGCACGAGTTTGAACAAAACCAATTAGATCGATTAATTGATTATGTTGATATGGTACAAAAACCTCATGAAGAAGCTATGGCACAAACGATACTACAACGTGACTTTAAAAACTTTTACTCACAATACGATATTCGTAGAGGCAAAGACTTTTGTAAAACTTTCCCTAATTTGGCTAATTGGTACAACACATTATGAACGTAAAAAATATATCAAAATTTGATTATGAAAGTTTGGCTGGTGCCGACTGGCCTAGCTACAATGATTTTCAATCTGGAGTGATGCCAGAACTAGTCAAAGAAGAAATAATAAAATTTGTTAAAGATACTCGAGACAAACAAAAGACAGGATACGATTACCTATCTCGAATACCGCAACATATTAATCAAAAAGATTTAACAAAAAAACAATGGCAACGATTGGTCAAAAGCGACACATTTTGTATGTTGCCTTGGATGCACATGCATGCCTTTCCCGACGGTAGAGCGTATCCCTGTTGTTTATCAGAATACTTTCACCCGGTTGGTGATCTCCGTAAAAATACCATGGAGGAAGTTTGGAATCAAGAAAAATATCGAACCATGCGTCAAAATATGCTTGCGGATAACCCCTGTGTAGAATGTACCAAATGTTATGAACAAGAATCGCATGGTGCATTTAGTATGCGTTATGATAGTAATCGTAACTACGGGCACCATATTGCAGAAGTAGATAAAACACACGATGATGGCACATTTCCCGATTTTAAAATTAGATATTGGGATGTAAGATTCAGCAATTTATGTAATTTCAGTTGCCGTAGTTGCGGACCTATTTTTAGCAGTAATTGGTATAACGATCATGTAAAGTTATACAATCGTAAACCTGATGTATTGGGTCGAGACATGGCGCGGGTTGAATATACCACTGGAAACGAGGAGGACATGATGGCACAAATGATGCCGCATATTCCTTATCTTGAACAAGTATACTTTGCTGGCGGCGAGCCTTTGATTATGAAGGAACATTACTTCATGTTAGAAAAATTAATTGAAGCTGGCAAAACTGATATTCGTTTACAATATAATACAAACTTTAGTGAGTTGCGATTTAAAGACAAACATGTATTTGAATATTGGCGGCATTTTAAAAATGTCAGTGTGGGCGCCAGCCTAGACGCCATGGGCCCACGTGCCGAATTAATGCGTAAGGGCACAGACTGGCGCCAAACTGTTAAAAATCGTGAACTTATGATGCAGGAAGTCCCACATGTGGACTTTTATGTTGGTGCTACTGTCAGTTCAATGAATGTGTTACACGTATTAGACTTTCACAAATCTTGGACAGAACTAGGATTAATTCAAGCCAAAGATTTTAATGTAAATATTTGTCAAAGTCCCAATTGGTATCGTGCAGATATTTTTCCTGCGGAGTTTAAACGTGATATAATAACTCCGGCTTATGAACAACACATTGCTTGGTTAGATCCACAAGATAGTCTAAGACGTGCAACTAATGGTTTTAAGAGTATGTTGAGTTTTATTAACGGAAATGATGCTAGTAAACAATGGTTGCGTTTTATGCAAGAAACAAAAAACCTTGACACGTTACGGAATGAAAAATTTTGGGACACCTTTCCGGAATTTGCAGAATTAAAATGATTGCTTATAAAGACATACGCCGGGTACATTTAGAAATCAGTACACGATGCAATAGTGTGTGTCCCGATTGCCCAAGGAATTTTCGCGGTGTGGATGTTTTTCCTGAAACTTATCCTCTTTGCGATATGTCACTTCAACAAGCCAAAAAAATATTCACCGTTCCTTTTTTGAAACAATTAACGAACATACTGATAAATGGCAATCACGGAGATTTTGTAACAGCAGCCGACGCATTGGAAATTGTAGAATATTTTAAGTATTCAAATCCCGCATTGCAAATACATATAAGCACCAATGCTTCAGCACGACCCAACATCTGGGAACCACTTGGCAGACTGAAACCCACAATTGAATTTAGAATTGATGGATTAGCAGATACTCATGCTTTGTATAGGCAAGGAACAGATTTTAATTTCATAATTAAAAACGCAGCTAAATTTATCAACGCTGGCGGAACTGCAATATGGACCATGATATTGTTTGATCATAATCAACATCAAGTTGAAGAATGTCGCAATCTCAGCAAGGAATTGAAATTTGAAAGATTTGAACTTGTTGATCACGGACGCAATACATTTCCAGTATTTGGCAAAAATAAAAAATTAAGCCACATTATAGGTCCCTACACTGGTAGTACAGATTTTGAACAAATGGTGCAATGGGAATACCAAATTTGGCGAGACAATCCGGGCACTATTGTTAAAACACTTGGCGCAAGCGAGCCTGACAAAAAAATTAGTTGCCATGCCAAAAAGAATAATGAAATTTACATTGCAGCCAATGGCGAAGTAAGTCCCTGTTGTTGGTTGGGATTTTATCCAACACATTCACTGCGCAATGCAAGTAATATACAAATTCGTCCGTTAGTGACCAATAACAATGCTATTGAGCATGGAATAGAAACTGCTATCCAATGGTTTAGTAAAATTGAAGAAACGTGGGACAAAACAGTGCCTAATGGAAAAATATACACCTGCAACAACGTCTGCGGCGAAAATGAATTTAAATTTAAAACAAATGCAATTACCTAACACAATTTGTATGTTGCCCTGGATCAGTATTGAAGCCAGTCCCATGGGCACCGCACGTCCCTGCTGCCTAGCACAAGAAGAAATCACAGACACGCAAGGCAACAAAATACAACTGCGAGAAAATACGCTACAAGATGCATATCGTAGCGAGTATATGCAACTCCTGCGTAGGCAATTTCGTGCAGGCGAACGGCCTGCAACGTGCCGAATGTGCTGGGAAGAAGAAGCTGCAGGCAGAGATAGCAAACGTATTCACAGTCGTGTGCGTTTAAAAGAATTATACACACAAGTTGATTGGGCCAACGACGTTCCGGACCAACTTTGGTTTATTGATTTAAAACTGGGCAACATTTGTAACTTGAAATGCCGTATATGCGGATCATGGAGCAGTAGCAAGTGGGCCGCAGAGGAAATGGATTACTTGCCTCGAGGCGCAGACAAGAAAAGTCATATTGCATACACTTGGCTCCGGGCAGGAACTTGGCCTGAGGAATCGCCGGACTTTTGGGAGAACCTTAAAGCATTGTTGCCCAACATTAGATACTTTGAATTTACTGGTGGTGAGCCCTGGCTTATACAAGAACATTTTGATCTACTACAATACGCAGTAGACCAAGGATATAGTCAAAACATTGACATACATTACAACACCAATGCTACACAAACACCATTACCTCACGTACCTATGTGGGCAAAATTTGGACGTGTAGATATTGCATTCAGTATAGACAACGTAGGCAAGAGATTTGAATACGAACGTTACGGCGCCAATTGGGAAGAAGCTAACAGTCATATTGACCGAACACATTTTGCTAAAACAGAATGGGCACCCAACATTACTACTCAGTTATGTTTTACTATCAATATACAAAATGTCTATTACCTGGATGAATTGTTAGCATGGGCCGATACTAAAAACTTTGGTAGCATATATTTCAACATGCTACAAAGTCCCGAACGCATGAGCATACAACGCATGACACCACAGGCACAAGAATTAGTGCTTGACAAATTAAAAACACATTTTTGGACCAAGGATCGGTATCAACGAGAAATTGATAGTGTTATCAAGTTTATTGAAAACGGTGCAGGTAGCGATGGGACAGATTTTGTAAAGAACATGAAACAAACTGATGCATATCGCAAACAAAACTTTGCCGACACACATCCAGAAATAGCCGAGGCCATGGGATATGAAAAATCCAAATAATAATCTAACCCATATATATAACGAATTAGGCAACAATGTTTGTCTTTACCCATTCTTCAACGGTTTTTATCAAACCAATCACTTGGATACACAAACATCATCTAATAACTCTATTAGACCCTGTAGTATCATACTAGATAGAACCAATCCCAAAATTTGGGACATTGAAACAACCATAGCAGATACTAGGAATAATAAAACTTGGACTGATATAAGACGCACCTTTATTGAGGCATCGGTGCACGATATTCCGGCATGTAGTGCCTGCAGCTTTAACGAACGTAGTGGTGCTACTAGTGCAAGACAAATGAATAATCATTTTTACAGTGAATTTTTATCAGCAGACATTGTTGACGAAGTAAAAACCATAATTGCCAATGATTATAAAGTTACAAAAATAATGAGTATGGATTATTATCCCAGTAATTATTGCAATTATTCCTGCATCATGTGTGCTGGCGGAGCCTCCAGCAAGCGGCACACATTTGAAATTCGTTATTTAAATAATAAACAAACACTAAAACTTAATCCCACAGACAAAGATTTTTATCCGTTGCTGGACAATATTGAGATAATAAATTTAACTGGCGGCGAAACTATACTACAAACACAAGTAGAAGATTTGATTGATTATCTAATAGAACAAGACTTGGCTAAAAATATTATAATCACACTGATAGCTAATGCAAGCAGTTTTCCTGAAAAACTTGTAAAAAAATTTAAACAATTCCGTGACGTTTTTTACACCATAAGCATTGATGGAATTGGAGATGTGATCGAGTATCAACGACGCGGGTCTAATTGGACGCAAGTTGAAGCTAATGCTCTAAAAATGTTTAAAGAATTTGGATGTATTGTCAATTGTGTTATAACTGGGGTCAATGTGTTTGGCATGTGCGAGTTTTTGAATTGGGCCAAACAGAACAACGTAAATAAAATTTGTATAAGTCCAGTATTTAGAGAACTACATCTGTCAGTGGATGTTATACCAGACGAAATAAAAATGCCATTATTGGACAAGTTGATTCTAGCAAAATCTCAAGCAAGTGCACAATTTATAGAGTACTACGATCAAATAATTAGTCTATTGCAGTATTCCAAGCATAATCCTGAAAATCTTAAAAAATTCATAGCACGTATCAAGGTTGAAGATCAAGCCAGCAAAAAACCACTATCACAGGTAGTACCAGAATGGGCCCCGTATTTTGAATAAGCCCGATACTCTATGCATGGCTCCGTGGACGCACACATATCTAAGTCCACAAACCGAACGCAGAATGTGTTGTGCCAGTCGAGAACCTGCACAAAATTTTCAACAGTATATTGATACTGCCGCCGGAACCGGCCAGTATATACCCATCACTCTAGATCAACATTGGAACGGTGACCACATGCGTTCGGTTCGACGCAGAATGATGGCAGGAGAAACCTTGCCCGAGTGCGAGGTATGCAATGATAGGCTATTGAATACTGACGTTTACCGTAGTTATTTCAATCAATTATTTGGCGATAAGTACAATGACGCAATAACAAATACTGATGACACAGGGTATACTAGCATGAAGCCTGTAAGCTGGGACTATAGATTCAGCAATCTCTGTAATTTCAAATGCCGTATGTGCGGCGATATGTTGTCGAGTGCATGGGAAACCGAGCAACGCACACACGACATGATCGATTATACCAATCCCAAGAACAATTGGATGCGCCCCGAAGTCAAAAAGCAAATTGAACAGTTTCAAGCGACTCAAATTGAACAAGAGTTTAGTGAGGCAGTGGAAGAGCATAGGGTTGAGGAAGTTTATTGGGTAGGCGGCGAACCGTTGATGTACGAACAACACTGGAGGTACATGCAACGCATAGTTGAATTAGGAGACGGTCCACGTGTTTATGCTAGATATAATACTAATCTTTCCCGTGTTCATTATCGTGGTGTTGATTTGTACGCGGACATTTTGGCAAACCTGCGTGACTGGCAAATTTGTGCCTCGCTCGACGGAACAGGAGCGATTGGCCAATATATTAGAACAGGCCTTGAGTACGATCGGTGGCTTGAGAACTTCCGTAGAGGAATTGCGATTGCAACTCATGCTCGACAGATGCGAATCGATTTCACACTCACGTTGCCAGGCATGTTCGAATGTGGGCCAGTGC
>Ga0214164_1002073_pt1 | contig 10667 bp, 7 predicted proteins | sample TroBogepilimnion_13_FD_153003 | JGI IMG/M metagenome (GOLD analysis project Ga0214164, IMG submission 153003) | Freshwater microbial communities from Trout Bog Lake, WI - Practice 03JUN2009 epilimnion v4 | ecosystem: Environmental > Aquatic > Freshwater > Lake > Epilimnion/Euphotic zone ...
TCTTGCGCATGAGGGCGGCGGTGTGCGCTCCTACGTGGAACGTCCCGTCTTTCTGCCGCCTTACAACGGAGTCACCCACCCCTACCTCGATTGCACCTTTGTCGGGTCCGATCAGTCGTGGCATGGGGTGGGTGTCTCCTGTTGTGTGGGGTCCACCGGGGAGGGAGCCTTGTAGGGAGACAACCGCCAGGAAGCGGGTGCTCACCTCCCCGGTGAACGATGTTGGGCTACTACTGGATGCCCGTGATGGCTCCTGACCAGGCGGGGGCCCGGTGGATCATCGTACCGTACTGGTACGAGCTGGAGTCATAGCTCAGCTGCACGACCGGCCAGTCCAGCACCATGAGGTCCTGCACGTTGGCGACCTGAGTGGTCTCCGACACGCCGCTGTCCGGGAAGGGCAGCGTCTTGGACCAGATGAGGGCGACGCCTGCGGGCATGTACGGGTGGGCGATCACGTCCACCATGCGGCCCGTGTACTCGTTGGCGATGGCCGACACGACCGAGCCGATGGTCACGCCATCTGCGCCCGCCTCGAGGTTCAGACGGTAGCCGGTGGAGCCGGTCTGCGTCTGAATCGTCTTGGCAAGCTCTCGGCGAACCGCACCCGTGGTGATGATGGTTTCGGGGTCGGCGATCACGCTCTGGTAGAGGCTGGCGAAGGCGTCCTGGAACTCCTTGCCCGGCTCCGTGGTGGAGAGGGTGGTGTTCAGGGCGTTCGTGTAGCCGCTGAGCGACGAGTTGGTGAACGTCGCCACCATTCCGTCGTAGCCCGCTGCGTTGGCCGAGCCGTTGTCGGCGGAGGTGCTGACGGTGTACGAGCCGGAGCCGACAGCGGTGATGCTAGCCGCTGCGGTGGTCGTAGTCACCTTCTGCGTCCACGTACCCGACACGGTGCCGAGGTAGACGTTGATGGCGATGGCGTTCGACGGGACCGAGGAGAACGTGAAGTTCAGGGTGCCGTTGCTGGTGCCTGGGGTCGTGTTGGCGATGGCCGCTGCACGAGACTCGCCCGCTGAGGACGAGAACGTGAAGGTGTAGTAGTAGGTGGTCGCGGCGGCGAGTGAGCCTCCGGTGGCACCTGCGACGGACACGTTGGCCGAGGTCGGCTGAGCGAGGGCTCCGATGTAGCCGGTTCCCGAGCCGACGCCGTTGAGGAGGTTGCGCTCCTCACCGATCATGTGCGACCACATGAGGGCGGTGTGCGAGAGCTGGCGAAGGTCGGTGTAACCCTGCGAGGCGAACTGGGCCTGCATGTTCACCTCGTCCGAGACACCCTGCTCCACGTACCCGACAACGTGCCGGTCAGCGGTGTAGCTGATCTTCGGCGGGCGCTGAAGGTTGACCGCACCGCCACCGAACGCCGCGGAGGCGCTCTGCGAGGTGAAGAACGTCGAGGTCGCCGCGGTGTTCTGCGCCGATCCGTAGTTCGAGCCCGACACGCCGAGGATGCGGCGGTACTCCTTGGCCTGACCGATGCCACCGATGCGGCTGATCGAGTTGCGGAGGATGAAGCTGCGGGGGATCAGGAGGGCGAGCGCCGGGTCGAGGTCGTAGGGGACCAAGCCGTAGTTGCTGTAGTTACCGTTTCCGGTCAGCGGGTTCGTCAGCGTCCAGTCCTTCTGGATGTCGGCGAGCCGGTCAAGTGCGCTCTGCACATCGTTGATCTGCTCGGCGCTCATCGCCTTGGTCGTCATCTCGGAGCGGAGCTCCTCGATAGCGGCCTCAGGTCGCACGCCTGCGGTCTTGACGATGCCCTGCTCACGGGCGAAGGAGACTTCGCCTCGGGAAGCTGCGGACAGCGCCTTAGCGTGGCACTGGCTGAGGGCGCTCTTGTACGCCTCGAACCTGTCCACGCGCTGCTCGGCGGGCAAGCCACCGAACATCTCGTCAATACGGGGGGCCTCGAAAGCCATGATTAGTCCTTTGGGGTTAGTTGCCGAGGAGTTCGGCGGCGGTCTTGTCGAGTTGGAGTGCCTTCATCTCGTAGGCACCCCTGGTCTCGGGGTCGGTGATCTGTGCTGCAACGTGGCGGAGCCGGTCGGCCTCGCTCTTGGTCCTCTCTGCGTCGAGCGCCTTCGAGGACTGTGCCTGCGTCCGGGCGAGTGCAGGTCCGCCCGGTGCTGCCATCTCCTTGATCCGCTCCAGCTCAGCCTTCAGGAAGTCCACTTCCTCTCGCTGAGCCGCCTTAGCGGTCTCGGTAATGATCTCTGTGAGGTCGAGGGCCTTCAGCACCTCGTCGCGAAGGGCGAGCCGTGTCTCGTCGGTTCCGTCCTTCGCTGCCTTGATTGTGTCGGCGCTTACGCCGAGTCCGATGTAGGCCATCTGTGCCTCCGTGTCGTCCTGCTTGTCGTTATTCGTGGCGAAGGGCTGCGGGGTCTCGCCCTCGGATGCCTCTCCGTCCCACCAGTTGAGGAAGATCTGCAAGGCGCACACGAGGTCGCGCACGTCGCAGATTTCGTCCTCCTCGGCGTTCGCCATCTCGTCGAGCTCTGCCTTGATGAGAGCGATGAGTGACTGGCGCACCGCTTCGAGGTCGGCGGTGTCGTGCTCGACCTTCTCCACGTCTGCGTCGGCACCCTTCCACCCGTCTGGGATGAGGTCTGCTCGCCCGAGGGCCTTCGCTCGTGCCTTGATGTGGGCCTTGGTCGCTGCCGGGTCCTTGGCTCGTCCGATGGCCTGGATCGCGTTCTTCAGGTCGGCGACCGTCTTGATGGGGAAGCCGCCGCCGGGCATCGCTTGGCCCTTGGCGTCCATCTCTTTGCGCTCGGCGTCGGAGTAGTCCTTCTTCTCAACCTCGGCCTCGGCGTCCTTCTGCTCGGCTGAGTCCACAATCTCGTCGGTCGGCTTGCCGGCTTCGGCGGGCTGGTTGGCGACTCGTCCGGTGCCGTTGCAGTGGTCGCACTTGGCTCCGGTCTCGGGGTACTTGCCGAGTCCATCGCAAACAGCGCACACGTGGTCCGAGGGGTACTCGCCCTGGTTCGTGCTCTGCGGCTGGTAGGTGTCCTCGGGCTTCCACGTCCCTGCAATCTCGGGGGCGTCGGCCTTGTCGAGCTCGCTGCGGTCCACCTTCACGGCCTCCTCGGGCTCCCACTCGCCGCCGACGACCTTGGCGATGCCAGCGATAGCGGTCGGATTGCAGGGTCGATCCACGTATGACACTTCCACGATGGTGCCGCCGACGATTCTGCCGCCCTTGGCGGTGTCGTCCTTGACCACCTTGGCTCCCTTGATGCCGACCGAGTAGCCCTTCAGGGCTCCGGCCTCGATCTTCTTGGCGGTGCCGGGGTCCACGACCTCAGACTTCAGGAACCAGTCGTCGCCCTTGGCTTCGAGGTCGATGCCGACGCCTGCGGCGATGGGCTGGTGCATCTCTCGCACGTTGCCGAACTTCATCCACTCGGGCATGGCCTCACGGAGCCACGAGGGGTCGCAGATTTGCTCGTCGAGGTCGAGGTCCGGGCCGGTCGCCTTGCCGTAGACAATGAGAGACCCGTCCTCCTCGTGGTACTTCTCGATGTCGCCGACGTAGGCGTAGGTCACGTCTGCCATGTGGAGTCCTCCTGGTACTGAGTGCGAGCGTAGTGAACTATGCGGGGCGTGTGGTGCCAGTGGTGCCATCGGTCACGACCGGCTTGCGTGCTGAGGCTCTGAGTGCGTCCACAGCCATGCGCAGCTTCGTTGGGTCCGGCTTGCCTCGCTTGGGCTTGGGCGGCAGCTTGAAGGGTGGCTCCACTAGATGACTCCTGCCTGCTTTGCGACCTGCATGATCGCATCGTATGCGTTGTCCATGTCCATGTTCGACATCGCCTCGATGCTCTTGGGATAGAGGGCGTAGAAGCGTTCCTCGATCTGTCGGTCCTCTGCGCTGAGGATTGGCCCGAACTCGTCGGTGCTGTTCACGTAGAGCTGCTCGACGCGCTGGAACTCTAGCCAGGTGTCGTAGAGGGTGGTGAAGTATTCCTCCTGCGTCATCTCGTAGGCGGGCTTGTCCATGCCGGGGACCGCTCGCAGCTCGTTGATGATCCGGTGAGCGTCCTCGAGGGTCTGATCCTCTTGGCGCAGACCGAGCAGGTGATCGAGGGCGTCGGCCTTGCTGCCGAACATCTCCGTGACCTTGTAGGCGCTGTTCGGGGCGAGGCTGTCGAAGTTGAAGTCGCCGTAGGCGTTCATCTGATTGCCTGTGACCATGCGGCCTTGGCTGAGGATCGGACGAGCGGCGTCGTAGGTGCGGCTGTTGTCGAGGAAGAACCTCATGCCGGTGTCCACGTAGCCATCGGACACGAGGCCCTTGTCTGCGACGATCTTGGTGAGCTGATCCGGCCCGAGGCCCTTCACCGGGTCCACCCAGTTGCGCCGGATGCGGTCCTGCTCGCCCTTGCCGAGGTTGTAGAACCAGTCCCAGTTGCTGTCGCCTCGCACCGGGGTTGAGAGCACTCCGTCGAATGCTTCGAGGTTGTCGAGTGCGAGGTTTGAGGTCTGGCGAACCTGCTCGGTGATGTCTGCCCTGATGGAGTCGAGGTCTCGTCGCGCTGCGGCCTTGGTCTCGTAGACCGCCATCGCCTGATCCGACTCGGGCGACGGTGCGGGCTCCTCGGCGCTACTTGCCTCGGTTGCCACGTCCTCGCCACCGCCGATAGCCGGTCCAGCGGTGTCGTCGGTCGTCGTGTCCTCGCTGGCGATGTCGCCCGCTCCCACGATTGAGCATCGGCAGGAAGGATGGCCTGGTGGCATCTCGTCGCCGATGTCGTGGGGGTTGCTGTCCTCTTGGCCCTGGCATTCTTCGCACGCTCCGTCGTAGGCCATCCACTCGAACTGCGAGAACCCGAGGGCGTCGAGCTGCTCGGCCTGCGCTGCGGTCTGCGCTCGGTTGGTCTCGGTGTCGGCGATCATCTGCGCCCGGTCGGGATTGTTGATGAGGTCGCTCATGGCTGCGGCGATGCTCGAGGTGCTGTCGCCGGCTGCGAGTCCGTCGCCGATGATGTTGCCGAGCCTGGTCTCGGTCGTGCCGTAGATCCCGTCGATGGTCTGGCCCGCTGCGTTGAGGAGGTCGGTGAGTCCACCGTTGGCGACCTGGAGCGCCGCCTCGGGGTCGCCGGGCTTCCACTTGGTCCAGTCGATAGACGATGCGTACTGTGCGACTCCGCCCGCCTGCGTTGCGATGGAGCGGCCTGCGCTCTGCGCTGCGACGTGGATGCCCGAGGCGTAGGCGTCGGCGTAGACCTTGCGGAACACGTCCGTGAGCGGTGCCGGGTCGTAGGCGATGTTCGGCACGTAGGCGAGTGCCTTCGAGGGCTGCGCTCGTGCTCGTGCGATGGCACCTTCGAGGGCTGCGCTGGTGTAGCCCTTGGCGAGCGCCTTGGCGATTTGCGGAGCGTAGTGACCTGCGATGAGGTCTAGATGTCCTGCCCCTGGTAGCTCGCTTGCCTTCCTAAAGGGCGGCGGCTCGCCTTCTCGACGGTTGCCCGTCCCTGCTCGTTGAGGGTCTCCGCTACCTCAGCGCCGACCGTCTTGAAGTCGAAGTCTCGCCACTTGTGGGTCTCTTTGCGCTTCGCCACGAATGCTCGGAATGCTTTCATTTCCGAGGCTGCGGCATTGCCCTCGGGTGCGCTGAGGTTCGGGTTGGCCTTCGGCGTGGGCTGCTCCTCGGCGGTCTGGCCGGGCTCTGCGGGTGCCTGGGCGCTCTCGGCTCCGTTGCCCGGTGCCTGAGCGGTCTGGCCGATGGTCTCGCCTGCTGTGGTCTGCTCCAGCATCCCCTTCAGGAAGGTCACGGCGTTACCTGCCACGATGAACGGCTCGTCGGCCTCGGGCATGTCGTAGAGCGGCTGGCCGAGTTCGCTCTGCACCGTGTTGAGGGTCTTCTGGCCTGAGTAGAGGCTGACCTGGAGCGCCTTGGCGTGATTCACCTGGTCGGTCATGCTGCCCTCGGCGGCGAGCACCGCTGTCACGCTGCGGTCGGCTCCGAGGAATCGGCGCGACAGGCTGTTGATGCAGTCCACGATGAATGCCTCGGTCGGGCGCTTGCTCATGGTCTCGGCCTGGTCCTGCTCGCCCTCCATCTGCCCTCGACCACCGAGCCCGGTGCGAGGGATGATGCCGAGCTGCGTTGGGGCGACTCCGAACGGGCTGGCGATGCGCTTGATGAGGAACTCGTCGTACTCGGCCTTGTACCGCTCGTCGATGCTCGGGGCGAACACGGGGTCGAAGCCCTCGGGGAGCATCTTGATCTTGTGGCGCTCTGCGGTCTGGCCGGTGAGGTTGTCGTTGAGCACTCGCTCGAGCTGTGCGAGCTTCAGGTGGTCGAGTCCGTCCCTGCTGTCGGTGCGCATGAAGGTCGTCGGCATGGTGCCTTCGCTGTATTCGGCCTTCAGCCACATCTGGCGTTCGAGGTAGAGGGTGGCTGCGGGAATGCTCTGCTCCACCGGCCCGTAGCCGTAGGGCGACCAGGTGCGCCGGTTCCTGACGAAGTAGGCGAGTTGGTCTCGCACGAACTCCCCGCCCTGGCCTGCGTCCACGAAGAACTCGCCATCGTTGGTCGGGCTGGCCTGATACTCGCCACGGGGGAAGCCCCACAGGATCTGCTGGAATGCTGGCGCGGGCGGGTGCGGGATGTCGCCTCGGTTGTCGAGCAGGGGCTTGATCGTCGGGGCGTCGATAATCTCGAAGCCCATGACCTTACCGCCGAGGTTGTAGCGGGGGTAGACCGGCACTCCGTCGAAGGTGAAGTGCTGCCACGCGAACTCGGTGAGCCACTCGGCCCATCCTCGGTCGCCGTGGACGTAGGGGTTCTCCCAGAACTGCTTCAGGTCGTCGATGTCCTTGCCGTACAGGTCCCGAGCGATCTGCGACGCCTTCGCGTGGCCCACGTTCTGATCCGCCATGATCTTGCTGATGGCCTGGTCTGACACGGTGAAGTCGAGGTTCATGCTGACGAGCTCTGCGCACTTGATTTCGATGCAGCGGTGGACCACATCGCATTGGTCGGCGAGGGCCTTCAGCGTGCTCCACGGGGTGAGCCGCTCCTGGAGGTTGAGGTTCCACGCGACATCGTATTGGTACTTCCTCGGCAGGGCTCGGCCTGAGTCGTCGAATACCGGGTCGAGCGGTGCAGGGAGGAAGGGCTGCGCTGGTCCGAGCTGTGCGCCGAATGCGTCGCTCGGTCGGGGGAGCGGCGATGCTGGTGTGCCGGGCGTCTGAAGCAGTCCCTGACCACCGCCACCGTTGTAGCCCGAGGGCTCACCGGGCATGGACACGACTGAGCCACCGGCCCCGGCCATCGGGGTCTGAGCGAGCGCCTTCTCGACCTCCTGCGCGACGATGGCGGCGAGGTCGGGCTTGCTCCTGCGGAACAGGGCCACCGACTACGCCTTGTGAACTGCGAGGGTCGTCTTGTGGACGGCGAGGGCTGTCTTGCTCTGCCTCAACGTGACGAGGTGGGCGACCTGAGAGATGCCTGCGACAAGGATGCTGATGCCTCCAACGGCTGCGGCGACTGATGCGGGCTCCTTGAAGCCTGGGTGGATCACGGCGATGGCGGCGACCACAATGGCGACGATGCTGGTGAGGTGCGCTGCGAAGGTGCTCGGGTCCTTGATGGCGGCCTGAGCCTTGGCGACGACCTGGGTGGCGTCCTGAGCGATTGTCGGCGCATCGTTGGCGGCGGTGCTGGCGAAGTTGGCGACTGATTCGGTCATGCGGCGCTCCTCTTGTGACCGTTGGGGCATTCCTCTGCATCGTAGGCTACAGGTAGGCCGCACGCGAGACAGGGTGGAGCGATGCCGGCGAGGAATCGGTCGGCGCTCGATCCGTTGGCGAGGTCAAGCTCTGCGATGGCGTGGACGAGGGCGTCGAGTCGGTCGGGTGAGTAGCCGCTGTCCGGGAGCCAGCCGGTCATTTGGTCCTCAAGCTCTCGGAAGGTCCCTACGTGGTGGACTCGACCCTGCTCGTAGAGGGCTGCGATGGGCTCGGCCCGTAGGCGCTTACCCTGCTTTGCGTTGATCTTCTTGTACGGGATGCCTCGATCTACCGCTCTGAGCGTGTGCTCGATGAGGTCGCCGCCCTGGTTGGCCTCGCCGACGATGGTGCCGATGCCGCCGAGTTCGTGGAACAGTCCGACCGCTCGGTGCGCCCATCCTGCGGGCGACTCCTTGCACGTGCGGTCTGCCAGGACGTAGGCGTGTCCGTCGCTGCCCTTGCCAACCGCCACGATGCCGGTCTCGTCGCTGTCCTCGCCGGTGGTTACTGCGGGGTCTACTGCGACGATGATGCGAACAAGCTCAACCGTAGCGGTACTTGACTCGCTTGGGCTTCTTGTGGCCGATGTGGACGTGCTTTGCTGCGTGGTGCTTTGGCGCTGCTGCCTTACTGACTCGGGCAGGTTTGTGAGCCGTGACTCGTCTACCCGTTGCGCGTCGATGAGTGCTGCGTGCCATAGGGCTCCTTCCACGTCCTCTAGGAGTTCACCGTACAGCTCCTGCCGGCCAAGGCGTGTCCCCTCGTACTTGGCGAGGATGGCGGTGGCGACGGTCGGGGCGAGGTTCTTCAGGTTGTCGAACGTGGTGCCTCGAGTGATGTGCGTGTACGGGTCGGCCATGATCCGGCGGAGCAGCGGAGTCGGTCGTGGCGTCGTGGCGACAGCGATCTGCGGGTGTTCTCCGAGGCGAAGCCCGAACTGGGCCTGATCCCAAGTGTCGGTGTACTGCCACGCTGCGAGCTCGTCCATCCAGATGAACTCGTGCTGTGGGCCTCGGAGTCGGTCGGGCTCCTCGGCGCTGAATAGTTTGATCCGTGACTTGTTTGGCAGGACTATCTCGCCGATGGAGCGGTTGTAGTTGCCCTCCATGCGGTAGCGCCTGAGGATGGCGAGGATGCCCGACTCTCCCTCGGCGCAGGTGTCTCGGGCGTCGCCGTAGGTGCGAGCGATGATGGCGCAGCGGCGTCCCGGCTCCTCGATGGCTCGCCACGCCAGCCACTCGGCGCATGATCGTGTCTTGCCCGCTCCTCGACCGGCGAGGTAGAGCCAAGTGGTCCAGTCCGAGGTCTCTGGCGGTAGTTGCTCCTTGCGGGCCATCTCGACCCACTCCATGCGGGTGCCGCCGAGGTACTCGAAGTCAGGAGGCGTGTTTGGCATCGACCGCAGCCCTCACCATCTCCCGGATGCGCTGCTCTCGGTCGGGGTCGGCGTCGTAGACCACGACCTCCTCCTGGATGCGGGTCGGTGCGTTGAGCCCGAGGAGCTTCGCCCGAGCCGCCTGCGCCTTCAGGATGCCGGTGGCGGCGTCCATGCGGATGCCCTCGTCGATCACCACCCGGCCCTGGTCGTCGTGGACCACCTTGCCGTTATTGCCGATCTTCGGCGGCGGCGAGCTGAGGATGCCGTTGTAGTACCGCTCGGCCCGGTCGATCTTCTCCAACTCGACTCGCCGAACCTCCTCGGCTCCCTCGGTCGGGAGTTCCATGACGGATCGCTGCACCATTCGGCAGGCTGTCGAGCGGTCCACGCCCATGCGCTCGCCGATCATGGCGTAGGTGTAGCCGAGGCTACGGAGGTCTGCCGCCTGAAGGTCTCTGGCGATCTGCTCGGGCGTGCGGATGAACTCGCCCGTGGTGGCGTGCTGCGGTGTTGCGACGGTCATGGCTGTTGCGCTCATGGTCACGAGTCTACGAATGAAACTTCCTCGCCCGTGGCTTCGAGGATCGGGATGATGCCGGTGACGCCCTGGAATCGGTTGCAGATGATGTCGCAGTACGCCGGGGAGAGCTCGATGCCGTGGCCGATCCTGTCTTGATTGTGCGCTGCGATGATCGTGGAGCCTGAACCCATGAACGGGTCGTACACGGTGTCGCCCTTGTCCGTGTACGCCTTCACGAAGAACTCGGGGAGTCCGACAGGGAATGCCGCTGCGTGGCCTGTTGCCGAGTGTGTTCCTGCAAATGTCGAAAGCCTGTTGCCTGGATAGGCCATGCCTTCCGTGACGCTGACGAAACCCTTGCCCTTTGTTCCTTGCGATACTCCTAGATCATTCTTGACGTGCGCCAAATGATTATCGGGTGAGTACGACGGTACAGAATCGCTTGCGTATCTCACATTTTGCGGCCTGAACTTCCACTCCTGCTTCGTAAACTGATAAATCGGCTCGTATTGATTCTTGAACCTTCGAGCAGGTTCGCCGGGAACTCCTGGTCGCTGCCAGCAGAACTCGGTGGCGAAATGCCATCCCCACTTGCGAGCGTGCGCCAGCACGAGGTCGAAGACGTAGAGTTCGGTGTTGAGGCCGTTTGATGCTGGCTTGATGTTGATGAAGTAGGAGCCATCCTCTGCCAGATGCTCGGCCACGTTTGCGCTGATCGGGGCGTACCACTCGACATACTCGCTCGGTGGGATCGGCCTGAATCCGCTAGACGAGTCGTACTCACGCTGCTCCGCATAGGGAGGTGAAGTGAATGCGAGGTTGATCTTTCGACCATCCATGAGCTGCGCCACGGTCTCTGCGTTGCGACTGTCGCCGCAGATGAGCCGATGTGGTCCGAGGAGCCACACGTCGCCCGGCTTGGTCCGAGGGTTCTTGGGCGGCTCGATCGGCTCGTCCTCCTTCACCTCGGCCATCGGCTCCGGCGTGAACTCCATGAGCATCTCGTCCAGGTCGTCGCCCGTGAATCCCGTACCC
>Ga0214164_1002075_pt1 | contig 10658 bp, 8 predicted proteins | sample TroBogepilimnion_13_FD_153003 | JGI IMG/M metagenome (GOLD analysis project Ga0214164, IMG submission 153003) | Freshwater microbial communities from Trout Bog Lake, WI - Practice 03JUN2009 epilimnion v4 | ecosystem: Environmental > Aquatic > Freshwater > Lake > Epilimnion/Euphotic zone ...
TGTGCCAGTGTTACATCCTTGGGAGTCGATTAGGGCGCTGTCCGTCGGTGTATGTTATGAGATATTTGTTTCGCGATGATCTGAGACTGAGTTGAAGCATGTTGTTCATCCCAACCTCTTTATTTACCTGGCTTACCACCAGAAGGTCCCACTTATTTTCCGAAATATCTTGGCCCACAACCAGCAGTGGATCATGGCAATAGGGTATAGTGACTTCGCTGTTGCCGGTCATTGCGTTAAACACACATTTGACCAACTGGCGTGGTAACTGAACGTGCCGTTTGGTGTAGCTGTCATGTTCGGGTAACATTTGAACCGCACTACGTAGTTCCATGGTGCTTTGTGCAGCATGTAAAATTTCAGCCTGGTGTTTGATACTGGACAACACTTCCTCGGCAATATTTCTGCGCACGTCTGCATGCAAATGGCACGGTGTGGCCATGAGGTTCATAATAGCCTCTGCACCTTTTGACAACAGATACTCGCCATTGCGATTCCACATGGCACCCCAGCTATTGGCAATGTCGCTGGGCCATTTGGATTGAGGCTGTGTTCGCAGTGTGGCGGCTGTGACATTGTATTTGGCTGCAAACAACCAAAGTCTCTCCAAACTGGGGCTGTTGCTGACAAAGTCTTCGGGAAAGGCACGCATGCGTATGCCCAACTGACTGCTCAACAACTGATAATACGCCAGTTCGTTCTTGACGAAATGGTTCAGTGTGCGAGCCTGAGCTTGGTTTGCTGTGACTTCAAAAGTCTTCTGCCAAGTGTTCTTGCGATGATAACGGGCCGTGGGGGCATATGTTTCTGTTTGATTCATTATCGTGGTTCCTTGATATATTATTGTATGTTTTGCCAGTCAAAGTCAATTGGCCTAAATAACAGACAACAGGGATCAGGAAATATGTCCACCGCTCAAAAATCCAAAGGCAACACAGGCGAACGCAAGATTGCTGACTTTTTAGGCAAGCTCTATGAAGAATACTGAAGGATCGAGTTTTAAGACCTCATCTAATTTATAGATGAAGAAGTTGTTGTAAGTGAATGATTCTTGGATGGATTGCTTTTCTTTCATCATTACAAAATCGGAAACATTGTTATATTTTACAATAATAAATGGTGATTTTCCCGAACTTTTTGCATCTAGCTCGGATTGTTTTATCCATTTGTTCCATTGTGTAACGTCCCCGTTCAGTATCGATTGAAAGCTTGGAGAGGATTTGTAGTGTTTGCACTCAACGGTGTATCTGAAATTTTTTGGGCAAATAATATCACCGAATACAGCATAATCCAAGTTGTGTGTTGTGGTGCGTTGGGAGTTTGAACCACCAAAATAGCTTCCACTGTCCGAATTTCTTCGAAATCCTTTGTCTTCATTCAATACATGCTCAAATGTTTTTGACAACAAATTTGCTATTTTTCGTTCGAAAGTATTGCCCTTATTTTTGCTGTTCATTACACACCTGTTGATAAATGGACCAAAAATAATCCCATTTATTAATAATTTTCCATACCAAATGGTAATCGAATCCCCGGAGTTTAGAAATAGATTTCGCATCTAAATTGTTTGATATGTCGAGAAAAATGATTGAATACATTTCCATGTTTTGGAGAATCTTTTCCCGTTGTTTATTTATCCCTCTATTAATGTTGGATTCCCTAGTTGCTTGTTTGTGAGATTCGGATAAATTGCGATTTCTTTCTGATCGTTGTTGTGATAATAACGATCTCCTTTCTACCGTAAACGATTCGGCCATCCGTTTTTTGGTATTTTCACTTTTTGGTTTTCCTTTATGCACCACACCACATTTTTCAGATAGTTTTTTACGAGTCTCATGCGAATGTGTTTTTCCAAAAAAACTGTTTTTTGATCCTTTACGTCCCTTCGACTGATTTGGGACGCGCATTTTTATTTTAGTTTCTTCTGTATGCGGTTGTCTTTTTTGATTTTTAGCTGCCTTGCTTATTTTTTGTCGTGTATCGATAGGCATTGGTTTTGAAAATCGAGCTCGTTTCACCCAGCCATATAGTTTATTGTTTCGAGTATTACCAACAGTCATCATAAATGCAGCATATGTAAGTTTTTCTTCGTTTGGATATATCTTCACTAATAGTTGATGAGCTAGATAGTGTTCTTCAGGTGTAAGGCATACAAGATTATGTTCTTCATCAGTTCCTCCCATGCACTTTGGTATAATATGATGATTCTCATAGTAAATTCCTGGGGTAGGAAATCGTTCTTTACCCTTCAAGACAAGATTTTGATATATTTTGCAATAGTCCATTTGTATTCCGTTCAATTTCAGGACTATTTATAGGAGGAAATAATAAACTACCACTCGTAGTTCCAATCGAATCGAGTAAATCCCTCTTCCTTGATAACCGTCAACACATTAGCCACTCTTGATATGAGCTCGTCGCGATGGCTGATTAGCAGCACATTTTTTTGACGATCGCGGCTGATGCCTTTGAGAACTTCCACACTTTTTTCCAAGCCCATCTGATCCAGGCCTTGATCCAGCAGCTCATCCACAAAGATCAAGTTGATGGGCTGATTATTACTTTCCCAAATATCACGGAAACTCCAGCTCAATCCCAGGATCAAGCGTGTACGTTCGCCACGGCTGAGGTTGTCAAAGTCCAAATCCTGACCCAGCAAGCTGATTTCCACACTGAGGTCGTTTTGGAAACGAACTTGATGTGGCAAGCCCAGCTTGGTAAGGTAATCCTGCAGGCGCACATTGAGGTATGCCAAATTTTGATCTATGATTTTTTTGCGGATAAAGCTGTCTTTGTTGGTAAGCAATTTGAGCAGGAACTCTTCATGCTCCTTCAATGTGGCCAATTGATTCAACACGTCGTGATTTATTGGCTGCATTGTGGTATTGAGACTGTCTTGCTGTGACAGATAGGGGTTGGTATCATTTTCCATGCGTTCGATTTCATAACGCAAATTGGCCACTGTGCTGCGATGATTGTAGGCATCTTCCAGGTTTTTATAGAAGGGTTCGGGAACCGGTATGCCCACGATGGCATCTTGCAGTGCTGCTATACCTGCCTGATGACGATCTATTTCTTCTTGCAGTGGTTGTATTTGACCGTCTAACATTACCAACTGTGCTTCCAAATCAGCAATGATGCTGCTGTGAATGTGTTCGGCCAAGCCCTGTTTGCACATGGGGCATTCGCTGTCATTGGCAGTGGCATGGTTTTCTGCAACTTTCACCAGCTGAGCCTGTAGCTGACTCATGTGACGATTTTTACCCAGCAACAGACGCTGTTCATCAGCCAATGCCTGTCGATAGGTCTTGAGATCTGCCAGCGTCTTGTGTGCGGCAATTTCTGCATCAATATCCAATTTTTCCAAACCATCAACTGATGCGTGCAATTCCACAATTTTTGCATCGTGATCATCTTGCCATTTCACCATGCGAGTCAACAACTGATCCAAGGTAGTTTGAATTCTGTCGTTGCTGTTCTTGATGGTTTTGAGACGCAGTTCTTCCTGATCATAGGCAATCTTGCTGTTGCGGATGCGCTCTTTGAGACGTTCGGCCTTGGTGCTCAGCATGGTGATCAGCAACAGTTCTTCAATGAGCTCACGTTGTTTGCCGGAACCCTGACTGAGGAACGGGATAGTGTAGGTGTTGAGCGCCACAATGTTGCAAAACATGGTGTGCGTCATGCCCAACACAGCGTCGATGGTTTTCTGCGTCTCGCTGTTTTCTCCCTGTGCTTCGTCGGTGTCGGCTGCATTGACGGTTTTGTCGTCCACAAGATAGCGGAAAAAATTGGGACTGCGTCCTCGTTCAATGCGGTAACTATGTGCGCCCACAGTGAACTCTATGCTCACTGACATGTTTTTGCCATTGATTCTATTGATGAGATTATTGCGTTTTATGCTACTTAGAGCTTTGCCGTATAGCGCATAACTTATGGCATTCAGCAGGCTCGTTTTGCCCACGCCGTTCCGGTTGCCGTTGCCTCCCAGGTCCTGGTTTTCGCCCAGCACAAGGGTCATGCCTGCTCGGTTGAGCTGCACAGTTTGCACCACATTACCCACACTGAGAAAGTTGCGGATCTCAATCATTTTTAGTGTTAACATGGTTATAGGTCCAGATAGAGGTCAACAAGGGTTTTGTTTCTGATGGTTTTACTCTCAATGCTATTGAGATGGCTTATTACAATAGTGTCCACGCTCTCAAAGTCCACCTGCGCATCATCCAGTAGTTCCTGAGTGTCAGCAGCCTGTGTTAAGAAAGTCAAGTCATGGAAATCGTAACAGATCTCCAACAGGTCTCTCACAAACTGCTGATCTTCATAGCTGCTATCTGTGTCCATGGAAACTCTCACCAAGTTCTGTGGTTGCAGATGCTGACCGGGATTCAATAATAACTGACTGACAGGCAATACACGATAGCGAGGAGCACCAGGCCAGGCTTGAAACTCGGGATCCACACCAGGCTTCCAAAACATCATGCCTCGAGCATCATCCCAGGCGTCGCTATAATCATGTGGAAAGGCATTGCCTATGTATTGAATATTTCCCTGTTGCTGTCGCTTGTGAAAATGTCCGCTGTAGACTGCTTTTTGTTGTGCAAAATGACCGCTGTTGAGAGTGCCGTGATCGGGCATCTCCACCATGGCATTCATCTTGAAACGCGGTAGCTCAAAGTGACCCCAAACATAAGGTGTTTGTATGTGCTGCATGTTCTTCCACTGATCATTTACCAACCAGGGCACGAAGGTGTGGTCGCCCACGGTGGTTACACGATCAATGAGATGGATGTTGGGAAATTCTGTAATGTAGGGGATGCTGTGGATTTCCAGTTTGTCACGGAAATACAAGTCGTGGTTGCCAATGATGAAATACACATTGTCAAATGCTGCGTTGAGCATTCTCAAACCAGCCACACTGTAGTTCAAGGTGCTGATGTTAATTGCACTGCGCACATGGTGATAATCACCCAGGAAGAAGCACGTCTTGATGCCACGTGCTGTGGCCTGCGCTATGAACCATTTGACAAATTCTTCGCAGGCAATGTTGTGCTCGCGACTGTTGTTTCGCATGCCATAATGTAAATCACTAAACACTGCAACATGACTGAAGTCCGGGGGTGTGTTTGCTGATGCCATGTGCTGATTGTAACACATGGCATCTCATGTAATCAAGAAGGCTGGTCTCTGTATCATATTGATGTCAAAAGTAGGTGGACATTCTAAAAACACAAAATCTTGTGCTTGGTGCCCGCAAACAACCAAGCCGAGATTGCAAAAATTTAGGATACAATGGATTTTTCCCTGCCGCTAACGCAGTGTGGCCCCTGTTGACCTAGGGATTGTTTTTGATGGGATTTTTTTGTGCTATTTCATTTTCAGTTTGCCGGGTATAACTTGGTGTGCTTCCTGCCATAATGAGTAGATCGTCGCGTATATTTTGATTGCGTTTCTCAGTATTTAAGATTCTGGTAAAAGAGTTAGTTACCGCCGCCGTATAATAAGCAAAGGGATTTTCACTGCGGCTTTCGTCAAACTGCAATCCGATCTGACTCAGTTGCAACAGCGCTTGACATTGCATTTCGTCATTGTAGGTATTCCCTGTCAAGTAGACTTTTCCATTACGTCGAGCAACAAAACTTCCATATTCAGTCTCAGGACACCAAACCTGACCAACATAGGGTGTTGTGGGAACATTGGGATGTGTTTCTTTGCCAAGACCTGGATTATTTCTTCCATTACGTTTTCCACCATGCAGGTTCAAACATTCCCCGCGAGTGGTGTTGGATCTTTTGCTGAACACATGGGTTTCGATCAGCTCTGATTGGTTTCCCCAGCTCATGTGTGTTCGATTGTGTGTATTTGTTTTTTTGCCCAATAGTGTGCAAAGGGCTTGAAACATATCTGTTCTGGCCCGGTCCTTTTGCACCCAGGTGGAATTTTTCTTGCGTCTCCAACCGTCGCCATGGATCATGGTATTGAATAACAGCTCTCGTTGATTGAGTGTGAGGTCAATTATGAAAGGTATGGGTATATTTTTGTTGGGAAATATTACAGACAATAATTGGCTGTCAGTCTTACAAATTCGGAAGGAAATGCATTTGCCTCTGATAGATTCGGTAAATTTGTATTGTTGCCTACTGAGCGCATTGCGAATTCTGTCAGCTTTGTGGCCAGAATTTTGATATATTGTAATAGATTGGAGGTTGTTATAGTTGTCATAGTCGTAGCATCCTTCAGTAACAATCCAGCCAGCCAACTCCACCAATGAATCACAATGAATTATCCCGTGGTTGTCCTGGACTGCATTGCCCATAACGATGACTTGGTCATTTTCTTTGAGGTGTTCGATGGGTATCAATCCTCTTTTAGTAACAATTTTGTGATTTGGTGTGATGAGGCTGTCAATACTACGAGAAGATATTTTGTGCATCAATCCCTGGAAATGGCCGCGGTAAATGGATTTGATGTTGCTCCATTTCAAATCACCCTGGTTGTAACTCAATATTATGTCAGATTCGGTTATCTCGTCTATACCCAACCAACCGCGCTGAGTTAGGGCTTGTGTGTGACTATCTACACAGTACCCCCGCCAGTTGCCTTTTCTGCCGTATTTTTCCACCAGTTTCATGAACATCATGGCCAGTTTGTTGGTCATTTTGCCATGTGTGACACAAAACTCTCCGTTCTGCAAACCACCCCGCCAGTGACTCTTGCCCACACACAGCCATTGTTGCTCACGGAATACATAGTGCTGGAAAGCCGGAAAGTTGACCTTGACATGGCGTTCGGCATTTGTTTTGCCTGTGTGTTCTTTTACAGGGTGCGGGGGTATGTGATCATATGTCATGAGTCTCACAACTACACTCTCTAGATCTATACTCTCAGGGTCTATCTTGGGTGGCGCAGTTTTTTCTCCCAGAGCTTGAGACGCCTTCTTGGCCTTGAGACTGAGAATCTCAGCACGTTTTTGTCGAGCTTGCACTAGAATTTCCGGTGTTATGGAAGCCAAATCTTGTGTAATGATATCGTAATCGCCATATGCTGCCTCCAAGAAGCTACAGTAGCTCTTTTTACTGACGTGTATTTGCTCCAACAAGTCTTTGTTGGTAAGGTATTTTACTTTTACTACAGGGGTGGGAATCATGAATTTTCTCCAAACAATTGATTATATTGAATGGTTTGCTCGTCAGTCGAAATGGCAGGATTGTGGCATGATAAATAACCAACAAACATTTAAAGGGCGTAATATTTATGGCTGATTATGGAATACCTGGAGGCCCAGCCCCCACCCCTATTACAGATCTTCTGGGAAGGCTTGCCGGCAGCGCGTCGCAAGTGGTAAGCCAATTCCAGGCCGTGAAAGATGCGACTGCCATATACAACAGTGTAAGCAGTACTCCAGTGAGTGATTTGAGAGCAAGATTGCGCCCCAAACCTGGCGGGGTAGATCTGTTATATGGCACACCCAGCAATGTATTAAGAGCCACTGGCGGCATGGTTTGGCCATACACACCTACGATTACATACAGCCAAGATGTTTTATATGATGCCATGAATCCAGTTCATACAAATCAGGAAATATTGTCCTATACAAGAACTCCTGCGTCAAAACTCTCAATCAGCGGAGTATTTACAAGTCAAACTACCGATGAGGCGTTGTATAACTTGGGTTGTATTCATTTTTTGAGAACAGTCACAAAGATGTCATTTGGCTCCAGTAAAACACCGCCACCGGGAACACCTCCTCCGGTTCTGTTATTTGATGCTCATGGTCCGGCCATGTTTAACAGCTTGCCAGTGGTTGTGACTCAATTTTCAGTGACTATTCCTTCCGAGCCTGATTACATCAGTGTGGTAGTGCCCACTACAACCCAATACACACGATTGCCAGTTTTATTTGAAATCACAGTGGCATTAACTGTGCAAAACACCCCCAAAGCTCTACGTGATTGGAGTTTGGATAAATTTCGGCAAGGTAGTTATTTAAGACCTGGAGGTTGGATATGATTACCTCGTATAACAATCAAAGTCCCTATAGCGCAACTGCTCAAGTTACAACCTATATTAACTATCTGGATGTGTGGACACCCCCCGCCCTGACAACTAGTTCGGATGACGCTGTGATTACATTGCCCTCGAAATATAACAACCGTCCTGACTTGTTGAGCTATGATTATTATGGGACTCCCAGGCTCTGGTGGGTATTTTCAGTGTATAACGGAAATAGCATCAAAGATCCCATTTACGACCTGGTGACTGGTATGCAAATAATAATACCCAGCAAGAACAGTCTGGTGGGATTAACGTAATGGCTTTTTGGAACACACTCAATACTTGGCTGGGATCAAATGTCATAACAGATCCGGTTAGTGCTGAACGGGCTGCCAACGCCATTGCCGCCAAGCCCACCTTGGCTGATCAAAACATATCGGCCGAATCGTTCACTGCCTCGCAAGGAAATATAAATTCCTCCTTTATTCAGAACACTGCGTCAACAAATAAAGTGATATCCACGGTTGTTAACGAGATCTACAAGGACAAAGCAAAGGAAATACAAGATGCACTTGCATCTCTTCCCACAAACGATTTGGATCGCTTTGTCAACTACACATACCATATACGGTTTTGGCTGACCAGTTCAGATCTGGTCGATCAAATCGGCACTGGATTGGCTCAAAGCAACATCAAAGCATCTATCGATGCTATCCCCAAGGTTGTTATTGCCGAAAGCGGAGTCACTGCGGGGTTCAATATCCGAGAGCTAAGATTTAACAATCTTGTGGGCACTACTCGTGAAGCTAGAAACATGCCACAGATAACTTGGAGCATGACCATAACTGAACCATATGGGTTGAGCTTGCCAGATCGCATCAACAGTGCTGCACAGGAATACGGCATGTTGAATTGGCAACGGGCCAAATATTTCGTGCAACTTTGGTTTTGTGGATATGACGAAAACGGAAACGTTGTGGAAAACGGCTTGCACCATAAAGTATTTAGAGTCGTGATTACGAGCATGAGTTTGACTGGAAGCGAGCAAGGAAGTCAATACGACATAAAAGGCATATGTGACGGCACATACGGATTTACCAATGAGGCCAGCATGCAGGCTGCTACGATTGCAGTATCCTGCACTACAGTTGCTGGGTTTTTCAACGGCTTGCAGCAAAGCCTCAACAGATTGGAAAGCAGCAAAGATCCCGGCGCCAAAAACTTGGTGGAATACCAGTTTGTTGTTCCCAAAGAGCTACAGTCGTGGGTCTTGGACACAAATAAACTATTAGAAAACGATGCAAGAAATAGTCCATTTAACAAGTCCAAGGATGGTTCCAACAGCCAAACTATTACTATGCCTCCAGGCACAGACGTCGGTAACGCGATATTATATGCATTGAGTAAAAGTCAAGACGTGCAAAATTGGAGCATGGGAACATCCGATTCGGGAACAGCGTCGAATTTTCAAGAACACGGGCTATTAAGGAACATCAAGATACACAGCCAAGTAGATTATACAGATTTTGATCTTTTGACAGGTGATTACATTAAAAAAATCACATATACTTTGGTGCCCTATGAAGAAACTCGCGTGCGCACTGATATTGACAAGATACGACATGCCGAGCAGGCTGATGTTCAGCAAAATAAACTGCTATATTTGTTGAGACAAAAGAGAATAAATCGCAAATACAACTGGATCTTTACAGGGCAAAATCTTGACATATTGAAATTTGACCTCAAAATTAACAATTTCTGGGCCATCGCTGTGCCTCCTTATGATGGCAACAATCATTACAGCAATCAAACACAAGGTGCGCTTGCGGGAACAAATCAGAGTGCCTGGGTGGATCACCAAAATCTTTTGTCCAGTTCCCTGGCACGATTGAATGATCTAAAAGTACTGAAAAACAAACAACAAACAGAGTTAGACACATGGAAAAATGATTCTACACCGGCAAATATAATATCTGCACTAAGTGCAGGTGGCACAATTCCTAATTACACTGCAACAGAGAAATACCTGCAAGATAAATCGTCACTTTTGCAATCGCAGATAAGTACCACAGATGCACAATTGGCCGCCGCGCAAACGGAAGCTGCTCAATTGAGAAGTGACTTTATTGTAAACATAAATGATCCCACAATGGCCATGCAGCGCAACAATCCACTTGCGGCTAACATTGTGAACGGGCGTCTGGCTTTACGCAGTACGTTCCAAGCCAAAGGTGCGATTTACGCGGAGGATCAAACAATTCTTCCCATGACGTCTAATTTTCCCATAGTGGTAAAGCCCATGGCCGAAGCCAACCCTGCGTTGGCTAATCAAGCAAGTGCAAGTGAAAAGCAGCAGGCAGCACCGTCAGGGGAAAACTTGCCCACAAGCAGAACGCTTTGGGGTGTTTTTCAGGGAAACTTTGATAGTTTCAACAAGGAATATCAGAACATCAGCCTGGAGATACGCGGCGATCCCTGGTGGATGGGATACGATAACATACAGCAAAACACATTAATATCTCAGCTGGTTAAATCAACTGCCAATGCTGATCCAAAAACATATGCAGATTACTATGGTGGCGACCACTTATTTTACCTTAACTATAGATCCGGTGAAATTCCCAACGAGGACACTGGATTTATGACGTTTTCAAATGGAAGTCAGA